>OLXM01000096.1_pt1 | contig 17072 bp, 14 predicted proteins | sample 1673361 | NCBI WGS metagenome assembly OLXM01 (sample SAMEA103958109, study PRJEB25191) | human gut metagenome | biome: human-associated habitat [ENVO:00009003]; feature: intestine environment [ENVO:2100002]; material: feces | place: Germany | collected 2013/2015
CAAGGTTTTCCCGTCTTCGGAGAGTTTTACGTCAGCGAACAGACCGCTGGCTCCAATGACGATAACCGGTGCGGGTGTCCTTAAGCTCGAGGGTTCTTCGGCTGGTATAATGATGCAGACCGGATCTTCAGTCACCATTTCCGACGTGGATGTCAGGGTGAAGGGTGCCTGGGGAATCACCAGCCGTCAGGGTCTTGACGGCTATCTTAAGGTCGAGGGAACGAAGACTTATCTTTCGGCGGAAGGAACTTCCGGTTCGATCGCCGATATTGGTGGCCTTGGACTTGACGGGTGCAAGATCACCGTGCCTGAGAGCGCTGTCTTTGACTCTTTCTCCGGCTCAGTAGTCGTTGGCGAGGATGTAGTGAAGACTCTTGTGGAGATCAAGAGTGTGTACGACCTCTCCATCGGAGGAGAGAAAGTCTCCGCTGACAACGCCGCAAGCATCACCGGTCCGTGGCTGAAGGGTGGCAGCGTCTCCTATGAGGTCGCTTCCAACAGCCTTGTCCTGACCAACACGGAGATTGTCTCTTCGTCGGCCGGAATCGTGTCCTCCATCGAGAATCTCAAAATCCGTGTGAACGGGAAATGCTCCATCAACTCGTCCGGATCAGCCATTCAGTCTGCCGGTTCTTTGAATATTCTCGGAGCGGGAGATCTGAATCTGACCAGCGCTTCCGGCAGCGGTGTCGCGCTTACTGAGAATACATCCAGACTCACGGTTCGCGGCGGCAAGGTGAACGCGTCCGGCGTTTATGGCGTCTCCGGTGTGGCTGATGGCTTGACCTATCTGACTGTCACGGGTTCCGAGACCGAGGTGACGGCGAGAGGAAGCTCCGGCTCAGTGGTGAATATAGATGCCCTTGACCTCGACGGCCTTGTCATCTCTACCCCGGAAGGAGCCAAGTTCGATGCCGCTAACAGAGGCATAGTCAAGGATGGCGAGATTGTCACATCGAAGGTTGTGATCGGGAAGAAAACCACTTATGACCTTTGGATCGGTGGTGTCAGGGTGACTGCCGAGAACGCCTCCAGCATAACCGGATCTTGGTTAGGAGGTGGCTCGATCACCTACAGCGCCGCCAGCAATCTACTGACTTTGAACAGTGTGACAATCAGCCTGACGGATGATTCCACGATTGGTATTGACTCCCGTATCGATGGACTGAAGATCTATCTTAGCGGCACGTCTTCCGTGACCTCGAAGGCGCAGACGATGTCCGTGTCCGGCTCTGTCTCCCTGATCGGAGGAGGAACTCTGAATCTGGAAAGCGAGGGTTGCGGCGTCTCCTTGGCCGCCAATGGCGCGATGTTCAGCGTCGCCAAGGCCTTTGTCAATGTCAAAGGCCGCTGGGGAATTGTCGGAGGCAAGGCCTACAATGCCTACTTGGAACTCTCCGATGCCGCGGGAGAACTGTCGGCTGAGGGGGTCGAAGGCTCGATTGTGGATATTGGAGGACTTGCATTGGCTGATGGATGCGCCATCACTATCCCTGACGGGGCTGTTTTCGACACCGCCAGGAAAGCTGTCGTGACAAGTGAGGGTGAGGTCGTCAAGGCCAAAGTGAGAATCGGCAAGAAGTAGAAGCCGGACTCTGTGACTGGTCAAGCCATTTCGCCAAGGCTCTTTATGGGGCCGGTGAAGTGGCTTCTCCTTTTTCCTCTGCCTCCAAGACCTCCCCTCTGACCCTGAGGATGATCTGGTTTGGACTCGAGGAAACGTACACGGCGATGGACTTGTCGAAGTGGCCAGATCCTATCTGATTGGAGAACAGTACCTTTATCTCGCCGTTCTCTCCCGGTTTTGTCGGTTTTCCCGACCATTCCACCTGCGTGCAGCCGCACGATACGATCACCTTTTGTATGACAATCGCCACGTTGGTGTTGTTTCTGTACTTGAATATGCAGGTCTGTGATCCACCGCTCTCGGCGAACTTTCCGAAGTCGTGCACCTTGTTCTCGAAAGTCAGCGTTTTGTCCACCACCACACTTTGACCTTGCGCTGTCGCGGTGGGATTGATTCCAACCGGCCGCGTTTGTGCCGCCAGCAGCAGAACTCCAGACAGAAGATATTCAATAACAGTTGTTGCTCTCATCTTTTAAGGTTATTTGCCCGGTCTCTTTCCGGCTATAGCTTCCTTTGATCGCCGCTGAGACTGCCGATGCGGTTGTGTCATTGGGGCACAGAAACTGACGTTCCACCGCCAAATACGTATGCAAAACGTATGTCGGCGGCAAAACCCTACCTATTAATATGTCTGTTCGGAATGCCTGCACAAGTGCATCTGGAAGAAAAAGCGGTGTCACTCGTAGTAATAAATGGATTCCACCCTCTTTTTTCTCATTTTCTGACTAAAAAATCTTGCTTATGAAAAATTAAACTCATATATTTGTCGTTGTGTTATTATGTGCCTACGAATGGGCACCTAAAAACATATTTATTACTACGAGTAACATGTTTAACTTTTTTATTAACTAATTATCCTTTATGAAACAATTTTTCAGATTGGTTTCGATGTTGGCCATTGCTGGGCTGACATTTGCGTACACCAGCTGTACTGATTATTCAGAGGATATCGACAAGACCAACAATCGCGTCGATAATCTGGAGACCAAGTTGGCTGATGTAGAGAAACAGGTAGCGTCTAACAAGACCGCTATTGAGGATCTTCAGAAGGCTAAGGCTGAGGCTGAGGCAGCCATCAAGGCCCTTCAGGAGACCGTTGCCACACTTGAGACTAAGGAGGATCACAAGAAGGACATTGATGCTCTTCAGTCTACTATCGATGGCCTTAAGAAAGACGTCCAGGCTATTGACACCAGAGTCAAGGCAATCGAGGACAAACTTCCTTCTTACGCCACTCTTGAGTATGTTAACGCCACATTTGCTACCAAGAAAGAGATGGCTGCCGCTAACGAGGAGATCGGTAAACTCGACGCTCGCCTTAAGATCGCTGAAGGTCAGCTTAAGACTCTCTCTGACAAGTATGATTCAGACCTTAAGATCTCTGAGATCATCACCACGATCGACACCGCTCAGAAGGCTGCCGAGGCTGCCCAGAAGACCGCTTCCGAGGCTCTTGGTAAGGTTGACGCTCTTGTAGAGGCTCTTGGTGTCTATGCTACCAAGGGTGCTCTTGAGGCTAAGATCACGGCTCTTGAGAAGGCTGACAAAGATGCCGCCGCCGAGATTGAGAATCTTAAGAAGACAAAACTTAACATCTCTGACTTTGACAAGTACTTCGATGAGGCTATCGAGAAGGCTTGCAAGGAAGGCGGTGAGGTTTACGAGACCGTTTACAAGCCACTTGAGCAGAAGATCTCTGATGTTGACGCAAGGCTCACTACTGTAGCCAACGCTCTCAACGCCAGAATCAGCAAGCTTTGGGGTGTTTTCAACACTGAACTGAGAAGCCTTGTCTTCGTTCCTGGTCTTTATGTTGATGGTATCGAGGCTGTTGAGTATTGCTATGGTGACTTTGGTGCCGTTAAGTTTGTAGAGAATGAGTATGAGGGTACAACTGACGCTCAGAAGCCATTCGTTCTTGGTGGCGCTTGGGACTATGCGAATGAGAAGGCTGTTCGCGTGAACCCGGCTGTTCCTGTAGAGTATGAGATGAACCCTTCAAGCGCTGTTGTCACCGCTGACAACGCTCTTAAGGTTGTCGTTAGGGAGGCCGAGTCTGTTTCAACCAGATCCGCTGCCGATCTCTATGAGGCTACTCTGGCAGAGACCAAGAATGGCAACCTGTTTGTCAACCTTACATCAAACAAGGTCGCAGACGAGAGCAAGCCGGATATTAAGAATGAGAAGGAAAATATCACCATTTTCGCCCTTCAGGCCAATGTGAAGATTTCCGCTGGTGAGGACACAACTGTAACTTCAGATTATGCCCGCATCTATGAGTCCAGATTGATGATTGACGCTATCTCTTATAATAGTGTAGATTATGGAACAAAGGCGAATGCTTGCGAATATGGGCTTCCAACAAACCATCTGTTCACTACCGCTCCTGATGCTGTCGCAAACAAAGCTGAACTGAAAGTTGATTACAAAGGTTCTCTTGATATTAAGAAACTTCTTGAGACCCACTACTTTATCTACTCTATCACCTCAAAGAATACTCACGAGGTTCACGTTTATGAGACTGACTATCCTGAGAATGACTACGGCCTTTCTTATAAGTTCTCTCTCGTAGATTACTATGTTGATGGTGATGAGGCTTCTGAGAGCAGCTTCGCTGCTATTGATGAGAACACCGGTGTCATCACTCCTGGTGTTAATGGTGAGGTTACCCCTTCTGCCATCGACAGGCAGCCATTGGTTCGTGTGACTGTTGTTACCAAGGCTGGCGATGTTGTCGCTGTTGGTTACATCAAGGTTCAGATCGCTCCTAAGGATTACATCAAGTCTGACGGATTTAACTGGACTGTTGCCGCTAACGATTGCGAGAACTCTACTGTTGAGACCAAGGCTGACGAAATGACCAAGATCTATGTCACTGTTGACGCTGACGAGGTTGCCTTCGACAAGGTTTACGCTCTCCAGACAGAGGAGTCTAAGGCTGTTCAGTACAGCTTCGCTGACACCAAGTTCACAGAGGCTGCCGAGGCGATCGGTGTTGTTACCGAAAAGGTATCCAACGATGGAGTATCTACTCTTGAGTGGGTTCTCACTCCTGCCGACAAGTCCGCCATCTACAAGAAGGAAGGCCATACCGCTACAATTTGGGTAAGATACGTCTTCATCAGACACAATGGCGAGGAAGTTGAGGATGAGTTCGAGGGTGTTTACGTTCCTCTTAAGGTTACCGTCACCAAGAACGCTGCCGGTACTGTTGGTGTCAAGCTTGCCAACTATTGGTTCGACAATCAGACCAAGGCTATCCTTAACGTTAAAGTTCCTAATATGGAACCAGGTAAGCCAGTTCCTTCTACTTGGGTAACTCCTATCAATCAGGTATGGGAAGGCAACAATCCTAAATTCACTGTAGCTGGTAAGACTGTAACAAATCCTGTTTACAAGTATTACTTCGCTCCTGTTCAGCCTAAGGTAGGAAATGTTCAGTTGACAGTTGACTCTAAGGAGGTAGTTGATCTCTATGATGGCAAAGTCACAATTACTGATAATGCTCAGCTTTCTGTGAATGAGGTTGCGCTTTCAGCTGATTATGAGGCAGGTGTTTACACTAACACTGAACTTAAGGCTAATGGTGTTGTAATCGCTACGATTAATCAGGAGACCGGTGAGGTTACTTATGAGAACAACGAGACAGCTAAGGCACTTCTTAACTACTCTCCATCTGTTCCTAAGTCAGCGGCTGAACTCTATGCTAACATAGGCGTTGTTCTTAAGGCTGCTGATGGCGATTGCAACCTCGTAGCTGCTGTCGCCGGTGGCGTTAACCCTTACTACTTCCTCAGACCTCTGAATATGCCTGAGATCACTGGCAAGGTATATCGTGACGGTGTTGATGCCTACAAGCCGGAGGCTAACCTCAGCATCTTCGATGTATTCGAGTTCAAGGATTGGAGAGGTGATAATGGTCAGTTCGTAACTCCTGACTACAGCAATCTCTGGTACTTCAAGTATTACAATGTCAATAACTTCAAGGTTGATGAGGCTGGTATCACAACGACCCTTAACGGTGGTGTTCTCGGTGAGACCCTCCTTTCTTCCAAGACTAATGACATTCATATTTGGCATTGCACTGGTGATATTACCAACCCAACGAGGGTTCCTGCTGCGACAGGTCTTGACATCACCTACAGCTCAGAGACAATGCCTAACTGGGGTGAACCTCAGTACAACGGTCTGAAGAAGAAGTTCGGTTACCTCCGTTATGTAAACAACGGTAACAATGTTGACTCTGCCTTTATGCTCCGTATCCCTGTACAGGTTACTTACGAGTGGGGTGTTATCTCTACCTATGTTGACGTGACTGTTGAGCCTACTCTCTAGTAAGATCTTAACATAGAATAATTAGGTGCGCATCGTTCTGCGGTGCGCACCTTTTTAATGACTTACGTATGATGAAAATCGAATCATTCGCTTGTTATTCCGTCGCCTTGATCTTGGCGCTTTCCCTTTTGGCTTCCTGCTCAGGTAAGAAACCGAAGGCAGAGCCTACTCGTCAGGAGATTTTCCTGTCCGAACTTACGGCCGCTGACACAACCGAGGTACTTACAAGAGCCCAATCGGTGATTGACAAGATAATCGCCGGTGATGTAAACGGCGCTCTTGATGGTTTGGGGCAGGTCGAGAATGACACCTTGTTCCAGATTAGCTCAGAGAAGATTGTCTCCGCGTCCAACCAGTTCAAGAAGATGAATCTAAGGCAGGCTAAGCTTGAGAGCTACACCTTTACGGATCCAGATCACAATGTCGTCAAGTTCCGTGTCTCCTTCGGCCATTCCGAGGATGAGTCCAAGCTCCTTTCCACCGCCTTCGCCATCAATGCCCTCAAAATCGAAGGCAACTGGTACCTCACTCTGATGCAGTAATGCATCTCTTAAAAGACCAACCTCTGTTGCCATATGGCACGGAGTCATAATGAAAATGACCGGAAAGCGCATTGTCGCCTTCCGGTCATTTTTATATTGACGATTCTGAACCTTATGGATAGCTTCTTATAATGTCACAATTTTTGATCTGCCAGGACCTCCCAGAAGCCATTGCGGTTTGATCCTGTTCTTTTGATTATTCCTTTGTTTTTAAGTCCCGACAGAATTCGTTCTGCCTGTCGTGGCTTCAATCCGAGTTTCTCTGCCAGTTTTACGGCTGTGATCCGTTTGTCAGCTCTTATATGCCCTAAAGCTTGTATCTCGCCTTTGTTGAGGTCGTACTTATATCCGATCTCTTCAACAGATATTCCTTGATGTTCCACGAGAGTGTCGAGGATTTCTTGAAGCATAAAGTCGATGAAAGGTTGGCAGTCTCCCTTTGATGAGCTTTGTGATATTGCGGAATAGTAGTCTTGCTGATGCAAATAAACCATATTCTCGATTGGAAGGTGTTCGAAAATAGGGTTCAGTTTTCCAAGAATAAGAGACTGCCATAGCCGTCCTGTCCGTCCGTTGCCGTCACTGAATGGATGGATGAATTCGAACTCGTAGTGGAACACACAACTTCGAACAAGTAGATGGTCTGATGATGTCCCCAGCCATTCGAACAGGTCTTCCATCAACCCCTTTACCCTTTCTGCCGGCGGCGCGACGTGTATTATATTGGTTCCATCGAAGACTCCCACTCCTCTTTTCCGGAATATTCCAGCCTCGTCGATCAAGCCGCACATCATTGTGTAATGGGCCTTTAGAAGGTCCTTTATGGAAAAAGGATCGAGCGTACTGTACAACTCGTATGTTTTGAGAGCGTTCTTTACTTCGAGGATCTGTCTTTGCGGGGCGATGACGGTTTTTCCTTCCAGGATGGCTGTCACATCGCCTTCTGAAAGAGAGTTGCCTTCAATCGCCAATGAAGAATGAACGGTCTTAACGCGGTTCACTTTTCGCAATCTTAGCGAATCGATCTGCTCCATTCGTATTGAATATCTCTCTATCTGGGCCGAGATCTCTGCTATGAGATTGATGGCTTTTGAGGAGACTGTAAAAGGTGGTGTGTACATTTATCCCCGTGTTATTCCGTCATTTATTCCGTCATTTATTCCGTCATTTGCTAAACTGCCGGCTGTTGTGGAGATTCTATTCCGTCACAGTCCCTTTGATCCGAAGGAGAATCGGTCGCTTCCCGGTTGAGGTATAGACAGACACCCCTTTGTCAAAGTGATGCGGCGTGCCTTCGTTGTCATATTTCACCTTGATCTCGCCTTCCTCCCCAGGCTTGATCGGTTTTCTCGGCCATTCGACCTTGGTGCAGTTGCAGAACACTTTCACGTCGTAGATAAGAATGGTCGTGTCCGTCTGGTTCTTGTACTTGAATGAGCATTCCTGAACCCCGTCTTCGTGCGTGATCTCGCCGAAGTCGTGCACTGTCCTCTCAAACGTCAGTAACCTGCTCTTTTTCTCTCCTTGGGTCTGCGCCAAGCAGTTGCCTGACACCCCAATCGTCATAATGATGGAGACCACGCTTGCCAGCCCTCTTCTCATAACCGCTAAAAACCTATTCCCTGTCTTCATATTCAATTCGAACTCTTTCTTATTCTTTATTGATGGTTCCCGCCTTCCTGCCACTTTGGGGAAGTCCTCTCCACCATATCTATTAATATAATATAGGTATAATTGTTCCCTCCGCTCGCTGAGCCTGCCTACTTTGACGCCGTTCCTGACCTTACGGTCGCTGAGCCTGTCGAAGCGTCCGGCCCAATAATATCTCCACCCCAAAGATAATGAATATTTACGTCAATCCCGTATGCAGTGTTGCCATTATCAATTATAACTGCATTATTTTACATAGAAAAGAACAATTACTTCTTTTTCTATGCGAATATCGGTATATCGGCAATAAAGAATAATTAACCTTAATTCCGGCCAACGGCACTATCGTGTGTCGGCCTGCTTTTTTCGTGCTTGTACGTTTTTGAACTGGCGCATCCACGAAAACGCCGATTGAAATGCCACGAAAACGCCGATTGAAATGCCACGAAAACGCCGATTGGTTTGCTCTTTATCATTAAATTTCATACCTTTGGCAAATAATTGGATCTGTTATGGAATATCTCAGAAGAATTGCTGATGACATACTGCAAGACAACCTTGAGGCCTCGGGTGCGGTGCTTGTCGAAGGCCCAAAATGGTGTGGAAAGACTACAACGTGCAGCCAAAAGGCGAATAGTTCCATTAGTTTGCAGGATGTTGATATGAGAGATGAATATCTGGCGACGGCGGCTTCCAAGCCATCGCTTCTTCTGAAGGGGGACACTCCGCGCCTTATTGACGAATGGCAGGACGCACCTGTGATCTGGGATGCCGTCCGTACTATATGTGATAAGAGAGGGGGTGTCCCCGGACAGTTCATCCTTACCGGCTCCAATAGGGTGAAAAAAGAGGAGACCAGACATTCTGGAACAGGCCGGATCGCAAAAATGAAGATGCTCCCTATGAGTTTGTGGGAGTCAAGGGAGTCAACGGGACTGGTGTCGGTCAAGGAACTATTCAGTAATCCTGAATATGATATTGACGGGAAGACTTCTAAGTTGTCGGTGGAGGATTTGATTCTCGCGGCTTGTCGTGGTGGTTGGCCAGCGTCACTTATTTCAGTCAAAAATAAGGTTCGGCTGCTTGTGGCCAAGAATTACCTGAAGAGTGTGTGTTCAGAGGACATCTCAAGAATAGACGGGGTTCAGCGTGACGAGAAGACCGCGGCGATGATAATGCGTTCATACGCCCGCAATATTTCTACGGTTGCCAAAAAGACATCTATGCTCTCGGATGTCACTTCTTCCGGAGAGGTCAGTTGCTCTTCGGACACTTTTGATGATTATGTCAAGGCGTTGGAAAAGTTGTTTGTCATTCAGGATATCGGTGCCTGGTGTCCTGCGATAAGGAGTAAGTCAAACATCAGGAGCACCCCTAAAAGATCCTTCTGTGATCCTTCTGTCGCGGTCGCCGCCTTAGGATTATCTCCGGATATCCTGATGACACAGCTGAAAACGTTCGGTTTTTTGTTCGAGCAAATGTGTGTGCGTGACCTTCGTGCCTACACGATGGATCAGGATAGTCACATTTCCTACTATCGGGACAGGTACGGCCTTGAGGCGGACATCGTACTGCATCTGTCGGACGGACGCTATGCCTTGATTGAATGCAAGCTTGGCAGCCGCGAGATCGAGGAAGGGGCCGCGCATCTGCTTGAACTCAAACAACTGATAAAAAAGCATAACGAATCAGAGAGGCAAAACCCGCTGAGGGAACCGGATCTGCTTGTGATCATAACAGGTGGCCAAATGGCCTACACAAGACCGGACGGAGTCAAGATAATACCTCTGGGATGCTTGAAAGATTGAACGTTGAAGTGATGTGTGTCCAAAAAAAACATTCACGTTTATTCGTTATATTTTATAGTCAATTTTGCAGATTGGAAAAATTGTCGTAATTTAGCGTCGATAAATGTGCAATTTATATTCAACAATATTATGAAACGTATTTTTGCGATTCTTGCAAGCGCAGCGCTTGTGGCTTCTCTGTCCGTAGCGAACGCACAGAAGAAGGACTTTGACCCTTATTGGTTTATGCAGCTTCAGGGTGGTGCGGCTCACACAATCGGTGAGACCTCATTCTCTGACCTTATCTCTCCTTCAGCCGCTGTTTCATTCGGCTATCAGTTCTCGCCTGTTTTCGGCGCAAGGCTGAATGTCAATGGATGGCAGGGTAAAGGTGCTGTGAACGGCCCTACCACTGTTTACAAGTTCAATTATGTTGAAGGTGCCGTTGACCTTATGGCTGACATCGCTTCGATCTTCGCTGGTTACAAATATGACCGTACCCTCAATCCTTACATCTTCGGTGGTGTCGGCGTGAACTACGCTTTCAACAACGATGAGGCTGTGGCCGTGAAGGACAAGTTCGTTGACGGTTATCTTTGGGAGGACAACAAGATCTCTCCTGCTTTCAGGGCCGGTGCCGGTCTCAACATCAGACTCACTGACGTGATCGCCCTCAACCTCGAAGGCAATTGCAGCTTCCTTGACGACCACTTCAACTCTAAGAAGGGCTCAAAGGCTGACTTCCAGATCAAGGCTGTCGCAGGTCTTACCTTCAGCTTCGGAAAGGCAAAGCCAGCTCCGGCACCTGTCCCGGTTCCGGCTCCGGCACCTGTTGTTAAACCAGAACCAGAACCAGAACCAGTAGTTGAGGAGAAGGTTGAGGTTGTTCCTGCATTCGAGTCACTTTCACGCAACATCCTCTTCGTCATCAACAAGTGGGACATCCGTGAGAGCGAGCAGCTCAAGATCGATGAGGTTGTCGAGGCTCTCAAGGCCAACCCTGACACCAAGGTTCGCGTTTCCGGTTACGCTGACAAGGCCACTGGTACCGCCAAGAGAAACAAGTTCCTCTCCGAGAAGAGAGCTGAGGTTGTCGCTGAGGCCATCGTTGCCGCCGGCATCAACAAGGACAGGATCATCACTGAGTATTTCGGTGACACCGTCAATCCATTCGAGACTCCTGAGGAGAACCGTGTCGCTGTCTGCCTCGTTAAATAATCTGGCGTGATAATTGAAAGAATATAAAGGCTGGGTTTCAAACCCCGGCCTTTTTTGAGACTAAAAACAGTAAGTTAATAAATACATTATTTTATTATGAGAATTGTACGTGTTACTGGCAGGGAGATTCTTGATTCAAGAGGAAACCCTACAATCGAGTGTGAAGTTGAACTCGAATCCGGCATCATCGGTGTCGCTTCCGTTCCATCAGGCGCATCAACAGGCGAGAACGAGGCTCTTGAGCTTCGTGACGGTGACCCTAAGCGCTACGGCGGAAAGGGCGTTCTCAAGGCTGTCGCCAACATCAACGAGAAGATCGCTCCAGAAATCATCGGAATGTCCTGCCTTGAGCAGAGGGCTATCGATGAGGCTATGATCAAACTCGACGGCACCGCCACCAAGAGCAACCTCGGCGCAAACGCCATCCTCGGTGTTTCCCTCGCTGTCGCTCACGCCGCCGCCAACTACCTTGACATTCCTCTCTACCGCTACATCGGTGGAACCAACGGCCACGTGCTTCCTGTTCCTATGATGAATATCATCAACGGTGGGGCCCACTCAGACGCTCCTATCGCTTTCCAGGAGTTCATGATCCGTCCTGTAGGCGCCAAGAGCATCGCCGAAGGTGTAAGAATGGGTGCCGAGGTGTTCCACGCTCTCCAGAAGGTTCTCAAGGGCCGCGGACTCTCTACCGCTGTCGGTGACGAGGGTGGTTTCGCTCCAAAGCTGGGCGGCATCAACGACGCTCTCGACTGCATTATGGAGGCTATCGAGAAGGCTGGTTACAAGCCAGGCGCTGATGTTACCATCGCTATGGACTGCGCCGCATCAGAGTTCTGCTTCAAAGAGGGCGGCAAGTTCTTCTATGACTACAAGCAGCTCAAGACCGGTATGGCCAAGGATCCAGAGGGAAAGAAACTCTCTACCGAGGAGCAGATCGCTTACCTTGAGGAGCTCATCACCAAGTATCCTATCGACTCCATCGAGGACGGCCTCAGCGAGGAAGACTGGGAAGGCTGGGTTAAGCTTACCGCCGCTATCGGTGGCAAGTGCCAGCTTGTAGGTGACGACCTTTTCGTTACCAACACCAAGTACCTTGAGAAGGGTATCAAGATGGGCGCTGGTAACTCCATCCTCATCAAGGTTAACCAGATCGGTTCCCTGACCGAGACCCTCGACGCCATCGAGATGGCTCACCGTCACGGCTACACCACCGTTACCTCTCACCGTTCAGGCGAGACCGAGGACACCACGATCGCTGACATCGCTGTCGCTACCAACAGCGGTCAGATCAAGACCGGTTCCCTCAGCCGCACCGACCGTATCGCCAAGTACAACCGTCTGATGAAGATCGAGATGGAGCTCGGCGAAACAGCCCAGTATGGCTACAAGAAACTTAAGTAATTTCGATAGCAATTATCGAATATATCAAAAAGTCTTAAAAAAGGCGGGTCCGATGTTAAAATCGGCCCGCTTTTTTGTCGTTTGGGGGAATTTGTGTAAATTTGGCTTGGATTTTTCAGCAGTGAGATTTCGTCGCGTGAGCGACACGTTAACAACCATATTCAAAATGGCAGAAAAAGAAAACATAGGGTACATTGCCCAGGTCATCGGACCTGTGGTGGATGTCCATTTCGATGTGACTGATGAGGAGGCTCAGCTTCCGCGTATTCACGACGCTCTTGATGTCGAAAGAGGCGAGGGAAAAAGGCCTTTGGTCATTGAGGTTCAGCAACATATCGGTGAAGACACTGTAAGGTGTGTCGCTATGGACTCGACAGACGGTTTGAGACGCGGAATGAAGGCTGTGAACACTCACGCTCCGATCTCGATGCCTACCGGGGCGCAGATCAGAGGCCGTGTCATGAACGTTGTCGGGGATTCCATTGACGGACTCGGCGATCTCAACGAAGACAATTCCTTGCCTATACACCGTGAGCCTCCTAAGTTCGAGGATCTCAAGACCTCGCAGGAAGTGCTTTACACCGGCATCAAGGTCATTGACCTTCTGGAGCCGTATCTGAAAGGTGGTAAGATCGGCCTTTTCGGTGGAGCCGGAGTCGGTAAGACAGTGCTTATCAAGGAGTTGATTAATAATATTGCCAAGAAACATAACGGATTCTCAATCTTCGCCGGAGTAGGGGAACGTACCAGGGAAGGTAATGACCTGCTTCGTGAGATGATCGAGTCCGGTGTCATCAAGTATGGTGACGAGTTCGTGAAGTCGATGGAGGAAGGCCATTGGGATCTCTCCAAGGTCGATCGCAAAGAACTTGAGAAATCCCAGGTGGCGATGGTGTTCGGCCAGATGAACGAACCGCCGGGAGCGCGTTCCTCAGTGGCCCTGTCCGGACTGACCCTCGCCGAGTCTTTCAGAGACAGTGACAAGGGTGACGGCCCGAGGGACATCCTCTTCTTCATCGACAACATATTCAGGTTCACCCAGGCCGGTTCCGAGGTGTCTGCCCTTTTGGGACGAATGCCTTCCGCCGTGGGTTACCAGCCGACACTTGCCACGGAGATGGGCCAGATGCAGGAGCGCATCACTTCGACGAAGAACGGCTCTATCACTTCAGTCCAGGCTGTTTACGTGCCGGCGGACGACTTGACCGACCCTGCTCCTGCGACCACCTTCTCCCACCTTGATGCAACGACGGTGCTCAGCAGAAAAATCACTGAGTTAGGAATATACCCGGCCGTGGATCCGCTTGAGTCCACTTCCCGAATCCTTGACCCTAACATCGTGGGACAGGATCACTACGACACCGCCCAGAGGGTGAAGCAGATCCTCCAGAGGAACAAGGAGCTTCAGGACATCATCGCGATCCTTGGTATGGACGAGCTTTCGGACGAGGACAAGCTGACCGTGAACCGTGCCCGTCGTGTGCAGAGGTTCTTGTCACAGCCGTTCGCTGTGGCTGAGCAGTTTACTGGCGTGCCGGGCGTGATGGTGGACATCCAGGACACAATCGATGGCTTCCGCAGGATCCTCGACGGAGAGGTTGACTACCTGCCGGAACAGGCGTTCCTCAATGTCGGCACCTTGGACGACGCGATCAAGAAGGGCGAGGCTATTCTCGCTCAGGCGAAGTAGGAATATACCGGAGAAAGTTTTAGGAATATGTCAGAGAAAACCTCAGAGATGATTCTGGATGTCATTTCACCTGAAAGGACATTGGTTCACGCTGCCGTTGAGGCTGTGGAGCTTCCCGGCACGAAGGGCCGTTTCGAGGTCCTGCTGGATCACGCTCCGCTGATCTCTTCGTTGGAGAAGGGCGTGATCGCTTATCGTAACGGTGAGGGCACGGACAAGGTGGCGATTTCCTCTGGCTTTGTGGAAGTTAATGATAATCACGTTGTAGCTTGCGTGGAACTGTGATGAGAAAGTGGATCTACATATTCATTGGTCTTTTGCTTCCGTTGTCTTTGGCCGCGGAGGAGAAGGGTGGTGGCTTTGATATGGATGAATATCTCTACGGCCACGTACGCGACTCCTACGAGTGGCACATCACCACGGTGAAAGGCCATCCGGTCAGCATCCCTCTGCCTGTGATAGTAGCCAGCAAGACCGGCAACGGCTTCCATATATTCAGTTCCAAGCATTTGGAGCGCGGGGAATATGAAGGATTCTACATCGCCCCGGCTGGAAGCAAGTACGAGAACAAGATTGTGGAACGTGCCGCTGACGGCTCAGAGATAAGGCCGTGGGACTTTTCCATCACCAAGAATGTGTTCGGCCTGATGATCAACTGCGCTCTGCTGCTGTTTATCGTGCTCGGAACCGCCAAATGGTACCGGAAACACGACGCCCGTGAGGAGGCCCCGAAAGGCGGAGTCGGCCTGATGGAGATGCTCGTCACGATGATCGAGGATGATGTCATAAAAAGCTGCGTTGGTGAGGACTACAAGAGATACTCGCCTTACCTGCTGACAGCGTTCTTCTTCATATTCATAATCCGCCTTTCCACTGTTTATAACATCTATTACATCCTCAAATGCTTCCACATTTATATTTTTTATATCGTCACCAAAGAACTTGAACATTGCCTGATGGCTGTATGCTCCGGGAACTCCCTGATACGCCACCACCGTGTCTTCATTTATGTCCAGACTGTCCACACCCTTAAAGTCCGCTCTCCAGGGAAGCTTCTCCGCATCCTCTGCAAATACATTGCCGCCGGAGACTGCTATCTCAGACATGATTTTTTTTCTGACCTCTGACAATTCTGCTATTTCTTTTTCTACATTTCTCAAGTCTTCTATTGTGTACATTTATTTCTCCAATTATTTTCTATGTTTCAGTTCATCAAGCAACTCTGAAACAGTAAGCCCCTTAAGAGGGTGTCTCTTGTAGGCGGCTATATTCTTTAAAGGCTCCAGTACAAACTCTCTCTTGTGCATTTCCACATGAGGAATATGAAGATCATCCGAATCGTAAACAATGTCATCATACAAAAGTATGTCTATATCCAGAGTTCTCGGTCCCCAGTGAATACGTCTCTCTCTTCCTGCTCCCGCCTCAATGGCGTTCACAAGCTTTAAAAGCTCCTCCGGTGTCCTTAAAGTCTCCACCTCAAGACAGCCGTTAAGGAAATCATCCTGCTTAACACCGCCATAAGGCTCTGTCACAATAAAATCTGACACTTTGGTGACCTTGGTGTAATCGTCATTGTTAAGCTCATCTATGGCGTAATCAAGATAGGATTCCTTATCTCCCATATTGGACCCGATACCCAGATATGCCACATGCCTTTTTCTGGTTATCTCCACAGATACCGTATCCACCGGCATATGCACCGGCGCCCATGGCTTCTGTATCTCCAGATCCACCTCCTGCACATCCTGGTATTTCAAAAGTATACTTGACGCCACATTCTCGGCAACCGCCTCGATCAGGTTATGGTTGCAATCCTTCATGATCTCCTCATGGGTGACAGGCACAGCCTTGATCTTATCCGGATGCTCCATGTCTCTGTCAAACTCACTGACATAGCAGCTTATCACATCGGCAGAATGAGCCTCCATTGCCTTAAGCTGCTTCTCCACCCTGTCAGGCTTTGAATAATCATCTGTATCCGCCCTTACGATATATTCATTTGTGCACACCTTAAGTCCTGCTGCCAGAGCCTTTCCAAGTCCTCCATTTTCAGGGCGGGCTACTATCTTTATCTTTTCCTTATATGTGTCTTCGTATTCATCAAGTACAGAATCAAGCTCATCATTAAGCGGTCCGTCCTTTACTATCACAACCTCTGACGGCACATAAGTCTGGGCAAATATACTGTCCAGACTTATGCGTAACCAATCAGATTTTTCCTTATAATAGACCGCCATCAATACACTATATCCTAGCAACCTAATAATGCCTCCAATGTTTCTCTGATAGCCTTTATAAAGTTCTCACTATTTAATACTACAGGGTTAGGAAGGGTTGTGATAAGGGCAAGATCCTTTGTCATCTTTCCATCCTCTATAGTCTTTATTGTTGCTTCCTCAAGCTTATCTGCGAAGTCCTGAAGCTCCTTGATTCCATCAAGCTCTCCACGCTTTCTTAAAGCGCCAGACCATGCAAATATTGTTGCAACCGAGTTGGTTGATGTTTCTTCTCCTGCAAGGTACTTGTAGTAATGTCTCATTACTGTACCGTGAGCTGCCTCATACTCGTAATTTCCGTCCGGTGAAACAAGTACTGATGTCATCATGGCAAGTGAACCAAATGCAGATGAGATCATATCACTCATAACATCACCGTCATAGTTCTTACAAGCCCACATATAGCCGCCCTCACTTCTGATAACTCTTGCAACAGCGTCATCAATAAGTGTGTAGAAATATGTAATACCTGCGTTCTCAAACTTCTCTTTGAAGTTCTTTTCTAAATAAATAATCATCTATATATTTACTAATTATTAA
>OLXM01000102.1_pt1 | contig 16855 bp, 8 predicted proteins | sample 1673361 | NCBI WGS metagenome assembly OLXM01 (sample SAMEA103958109, study PRJEB25191) | human gut metagenome | biome: human-associated habitat [ENVO:00009003]; feature: intestine environment [ENVO:2100002]; material: feces | place: Germany | collected 2013/2015
GCCGACACGATGTCGTCAAGGGTGGAGCCGACCTTCACGCTCGTCGTGCTGCCGTTGAGCTTGATGTCGACGGGTCTCGTGTTCCAAGCAAAGAGGGCAACGGCGGCGATCACGATGACGACGGCAGAGCCGATGAGCGTCGAGGCGTTGGGGAGCCCGAGCGCGGCCCCGCGCCGGCGCGGGGCGCTGCCGCCGCGGGGCCGCGCGGTAGGCGAATACCCCTGGAGCGCCCGCCCATAGCCTCCGCGACGAGCGCCGCGCCCGTCATCGCGGCGGCCGGAGTACGCCTCGACGCCGACCCTCCTGGGCATGGATGTGCTCGCGTGGCCCCTGCGGTCGCGCTGAAGCTGCGGCACGCCCTGGCGAGGCCGCGCGTGCCCGTAAGAGCCGCCGTCGCGTCCATAGGCGCCCTGGTTGCGCGCGTATCCGCCGCCGAGGTTGGTGTAGCTGTTATGCGAGGAGGACGAGTCGGCCCGGCGATGGGCCTTGCCGGAGCGGCGGGGGCCCTGGTCTTCCGCGCCGCGCGAGTACCCGTGGTCGGGCCCGCCCAGGCGCCCGCGGTTCTGATATTGGGACATTCTCTCACCTTTATACGCAATGGCCTGGGCGCGCAAGGCGCCCAGGCCGCTTTAAGCCTCGTTCTATACTAGCGGCTTCAGAGGCCGCAGGCCCTCTAAAGCAGGGCTTGACCGGTTACTTGAGCTCCTCGGGGATGTCCGCCGAATCGCAGTCGAACGACTCCGCCACGGCCTTCGCCTGGGCCGCGCGGATATGCGAGAGGTCCTCGTCGCCCATCTGGGCATAGACCTGCGAGAGCTGGTCGAGCGCGTAGCAGACGTAAGAGGCGACCGAATCGCCCATCCCCGAGAGGACCATCATGGTCACGAGCGAGTCAGGAGCGAGCGCGAGCGCCGTCGCGTGATCGAGCTCGAGAATGTCGCCGATCTGCCGCTCCACCTCCTCGCAGCCGCCCCGGTCGCCGGCCTTCGCGCGCTTGAGCGCGCGCTTGACCGCTTCCGCGAACTGACCGATGAGCTCAAGGACGTAATCCCTCTGAAGCATGTGATCGCCTTCCGACGTGGATGTTCCCGGACGATTGTATACCTGTGCCCGCGCGCCCTAGCGCGCCGGGGGCTCGATCCCCAGGTGGTCGAAGGACGCGGGCGTGGCCTGCCTGCCCTGCGGCGTGCGGACGATGAGGCCGCGCTGCAGCAGGTACGGCTCGTAGACGTCCTCGAGCGTGCTCGGGTCCTCCCCCACCGCGGAGGCGATGGTCGTGAGGCCGACCGGGCGGCCGCGGAACGTGTCGCAGAGCGCACGCAGGATCTTCACGTCCATCCAGTCGAGCCCCATGGCGTCGATCTGGAAGAACTCGAGCGCCTCGGCCGCGACCTGCCAGGTGATGTCCCCGGAGGCCTTCACGCTCGCGTAGTCGCGGACGCGCTTGAGCAGGCGGTTGGCCAGGCGCGGGGTACCGCGCGAGCGCGAGGCGATCTCGAGCGCGCCCTGCTCGTCGATCATCACGCCGAGGATGGTCGCCGAGCGCGTGACGATCTGCGCGAGCTCCTCGGCGGTGTAGTAGTCGAGCCGGTAGCTGATGCCGAAGCGGTCCCGAAGCGGGCCCGTGAGCAAGCCCGTCCTGGTCGTCGCTCCCACGAGCGTGAACCTTGGGACGTCGATGCGGATGGAGCGGGCGGCAGGCCCCTTGCCTATGACGATGTCGAGGAAGAAGTCCTCCATCGCCGGATAGAGGATCTCCTCGATCTGATGGTTCAGGCGGTGGATCTCGTCGACGAACAGGACGTCGCCCTCCTCCAGGTTCGTGAGGATCGCGGCGAGGTCGCCGGCGCGCTCGATTGCGGGGCCGGAGGTCGTGTGGAGCTTGGCGCCCATCTCGTTGGCGACGATGCCCGCGAGCGTGGTCTTGCCCAGGCCCGGGGGACCCGAGAAGATCACGTGGTCGAGCGGCTCGTTGCGGCCCTTCGCGGCCTCGATGAGCACCCGCAGGTTCGAGCGCACGCGCTCCTGGCCGATGTAGTCGTCGAGGGTGCGCGGCCGCAGGCTCCGATCCTGGTCGAGGTCGTCGCCCGTGAGTTCGCCGGTGACTGCGCGGGGCCCCGAGGAGACCCCGGGGGCGTTCGTGGCAAAGAGGTCGTCGTCGGCAGCTTCCCACATCAGCGACCGCTCCCTAAGCGCTTAAGGGCGAAGGTGAGGGCCTTCTCGACCGTGGTGATGCCTGCCGCCTCACGACCCTCGAGCGCGAGCTCGGCCTCCTGGGGCGTGAAGCCCATGGAGAGAAGGGCCTCGGTAGCTTCGGCGTCGACGGAAGGGGCGGAAGGCTTGGGCGAGCCTGCGAGCGGGATCTGGCCAGGGCCGGTCGCGGCGAGGCCGACGAGGCCCCTGAGCTCAGCGTTCTTAGAGAACACGTCGGAGAGCTCGACGAGCAGGCGCGAGGCTTTCTTCTTTCCCACCCCGGGAACCTGCGCCATGCGCGCGGCGTCCTCGGTGGCAACGACGGTCGCGAGCTGTGCCGCGGTGAAGGTGGAAAGGACCGCCAGGGCGAGCTTCGGGCCGACGCCCGAGATCGCGCGGAGCTGGTCGAACAGCGCCCGCTCCTCGCGCGTGGCGAAGCCGTAGAGCTCCATTGCGTCCTCGCGGACGATCATGCGGGTGAGGACGGTCACCCCCGCCTCCCCTGCAGGGGGCAGGGCGGCCGCGGTGGTCGAAGAGACCCCAAGCTCGTAGCCGACCCCGCCAACGTCGATGACGACGCGCGACGGCAGCACCTCCACGAGCGTGCCTGTGAGCTGGACGATCATTGCTGGAGACTCCTTGCCTGTCCGAGGTTCCTGGTCCGCGTGAGGTTCGCGTGGCACACGGCCGCCGCGAGCGCGTCGGCGGCGTGGTCGGGGTGCGGCTCGTGGTCGAGCGCGAGGACGTTGCGCACCATGTACATGACCTGGTGCTTGTCCGCCGCGCCGGTGCCGACCACCGCCTGCTTGATCTGCATGGGGGTGTACTCGCCCACGCTCAGCCCCGCCTTGGCGCACGCGACGATGGCGACGCCGCGCGCCTGCGCCGTGGCGACGGCTGACTTGACGTTCTCGCCGAAGTAGACGTTCTCGATGGCGAGCTCGGTGGGTCCGAAGCGGTCGATCACAGCTTTGACCTCGTCGTATATGCGCCCGAGCCTGGAATCGATCGCCTCATGCGCGCGGGTCTCGACGCAGCCGTAGGCGCGTGCGCGGCACACGGCGCCGCGAGTCTCGACGATGCCCCATCCCGTGTGGGCAAGCCCCGGGTCGATGCCCAGGATCACCATAGCCGCCTCCCTCCCGTAGCGCGGGCCTTCCTACAAGAACGCTCGTTCTATATTAGCATACGCAGCCATGGGAAGAGGAACGAAGTCAGCAAGCTCAGACGAGCATGCCGAGGCGGCTCAGTTCTCGGAGAAGGGCGATCCCCAGAAGAGCCCGGGGTCGCCCGGCTTGCCCCCGTCGTGCCGCTGCCCCCCATGGTCGCCGGGCACGTCCTGAGCCCCGATCATGCCGAGGATGTCGAGCGCCTCCTGCGGAGCCTCGGGCGCGTCGCCGCCCGCTTGGTCCGCCTCGAGGCCGAACGCGCCGGCGATCTCCGCCGCGACGGCCTCGCGGTCGACGCGCTCCTCCTTAGGCCGCACATGGTCGCGCCACGCCAGGCCCAGGGCGCCGCGCGCCTCGTCGAGCGTCTTCGAGGAGAGCGTGGGCGCGAGGAGCCTGCCGGGGAGCGCGGAGACGGACGAGCGCACCGTCGCGACGACGGCGCAGGCGAGCTCCTCGTTCTCGCAGGCGGCGACGATGTCGGTGAGCGGGGTCTCCCACTCGATGAAGCTCGAGATCACGAAGTCGAGCTGCTCGAGGCGCTTCTCGGCGGAGGAGCCGCCCGCGAGAGAGGCGATGTCCTCGAGCGGCCAGCTCGCGCGGGCGGCGGCGGGGACCACGGGAGAGACGGTGTTGCGAAGCCGCGAGAGCGCGAGGACGTCGGAGCGGTACAGGTCGCCGAAGGGCAAGACGCACCCAAGGTCCCTGGCATGGGCCGAGCCCAAGGCGAGCGCGGTCTTGTCCGCGGCCGAGAGCACCGCCGAGCCGTCCTTGCGGGCGCGCGCGGCGACGCGCGCCCAGGCGAGATCGCGCGCGAGCTCATCGTTTCCAGTGGCGTCGAGCCCCGCGGCATCGAGCTCGTCGGCTTCGAGGCGCAGGTTGCGCACGAGCTCGCGGGAGGCGTCGTCGCGCCCGTCTCCCCACGTCAGGACCGTCGGCAGCACGTTCGTCGGGCCGAGCGCGTCGGTGGCGACGGCGCAGGCGAGCATCGAGGGCATGCCGCCGTCGACGACGATCCGCGCCGTGGTCTTGCCGAGGGAGCGGCACAGCGCGCGCGTGCCCTCGGCGGCAGCCTCCCAGGCGAGGATGGCGGGATCGAAGACCTGGGCCGGTGAGGTGGCGGCCAGCGGCCCCTCGGCCCCCTTCTGTATGTCCGCGAAGACGAGCGCCTCCTCGAACGAGGGGGCCTGGCAGGCGAGCTCTCCCCACGGGGCCACGGCGAAGCTCGAGCCGGGGAAGACCTCCGCATCGCAGCACCCGACACCTCCCACGCCGACGACCCAGGCGCCCATGGCGTCGGCATCCGCCCGGAAGCGGGACTCGGAGAGCGACGCGCCCAGGGCGCTCGCCGCGTCGTCGATGGCGAAGCCGTAGGTCGTGAGGAAGAGCACGGCGTCCACGTGGTAGTCGTAGTCGACGTACTCATCGAGGTCCTCGTAGGTGAAGGCGACGCCGAGCGTGAGTCCGCCGACCTCGAGCTGCGGCAGCGAGAGGGCCTCCTCCCCGTCCGGATCGTCCGAGGCGATCTGCCTGAGCGTGCCGAGAAGGCGCAGGGGCACCACGCTCTCCCCATCGAGGAAGACGGCCTCCATGACGGGGTCGTCGGCCGAGGCGAGCGGCATCGGCACGATGGCCGGACATGCGAGGCCCTCGGCGAGCGACGAGACGAGCTGTGCCGTGTCCACGAGCATCCCCTCGCGGTCCGGCATCGGGACGGGCACGGCGGGCGCGACGACGGTCGAGGGGAACACGACGAGCCCCGCCCCCGCCTCGGCGGCGCGCTCGCAGCACGACGCGATGCGGCGGCGAGCGAGGGCGAGGTCGCCGTTTGCGGAGGGCACCTGTGCGATTGCGATCTTCATAGACAAAACCTCCAGTGGGCTTGGGGCTACGCGACGAGGACCTTGCCGGCCCTGCCGATGGCGTCGGTCACCTCGGCGAGAAGGACCATGTTGCGCGCGTCGACGGTGCAGGGCAGCTCCATGCGCATGACGTCGCCCGAGACCGACTCCACGCGAACCTCCACGTGGTCGAGGCCGGGGTAGGCGGCGAGGATCCTCCCGAGGTCGTCCATGCGCGAGCGCGTCAGGCTGCTCGCGGGCATGTTGATCTCGAGAACCTTGGGGCGGTTCGTGCGGTCGTTCAGTACGAGCGGCTCGACCTCCATGCAGATGACCTGGTTGCCGCGGTCGCTGCGCTCGAGCTTGCCGGAGACCTTGACGAAGACGTCGCCCGCGGCCTCGCCGGTCTCGGGGTCGACCTCGCCCGCGAGGGTGGCCGCGCACTTCTTGTAGAGCTTGGGGAAGATGACGAGCGTGACCTCGCCCTCCATGTCCTCCAAGGTGACGATGGCCATGGGGTCGCCGTTCTTGGTGGTCTTCTTTTGGATGGCCGAGACCATGCCCGCGAAGCGCAGCACCTTGCCCTCGGGCACCTTGAACTGCTCGTGGACGCCGCCCGCCAAGTCGGTGACCTCGGTCGAGACCTCGATGTCCGAGAGGCTGTAGTCGCGCGCCTTCGCCAGGGCGTAGGCGTACGGGCGCAGCGGGTGGTCCGAGACGTAGAGGCCGAGGACCTCGTGCTCTCGCGAGAGCTTGACCGAGCGGTCCCACTCCACGCCGTCGGGCTCGGGGTTCGTCTCCTCGAAGCCTGCGCCCTCGACGCCCGCGAACATATCGAACATCGAGACCTGCCCCGTCGCGCGGATCTTCTGCTTGCGCGTCGCGGCGTCGATGATGTTGTCCGGGTTGTTCTTGTCGACAAGGCGCATGAGCTGCATGCGGGTGTATCCGGTGGAGTCGAAGGCGCCCGAGCAGATGAGCGCCTCGACCACGCGGCGGTTCGCGGAGCCGGAGTCCATGCGGTTCACGAAGTCGAAGATGTCGCGGAACTCCCCCGCGCGGTCGCGCTCGGCCATGATGGCCTCGCCCACGGCCTCGCCCACGCCGCGGATGCCGGCGAAGCCGAAGCGGACGCCGTCGGGGGTCGCCGTGAAGTCGCGGCCGCTCTCGTTGATGTCCGGGGGCAGGATGGCCACACCCTCGCGGCGGTAGGCGGTGACGTAGTGGACGATCTTCTCGGTCTTGCCCATGTAGGACGTGAGGACCGAGGCCATGTACTCCTTGGGGAAGTAGGCCTTGAGCCAGGCGGTCTGCATGACGAGGATGGCGTAGCCCGCGGAGTGCGACTTGTTGAACGCGTAGGACGCGAACTCGAGGACGTCGTCCCAGATGCGCTGGGCGACCTCCTTCTTGTAGCCGTTCTCGACGGCGCCGTTGATCCAGTGGTCGTAGATGGTCTCGTCGGCGCCGTTGCCCTCCCAGTGGAAGATCTGGTCGGTCAGCATCTTGATCTTCTTCTTCGCCACCGGCTTGCGGATGCGCGAGTCCGACTCGCCGGGGGTGAAGTTCGACATCTTCATGCTGATCTGCATGACCTGCTCCTGGTAGACCATGGTGCCGTAGGTCTCGTCCAGGATGTCGGAGAGGCGGTCGTCGTAGAAGGCGACGGGCTCCTTGCCGTTCATGCGGTTGATGTAGCTCGTGACCATGCCGGCGCCCAGGGGGCCCGGGCGGTACAGGGCGATCAGAGCGACCACCTGGCGGTACTCCTTGGGCTGCATGCCCTTGATGGTCGCCGTCATGCCCGCGGACTCGATCTGGAACACGCCCGCGGTGTGGCCCTTGCCCATGAGCTCATAGATCTTCGGGTCATCGAAGGGGATCTTGTCGACGTTGATGTCCACGCAGGTGGCGCCCGGCTTGATGGTCTGCTTGACCACGTCGGGCATGCGGTCGATGTCCTCGGGGTTCGGGTAGGCGGCGCGGATGTTGGCGAGCGCCTTCGAGATGACGGTGAGCGTTCGCAGGCCCAGGAAGTCCATCTTGAGCAGGCCCATGTCGGCAACGGTATGGCCCTCGTACTGGGTAATCTCGACGCCGCCCTTGGTGTCGAGCTTGGTGGGCACGTGCTCGTTGACGGGGTCGCGGCAGATCAGAACGGCGCACGCGTGCACGCCCTCGCCACGGGTGAGGCCCTCGATCGAGAGCGCCGTGTCGATGATGCGGCGGGCGTCGTCGTCCTTTTTATAGGCCTCGGCAAAGTCGGGGTTAAACAGATCCTCTTTGCCGGGTTGTTTGTCGAGCACCTGCTTGAGCTTGACCTTGGGGTCGCTCGAGACCATCTTGGACAGGCGCTGGCCCATGTAGACCGGGTAGCCCAGGACGCGCGCGGCGTCGTTGATGGCCTGCTTGGCCTTGATGGTCGAGTAGGTGATGACGTGGGTGACCTTCTCGGGGCCGTAGAGCTGGCGAACGTGCTCCACGACCTCGAGGCGCCGCTCATCGTCGAAGTCCATATCGATATCGGGCATCTCGGTACGCTGCGGGGACAGGAACCTCTCGAACATCAGGCCGTTCTCGAGCGGGTCGAACGCGGTGATGTTCATGGCGTAGGCGACGATAGCGCCGGCGGCCGAGCCACGGCCGGGGCCGACGCCGATGCCGTTGTCCTTGGCCCATTGCACGTACTCGGCAACGATCAAGAAGTAGGCGGCAAAGCCCTTGTCGCAGATGACCTTGTATTCGTACTCAAAGCGCTCTTTGATGTTGACGCCGCCGATCTCGCGCGTGGCCCAGTCGTCGCCGTAGTGCTGGCGCAGGCCCTTCTCGCACTCGCGGCGGAACTGGCTCTCGTGCGTCTCGCCGGGATCGAGCAACGGAAAGCGCGGCAGGATGATAGAGTCCCAGTCCAGCTCCACGTAGCACTTGTCGGCGATCTCGAGCGTGTTGTCGCAGGCCTCGGGGCAATACGGGAACATCGCCCGCATCTCCTCCTCGGTCTTCATGTAAAACTCCGAGCCGGTCATGCGCATGCGGTTGGGGTCATCGACCTTGGCGTTCATGCCGATGCACATGATGACGTCCTGCACGGGCGCGTCCTCGCGGCGCAGGTAGTGGAAGTCGTTGGTCGCGATGACCTTGACGCCCACCTGTTTGGCGATGTCGATGAGCGTGCGGTCCATCTGCTCGTCGGTCAGACCGTTGTCGGTGGTGATGCCGTGTTCCTGGATCTCGATGTAGAAGTCGCCGGGGTCGAAGGTGTCGCGGAAGGTCTCGGCCCACTTGATGGCGCCTTCCATGTCACCGCGGTCGATGTATTTGGGGATGATGCCCGCGATACAGGCGCTCGTGCAGATCATGCCCTTGGCATGGCGGCGCAGGTTGTCGAGCGTCACGCGCGGCTTGTAGTAAAAGCCCTGCACGGCGGCCTCGGAGACCGTCTGCATCAGGTTGACGTAGCCCTCCTGGTCTTTGGCCAGGAGGATCATATGGTAGAGCTCGGGCTTGTGGTCGCGGGCAAGAGTCTCGTCCGGCGTAAAGTAGACCTCGCAGCCAAAGATGGGTTTGATGACCAGGGGCGGCTTGAGCTCGTCGATGTTGCCCTTCTCGTCCCACATGGCCATGTCCTTCACATACTGGGCATGCTCGCGCGGGTTTGCCTCGGGATCGGGCTCCACCAGCTCGTCGCGGCGGTCCTTTTCCAAGAAGGCCTTGTCGTGACTCCAGGTTTTGTACTCGGGCGTGTTGTGATTGACGGCGTCGCAGGCCAGCGCCAGGTCGGGCACGCCATACATGTAGCCGTGGTCGGTAATGGCCACGGCGGGCATGCCCAGCTCAACGGCACGATTGACCATATCCTGGATACGGGTTGCGCCGTCGAGCATGGAGAAAACAGTGTGATTGTGCAGATGGACGAATGCCATGTGATGAGCTCCGATGCGGGTTCGTGTTCTGACTGAACGATTTTACCGCACGGCGCGGACGGCACCCGAACCTAGCCAAACCAACACGGCTCCTCTTGCAGTTGCGGTGGAATGCGGACTGTTTGGCGGCTTTTTGGCCAAAACAGTCCGTATTCCACCGCAAGTTATCTGAGGACTAGAGATTGTAGGTGACTACTTGAGGTTCGGCGGGTTCGACGAAGATGGTTGGATCCGGCTGCTCCACGCGGACGAACTTGACGGTCACGGCCTCAAAGCCCGTCTTGTGCAGAACATCAGCGTAGACGCGCGCCTGCAGGGCATGCTTCTCCTGCAGCTGTTCCGGCGTCTCGTCCGGTGTGCCGCCCGTCTTGTAGTCGATGACCAGCGCGCGTGACGAATTCGCCGGGTTCGTCGCCAAAGCGTCGATGGCGCCTTCGGCATAGGCGCCGTAGCGGGCGATGTCCTCGTCCTCGCAGCCCAGCGAAAAGAACGGCACCTCGGCGCGAACGCACGGCCACGCGAGCAGGTCGGCACGAACAGCCGACTTGAGCCAGCGGTCCAGGGCAACGTCGAAGCGTTCGCGCTGCTCCGGCGTCAGGCGCCACAGGCGCGTCAGCGCATCGGCACGCTCAGCGGGCAGCGCATCGGAACCCATCTCGATCAGCCACTGGCAGGCGGCATGGAACGCCGAGCCCAGCGCCATGGGGTTGCCGGCGGGCTCGACAGCGGCCACGTCCGCATCCGTCATCTCGGAACCATCCGACTCCGCATCATCGCCAGCCTCGTCCATGGGCACACGCGCCTCGGCGGCACGGTCTTCTGTCTCGGCATGGAGCGCCGCGGCGATTGACGAGTAGCTATACGAGTCACGCACCGGAAACGGACAGATGCCCATGCGCACGCCCACTGCCTGGGGATACACAAGCTCAAACGAATCGGGCTTGGGGTCGGCAGGACCGGGGACGATTGTACTGGCCGAATCGTCGGCAGCATCTGCATCGGCATCGCCACGAACAAGCCTGCCCTCGGCATCCAGCGAAGCGTTGGCCTCAAACGCCTGCTCGCCAAAGGTAAAGCCCGCGAGCGAAATGAGCTCGTAGTCGCCCGGCTGGGAGTTGTCGAACACCAGGCGGTCGGCATCGAGCTGCGGCATGTCCAGAGCGTCGGTCGGCAAAATACGGCGCAGCACATCGTAGGTCAGATCGGTCTCGACGTCGAAGGTCGGCGCCGTCACCTTGCCACGGCTCACGCCGGCATCCATCGCCAAGATCACCAGCTCGCGCGCACGCGTCATGGCAACATAGAGCAAGCGGGCCCGCTCCTCGAGCGAAAGCCGCAGATCATCGTTGCGCAGGCGGGCAAATGCCTCGGCGGGAGAACCCGTCGCGCAGACGTCCTCCATGAGCTCCGGCGGCAGCCACAGCGACGTGTCCTTGCCCTTAAACGCGTGCTCAAACTGCTTTTTGACGTCGTCGCCCTTCACAAAGGTACCGTCGGCAAGCTTAACGCCGTCGAAGCGTGCCGGCAGCGCCACGACCTGCGCTCCGCCCTCGACGCGACCCATCTGTGCCGCACCCGAGGACTTACGCACGCCAAAGCACTCGGCGACCGCCACGACCGGATATTCCAGACCCTTGGAGGCATGCACCGTCATGATGCGCACCGCGCCGTCGCCCTCCTCGTTGAGGGCACCCGGGGCTTCCTTGCCCGCCAAGAAGCGGTCGAAGGCCAGCGCGATGGAACGCGGCGAGTTGCCGAACTCGGCCTCCGCCTCGGCCACGGCATCGAGCGCCTTGAGCACGTTGGCGGCAATGGCCCTGCCCTCGGGACCACGCTGCGCCAGACGCATAAACCAGCCGGAGGCGTTGACCACGTCGCGCGCGATGGCGGCGAACGAATCGCGGCCCACGCGACGAAGCGCATACCGCAGCACCTCGCGGGCGCGCGTCACGAGCGGCAAGCCCTGTAAGCCCGGCACATCGGAATCGCTCATGATGCCCGCATCGATGTTGCGGCGCGACGTCTCGCCCGTCTGATCGTCGAGTTTGGTCGCCAGCGCCAGGAACTCCTGGGCGCCGAGTGCAAACATCGGCGAGGCCAGCAGCGGCATAAGACCCTGCGCCGTATCGGCCGGATTAGCGAGCGCGCAGACCAGGGCACGCACCGTCTGCACCTCGGCTGCCTGGGCAAAGACCGAGCCGCCCGCGATGACGCAGTCGAGCCCCTGGTCGCGGAAGGCCTGGGCGTAGACGTCGGCGTTGGTCATGCGGCCCAGCAGCAGCACCATGCCGCCCTGGGGCTGGCCGGCATCGGCAAGCGCGCGGAAGCGCTCGGCGATCGCACGGGCCTTGGCCTGTGTGCGCTCCTGCGTACTGCCGCCGGCAACAAAGAGGGCCTGGCGACGCGAGGCATCTGCCACCAGCGTGTCCTTGCGGCCGTCGCTCGCCTCAAGGTCCAAAAAGCCCTGCATCAGGCCGCCGTCATCGCCGTCGAAGACGCGTGCCACGTAACGCAGTACCTCGTCATGGCTGCGGAAGTTGCGCACGAGCTTGACGAGCTCGCCGGCGGGGGTGTCGGTCACGGCAGTCGCCTCGGGCGCGGCAGACGAGCCCACCTTGCGCTCCTGACGACGGAACACCTCGACCTCGGCGCCACGGAAGCGATAGATGGACTGCTGCGCATCGCCCACGGTGCACAGCGCGCGCTCCCCCGCACCCGTCAGGTAGCGTATCAGATCGACCTGCATCTGGTCGGTATCCTGAAACTCATCGATCATGACCATCTTAAAGCGGCCCTCGTACGCAGCACGGATGGCCGGGTAATCGCGCAGGGCCTCGTAGGCCATACGCAGCAGGTCGTTATTATCGAGGGCGGACTGGGCAGCCTTCAGCGCGCGATACTCAGCCTCCACGGAACGGGCCAGGCCCACCAGCGCATCGAGCGCCGGGCCACCGCAGGCAAGCACGATATTGATAAACGCATCGGCGGCCTCGGCCTTGAGCAGCTCGACCTGCTCCTTAGGGAATGCCTTGCTCGCGCGCGGCATGGTGCACGACATCATGAGTCGCGCTGCATCGGCCATGGTCTTGCCGCTCGCCTCGAACGCGTCAATGGCGTCGAGTGCCATCTGCGCCTTCTCGGTCGCGGCCTTGCTTGCGCCCAGCGCCGCGCGATAGGCATCGGCGAGTGCCGAGGTATCGGCCTGGCCGCGCGCCACGCACACGTCGTCCATACCGCCCGGCAACTGGCTCGACAGCTCCAGCAGGTCGCGCACCAGGCCCTTGATGGTCGTGCCGGTGCCAAAGGAACCGCCCTCGCCCGCCATGGGATACCAGGCATAGAGGGCCTTGAGCGATGCCGCGAGCTCGGGGGCGGCATCGGGCGCCGTCGCGCGGGCCAGCACATGCTCAACAGCCTGGTCCATAAGCTCGTCGGTATCGGTGAGCACCGTGAACTCGGGGTCGATGCCCAGCTCCAGCGCATGCGCGCGCAGGATACGCGAGCACATGCCGTGAATGGTCGAGATCCACGCGTCGTCGACGGTCAGTGCTTCCTCGTCCATGCCCTCGTCGATAAGCGCACGGCGCACGCGGTCACGGATCTCGGCCGCGGCATCTTTGGTAAAGGTAATGGCGAGCACCTGGTCAAGATGTTCAACGAACGGACCGGATTCGGGAGAGAGCGCGTAGACGATGCGACGCGTGAGGGTAAAGGTCTTGCCCGAACCGGCGCCCGCCGAGACAAACAGCGGACGGTCGAGCGTTTTGACAATCTGCAGCTGTTGCGGCATCAAAGTCGAAAGATCCATGGTCTACACGTCCCTCCTTACAAACGTTCCTTCGTGGTTATACGAGCAGCGCGCATGCGCGGCCTGAGCCGACGTCGGGTCGACGGCGGCAACGTTGCCTGCCTCGAGCTCGCGCAGGCGCTCGGCGATGCCGGCCTCAACGCGATCGAGCAGGGCGTCGAAGTCCATGCTGCCACCCTCGCCGGGGAAACCTTTCTTAAGGCCCGGGATGCGACCGTCGCCGCGCTCTTCCTCGAGCAGCTCGGCGCTCGCGGCACCGCGCAACGCCGGCTTGCCGCCCTTGGTCGAAAAGTAGAGCGCCGCGCGGGTGTCCAAATCCAGCGCCCGGCGCATGGCCTGGGCGTAGATGAGCGTTTGGGTATGTGGTGGCAACCAGCGCGGATTGTCGATGGGCGCCGTGCCCGACTCCTCGTCGCGCACCGTGGGGTCGGCGAGCTTAAACTCCTCAACGCCCGTGCGATGCTTGTAGTCGATCACCACGGCACGATTCTCGGCGTCCACGTCCACGCGGTCGATGCGCCCGCCAAGCGGCCAACCGGCATACTCGACCTTGAGCTCGTTGAAGGCGAACTCCAGGTAGCGCGGGGCAAAGGGGGCAAGTGCCTCGGACTCGTAGGCAAGCACACCCTCCAGCTGCGGCAAGATCTCGGCCACCTGGCGTTCCTCCACCGCAGAGAGCGGCACCAGCGGGCCCTCCGTGCCGCGCTTGCCGGCGTGCTCGGCCAACGTCTCGTCAAAGACCTCGTGCAGCAGCTCCTGTGCGCGCGGCAGATTCTCGGGCGTCACGCGCTCCATGCCCTCTTGGGGCAGACGGGCATGCAGATGCTCCAGCACGTCGTGGACAAAGTTGCCCTTTTCCATGTTGCCAAAGCCCGCGTCGATCGACTGGGGCTTCACGCGGTACGAGACGAACCAGCATAGCGGGCAGGTCGAATAGGCCTCGATCTGCGAGGCGGACGTCAGACGCGGCACGAGCGGCGCGTCCTCACCCTCGCCATCGCGACGGCGCAGGACCAAATACGGCACGGCCTCGGCACTCAGATGCTGAGGGGCTTCACAGGTCACGCGCTCGCGCTTGAGGCCTTCACCTGCCGCGGGATCAAAGTCGGCGATGATATCGCCCTCGCCCACGCGCATGGGCTTGGCAGCGCCAGCGGCCTCGGCATGTGCCCACAGCTCGGTCCATACGGCTGCCGGGTAGCACTCGCGTGCCTGGCGATCGTGCGTCACACGGGCGAGCGCGACCGGACCGCTCGCCGCCTGCATCGCACGGCCAAAGCGCACGCGCAGCAGGGCAGCGGGCTCCAAAGACACGCCGTCGCGGCGCAGCTCGGCTGTCAACGTGGCAAGCGGGCCCTCTTCGTGCGAAAGCGGATAGCTGTCCAGGTCGACATCGGCAAACAGCACGGCATCGTAGCTGCCAGGGCGAAGAACCGACGCATCGGCAAGCGACGCGAAGCGCACCTGTGCTCGTGGTGTGCGATCGACCTCATAGGTCTCGTAATCGTAAGCGGTGCTGCGCTTGTCCACCTTAGTTCGAACGCCGTCGAGAACCGGCACGGTCGCGGCCTGCGACACGTCGAGCGCGCGAGCATCGTTCATAAGGATGTCGATGGCATGGCGCAGCAAAGCCGTCTCTGCCTGGCGACGGGCCTGGCCGTCAAGGCCGCCTAGAGCGCGATCGGGCAGCGCCTCGGCAACGGCGAGCATGGCCTTGAGCGCCGTCACGGGTTTGTCGCGCCACAGCGCCTGAAACACGTCCGAGACCACGCATGGTGCGTTCTTAAACCAGTTATCTTCGCTGGCGGCCTTGCGGGCGCCCCTCACCTGGCCCTGCACGCTCTGCAGTAGGCTCTTGACGCCCGCAGTGGTCTTGCCGCGCGACAGGCGCATGTTCTTGTCGACGCCGCGGGCGCTCGCGGCGTCGACGCCCGAAAGCGGACTGTAGATCCAGTCGGTAAGCTCTGGAGCGGGCCACCACTCGGTCTTGGAAGCAGTGCCCTCATCAGCGGCCTTCATACGCTCGATCAGGTTGGCGAGCGCCGTAAACTGCCTGCCCGCGATGGACTGGGAAAACGCCGTGAACTCAGTCGTCTCGGCCGCAATGTGACGCGCCGCCAAACGGGCGGCGAGCTCGCCGAACAGCTGGGGTGCCCGGGCAGAAACGACGAGCACGCGCACGGGGTCGGCGGGCGTTGCAGTAGCTTTATCGGCCTTGGACTCCTTGTGCGCTTTCACCAACTTATCGATGGCGTCCGCATAGACATGAGCACGGGCATGGGGGCCGGCGACCTCAATAAAGGCAGGCTGAGCGGCGGCCCCGCAAGCGACATCAGACGCGACGGCGTCCTCCCCCAGCGGCGCGATCTCAAACAGCACACCGCGGGCATCAAATGCCGTGGCAAGCTCCTCGCGCATCGCCGCCTGCTCGCGGGCAAGCAGCACGACGACCTCTCCCCCATTGTTCGCCACGGCAGACAGCAGCTCGAGTAGACCGTGCGTAAACGACGTGGTACCGCGCACGCATACGGCGCGGGCGCACGCCGGCAGGCTATCGGCCAGGGCACCGGCCATAATGTCGGCTGCCTCGCAGGGCTCGACCATATCTCGACGGTCCAAACCGCCCGCGTAGGCACGCAAAAGCTCAAACACACGAGCCTCGGCATCGCTTTTTTGCTCAGGCTGGCAATTGTTGCCACCGCATCGCTCGGCCGTCGTCCCCGCCACACCCGGCAGCACATCGCGGGCCATGCGCGCGAGCATGCGCACCGTGCCCTGGCTACGCGAAAGCGGCTGCAGGTCGGCATCGTCGCGGCGGGCAATCATATCCGAAAACAGCATCTGACGTTGCAGGTTGTCGACGAAACCGCGCCCGTCGCCCAAAAGCTCCCAAAGCGAGCGAAGCCACGATGCGGGTGTCTTGTAGTCGATACCCAGCGAAATGCCGGCTTCCGCCGCATCATGACGGCACAGATCGAGCTCGGCAAACGTTGGTGCCAGCAACACGGCACGCCCGTGACGGGCAAGGAGCTTGAGACCCGCCTTGACGAGGTGTGCATAACCGCCAACAAGAATGCGGTGCCGAACGACCCGCAAAAGCCGATGATAACATCGGGACTCAGAGTGGGAACGCCCGCGGTGACGACCCGCGGCTTCGGTATCCCCGAAATGGAGAAGATAGCGGGATTTATCTCCGATGCTGTGTTTGATTTCGATGCCAACCGCGAGCGCATCGCCGGCCTGCTGCGCTTCAACACCTCGGCCCTGGACGACGGCGAGGCCCTCTCCAGCCTGGACGAATACATGTCCCGCGCTCCCGAAGGCCAGAAGACCTTCTGGTACGTCTCCGCGCCCAACCGTGAGGCCGCCCGCCTGAGCCCGCACCTGGAACGCTTCACCCGCAAGGGCATCGAAGTGCTCTTCCTCTACGAGCCCGTGGACGAGTTCGTCATGGAAGGCATGGGCAAATACAAGGACTGGGAGTTCAAGGCCATCGAGAACGCCGCCGATGACGCCCTGGACGCCTTCGCCGACAAGACCGACAGCGAAAAGCCCGCCGCCGCGCCCCTTTCCGACGACGACAACGCCAGCTTCGACAAGCTGCTGGAGCGCATCAAGGAGATCCTGGGCGAACGCGTGGCCGACGTGCGCGTCTCCCACCGCCTGGCCGACAGCCCGGCCGTGCTGGTCTCGCCCGACGGCATGACCTCGTCCATGGAAAAGCTCATGCGCGCCATGCAAAAGGACGACTCCCTGCCCGTCAAGGTGCTGGAAGTCAACCGCGACCACGTGCTGCTGCGCAGCCTGCTCAACGTCCGGCCGCCACAGCCCGTGCAGGCGGACTTCCTCGCCGTGCAGGACGAATACCTGCGCGCCGAACTTGCAAAGAGGCGCACCGTGCGCCCGGACGAGCTGCCGGAGGCA
>OLXM01000107.1_pt1 | contig 16382 bp, 17 predicted proteins | sample 1673361 | NCBI WGS metagenome assembly OLXM01 (sample SAMEA103958109, study PRJEB25191) | human gut metagenome | biome: human-associated habitat [ENVO:00009003]; feature: intestine environment [ENVO:2100002]; material: feces | place: Germany | collected 2013/2015
ATGGCTGTTCGTCCTTTCCTGCCTTGTCTACGGTGTAGCCTTCGACTTCTTCAACATTTCCGGCTCACTCTACGTCAACCGCATGACCAGCAAGGACATCCGCTCCAGTGCCCAAGGTCTTTTCATGCTGATGACCAACGGACTCGGAGCCTCGATCGGAACATGGGCCGCCGGTATCGTAGTGAACCACTTTGTCTACAACGCCGCTCAGCCTGACTGGGCCGCCGCCTGGTACGTCTTCGCCGCCTACGCCCTTGTGGTCGGAATCCTGTTCGTCTTCCTGTTCAAGGATCCCGGCAATGACGAATGCGCCGAGGAGGCCTAGCGTTTCTTAAACGGATCGAACGGAGTCAGCACCTCCACCCTTGAAAGACCGAACACCCGGCTCGGCGACAAGAAATACTTGATGTCGAAGCAACGGTATTCATCATGATTCCTGACCTTGTGGTACGATGTGACACAGTCAAACCTGTAGCCCATCTGCCCAAGGTCAGGAATGTTTATGGACGTGACTCCCCTCTTGAGCAGGGCGTCCAGTATCTCATGATTCCGGTCCAGCGCCCCGATCGTCCTCAGGCGGACACCTTTGAGATGCCCCACCCTGGCATAGTGGTACCTGTTCTTGCAACTGGAGCAACAGAACTTCATGTCGCTCCGTCCGTAAGGAAGGACATCACCGCACTCCAGACATCTCCCCCTCTGCTGTTCTTCTGTTTCCTCATACATAATCAACCCTCCATTACAGCACCGACACCTTCTTCGGGAATAGGCAGCGTAGGCAAATATGCCGCTTCTGAATGACATTCGGAAGAGTTTGAAAGAAACTTACGACAGTTTTTTTCGTTTCTTTCAACATCCCCGGCGCAAAATAAATTCTTCCAGCCGCACAATATTTTCTTTCAATCAAAAGAAACACATCATTCCTCAAAGAAAGATTCTTTCAACATCCCGCCGGATCAAAAGAAATGTATGGTTTTATGAATATTCAGAAACATCTCACCAAATTTTTCTTTCAGCCACTCACCGCCCCGGAGACCCTTGATAACTTTGCGGCAGACAAAATTTCAAAACTACTTGAATCATGGAACAATTGAACAGACTTGAAATCCGGGGGAATGTCGGCAACGTCAACATTCTCAGGGTCGGAGACACGCGGGTAGCGCACTTCTCCGTTGCGACAAACTTCGCCTACAAGGGCAGGAACGGCGAACCTGTCATAGAGACCACCTGGCACAATGTGACCGCCTGGGAAGGCAATAAAGGGATCCCGTCGCTTGACATCATCTGCAAAGGATTCCCTGTCTATGTCGCCGGCAGGCTGAGGTCGCAGAAGTACACCGCAAACGACGGCACCGAGAGAACCAGCATGGAGGTCATCGCCAGCACGGTCGAACCGGTGGACGGAAATGTGTCTGCCCAGTGCTAAGGAATTGATCTGATTCCGCGCCCCCGATGGCATCGGGAAAGATTGCGGCGAGATTGTGGCGAAAGTGTCACCGGGGGCATTTTTGACGTTACTTGAAATAGTACTTCAAGTAAGGAATAGGTAAATGATTTTACTATCCTACAAACACTTATTGCACCTCAAGTAAACAAAATTTTCAAGAAATTACATAAAAAAATTTGGAGATAACAAAATAATGCGTATCTTTGCGGTACACTTTCTGTCTAGCAGGCAAAGGCTGATTGGACGCCAAAGCGGAACTCCTTGGATTCAAGGCCGTGAGGCAGCAGAAATGCCAGGTGCGAACGCATCTCCATCAGAAAACCTTACCGCAAGCGGAAAGTTATTTTTTTATGCAATCGCACGCGCAGCAATCGCACGGGCACTGTGGCAGAAAAATAAAATCAGGAATTTTGGTAACGTGCAAAATTCCTGATTTTCCTTTTTTCTGCCACTGTGATCCACAGCAACTTATATTGCAAACTTCGGCAAGCTCAGTGACCGACTTTGGCAAATTTCATAGACAACTTATATTGTCGCGGAACATGTCAAAGCAACCGAACGATCACCTTATCGGTTTTTGTACATGTCCTCATAGTAGCGGAGGTACTCCCCGCTGGTCACGTTGTCAAGCCATGGACCATTCTCAAGGTACCAGCGGACGGTCTTCTCGATACCTTCCGCGAACTGAAGGCTCGGCTCCCAACCCAGTTCATTCTTCAGCTTGGACGAATCGATGGCATAACGCATGTCATGTCCTTTCCTGTCGGTCACGAACGTGATGAGATCATCATCCGCTCCCTCCGGGCGACCAAGCAACCTGTCCACAGTCTTGATAAGAACCTTGATCAGGTCAATGTTCTTCCACTCGTTGAAACCACCTATGTTATACGTCTCGGCAATCTTTCCCTTATGGAAAATCAAATCGATCGCCCGGGCGTGATCCTCGACATAGAGCCAGTCACGGACATTCTCCCCTTTTCCATAGACCGGAAGCGGACGACGCTGCCGGATGTTGTTGATGAACAGAGGAATCAGTTTTTCAGGGAACTGGTACGGACCGTAATTGTTCGAGCAGTTCGTCACGATCGTCGGCATCCCGTAGGTGTCATGATAGGCCCTGACAAAATGATCGCTTGAGGCTTTCGACGCTGAGTACGGACTGTGAGGCTGGTACTTGCAGTCCTCGGTGAAGAAAGTGTCACCGAACGGCCCCCCGCCACACTCATTGCCGGCAGGATCTCCCTCCGGCCTTGTCAACTCAAGAGCGCCATAAACCTCATCGGTGGAAATATGATAGAACCGCTTCCCTTCCCAACCTTTCGGTTCCCAAAACTCACGGGCGGCCTGAAGCAGAGTCAAGGTGCCCAGGACATTTGTCTTAGCGAATATGAACGGATCCTTGATCGAGCGGTCAACATGGCTCTCGGCGGCAAGGTGTATGATGCCATCAACAGAATATTCAGAGATCACTTCGCGGACGGCCTCAAGGTCGCAGATGTCGGCCTTGACGAAAGTATAGTTCTGGCGATCCTCTATGTCCTTGAGATTGGCGAGATTGCCGGCATAGGTAAGCTTGTCAAGATTGATGATCCGGTAGTCCGGATACTTGTTGACAAACAGCCTCACCACGTGACTGCCTATGAAACCGGCCCCACCGGTTATCAGAATCGATCGTTTGTAGTTCATATTCAATTATTTCTTCTGCATTTTCCCTTCGTACAGGTCATCGTACGCCGCCCTCTTGCGGAAGATGTCGATCGCCGTGTAGATGGACGACATCATGGACTGCGGATCCGCCTCGTCACGCCCGGCCATCTCGTAGGCCGTGCCATGATCCGGAGAAGTCCTGACAATCGGAAGCCCTGCCGTGAAGTTCACGCCGTCCTCGAAGGCCAAAGCCTTGAACGGAGCCAGTCCCTGATCATGATACATGGCCAGAGTGGCGTCAAACTTCGCATAATGTCCGAGCCCGAAGAACCCGTCCGGAGAATAAGGTCCGAAAGCCATAAGCCCTTCAGCGTTGGCCGCTTTCACGGCAGGAAGGATTATCCTCTCCTCCTCGTCGCCAAGCAGGCCGCCGTCCCCGCAATGCGGATTCAGTCCCAGCACCGCGATCTTAGGCTCCACGATGCCGAAATCCCTCTTCAGCGACGCGGTCATCAGCCTCAATTTGTTCACGATCTTCTCCTGCGTGATCGACGCCGGAACATCCTTTAAAGGAATATGCCCGGTCACGACACTGATCCTGAGCTGGTCGGAGACCATGAACATCAGCACGTCATCAACTCCGAATTCCTTTTGGAGATATTCAGTATGCCCGGTGTTTCCGAAACCCTCGGCCACCATGGCCTTCTTGTTGATAGGAGCCGTCACCAGCACATCGATGTCACCGTTCTTGATGTCCTCCACAGCGCACTCAAGCGACCTGATGGCCGATTTAGCCGACTCCGGAGTGGACTGTCCCGGCTCGACGAACACATTGTCCGGAAGGCAGTTGACAATATTGATCTTCTTTGGCTTAGCATCCTTGGCGCTCTGGATCACATAAGTGTCCATCTGGTCAAGGTTATGGATCAGTTTACGGTAGAAACCGAAAATCTTTGACGAACCGTAGATCACAGGAGTGAACGAATCCAGAATTCTGGCGTCAGCCAACGACTTGATGATCACCTCATAGCCGATACCGTTGCCGTCACCCTGCGTGATACCGACAATCGGCTTTTTGTTATTCCTTTCCATGTTTTCCTATTATTAAGCAGCCACGGCAAGTCCGGGACCTCCGTGAGCATATTCATTCACAAATTTAATCAAAATCAATGAGACTGCCTTCAGCTGCGGCGTTAAGTTCAAAGCCCTCATCGGCGGGAAGCGTCCTGCCCGCCGCCACCGCACCCGCCCCCGCAGCCACGGCAAGCCGGTCGCAACGTTCATTCTCGGGATGCCCGTTATGCCCCTTGAGCCAATGGAACGCCACCCTGTGCATCCGGTAAACATTCAAGAACCTCTTCCATAGGTCCGGATTCTTGACCTTCTTCCATCCTTTCCTCTCCCAATTCAGAAGCCAGCCCTCATTCACGGCCTTGACCACGTATGACGAATCACTATAGACCTCAACCTCTGCGTCCCGCCACTTAATCGCCTCCAACCCTTTGATCACAGCCAAAAGTTCCATCCTGTTGTTGGTCGTGCGGGCGAACCCTCCGCTCATCTCCTTCTCATGCCCGGCGCACTTGAGAACAACGCCGTATCCCCCCGGCCCCGGGTTGCCGCTTGACGCCCCGTCCGTGTAAAGGAATATCCTTGGTCTCGATGAATTTGTCTCCATAGAATACAAACTTACATAAAAATCCGCATTTTTCACGCCCGATAGCGCAAGAATCGTCAGGAAGGGGTCTATAAAGGGAATGATTACTGAACCTCGGATTTTGATAAAGGAATATTTCTGATTAAATTTGTGAATGGCGACCGACGTCGGTTTGACGGCCCGGGCCGAATTTGGAGACACCATGAATATTCTTGTGACAGGAGCCAACGGCCAGCTAGGGACCGAACTCCGGAACGTGACGGCAGGAAGCCGCAACAACTACATATTCTCAGACGTGACATCGCTGCCCGGAGTCGAGACGCTCAATCTTGACATCACGAACATAGACGCGGTCAGGATTGTCTGCGACTCGGAAAAGGTCGATGTAATCGTGAACTGCGCTGCCTACACGAATGTGGACAAGGCAGAGGACGAGCCTTCTATGGCTATGCTTCTGAACTGTACGGCGGCCGGTAATCTGGCCAAAGTCGCGGCGGAAAGAGACGCGGCGTTGATCCACATCTCCACGGACTACATCTTCCACGGGGATATTCCCATGCCATGCAAGGAGGATTGGCCGACAGATCCGCTTGGGGTCTATGGTTCCACCAAACTGGCCGGCGAAAAAGAGATCGAGAGATCCGGATGCAGGAGCGTGATCCTCAGAACCGCATGGCTATATTCACCTTACGGCAAGAACTTCGTGAAGACGATGCTTCGCCTGACGGAAGAGAGGGACTCGCTCAATGTCGTTTTCGACCAGATCGGCACTCCGACCTACGCCTATGACCTGGCCTCACTGATCACAAGAATCATCGAAGACGGCCAACTTGACAAGACAGGAATATACCATTTCTCCAACGAGGGCGCGGTCTCGTGGTACGATTTCGCAAAGGCGATCAGCGAGATCGGCGGAACGACCTGCGACATCCGGCCATGCCACACGGAGGAATATCCATCCAAAGCGCAGAGGCCACGTTTCTCGGTCCTGGACAAGACCAAGGTGAAAGAGACATTCAAAGTCACGATCCCCTACTGGAGAGACTCGCTGGCGGACTGCATCAAAAGAATCAAATAACACTGAATATAACCATGAAAGGAATCGTATTAGCCGGCGGAAGCGGCACTCGTCTCTACCCTATCACCAAGGGAGTCAGCAAACAGATGCTCCCTGTCTATGACAAGCCGATGGTCTATTACCCGATCTCGGTTCTGATGACAGCCGGAATCAAAGACATCCTCATCATCTCCACGCCTACAGATCTACCGGGATTCCGAAGACTTCTGGGTGACGGGAGTGATTTCGGAGTGAATTTTGAATATGCGGAGCAACCTTCCCCGGACGGACTCGCGCAAGCATTCATCATAGGTAAGGACTTCATCGGCGAAGACTGCGCCTGTCTCGTGCTTGGAGACAACATATTCCAAGGCACAGGTTTCGGCGCTCAGCTGAGAGAGGCAGTGCGTACCGCCGAGGAGGAAGGGAAGGCGACCGTGTTCGGCTATCAGGTCAGCGATCCGCAGCGTTACGGTGTGGCCGAGTTTGACGCCAACGGAAACTGCCTCAGCATCGAGGAGAAACCGGCCGAGCCAAAGAGCGACTATGCGGTGACCGGACTCTACTTCTACCCGAACGAAGTGGTGGAAATCGCGCATAGGATCAAGCCGTCAGCCAGAGGCGAGCTGGAGATAACAACGGTGAACCAAGAGTTTCTTACTGCCGGAAAGCTGAAGGTCCAGAAACTCGGACGAGGTTTCGCATGGCTGGACACGGGCACTCACGAATCCCTTGCCGAGGCCTCGACCTACATCGAGGTCATCGAGAAACGTCAGGGGCTCAAGGTCGCCTGTCTGGAGGAAATAGCCTACAGAAAAGGCTGGATCACAGCCGAAAGGCTTCGTGAGCTGGCCAAGCCGATGACCAAGAACCAGTACGGCCAGTACCTCATCAAGATAGCGGAAGAATAAAAGCGACCGTATTTCAATGAATATCACAATGGTAGAAACAGCATGAACATCATCACAACCGAAATCGAAGGCCTCCTCATCATAGAGCCAAGAATATTCCAGGACAGCAGAGGGTATTTCTTCGAATCGTTCAACCAGAGGGAGTTCGAGGAGAAGATCGGTCCGGTGATGTTCGTTCAGGACAACGAGAGCAAATCCTGCTATGGAGTAGTCAGAGGACTGCATTTCCAGAAAGGGGCGCATTCGCAAAGCAAACTGGTCAGGGTAGTGAAAGGCAAGGTCCTGGATGTGGCTGTGGATCTTAGGCCAGGCTCAAAGACTTTCGGGAAACACGTGTCGGTCGAGCTTTCCGAAGACAACCACAGGCAGTTTTTCATTCCCAAAGGGTTCGCACACGGATTCAGCGTCCTGAGCGACGAGGTGATCTTCCAGTACAAGTGCGACAGTCTCTATTGTCCGGAGTCGGAAGGAGCGGTCGCATGGGATGATCCGGATTTGGAAATCGACTGGATGGTCCCCAAAGACAAGATCATCCTCTCCGAGAAAGACAAACGCCATCCGAAACTGAGAGATTGCCGGCCGGAAGATCTGCCGTAAGCGCACTGTATTAAATGATCACTTAAAATCGATTACGAGATCTTGCTGTAATCCTTGATGTTGTACTTATCTTTGCGTAGTTCGCGGGCAAGAAGTTCGTTTACAGGAAGTTCGAGAGTCTGGTCATGGGCCAGCACATGCTCGGCATAACTTCTCGCGTCCGCCAGCAAGGCTCCGTCATGAGCCAATGAGGCGATGTTCAGCTCGATCGGAAGGCCGCTCTGCTGGGTTCCCTCCAGATCACCCGGCCCACGCATCTTCATGTCCTCCTCCGCCAGATCGAAACCGTTCTCCGTGGCGCACATGAGTTCAAGCCTCTTACGTGACTCCTTGCTGACCTTGTTGCCGTGCATCAGCACACAATAGGATTTCTCGCATCCCCGTCCGACACGTCCGCGGAGCTGGTGCAGCTGCGCGAGACCGAACCGCTCCGCGCTCTCGATCACCATCACGGAGGCGTTAGGGACATCGACACCGACCTCGATCACGGTTGTGGACACAAGGATATTCGCACGCCCCGCCGAGAAAGCATCCATGTTGAACTGTTTGACCTCGCTGGTCTGTTGTCCGTGCACGATGGCGACCTTGTAAGGCGGAAACGGGAATCTGGAGACGATATTCTCATAACCAGCTTCAAGGTTCTGATAGTCAACCTTTTCACTCTCGAATATCAAGGGATAGACAACAAACACCTGACGTCCGGCGGCGATCTCTTTCTTCATGAAATTGTAAAGTTGCGGACGCTTGCCCTCCCCTATCAGCATAGTCTGGATCGGCTTTCTGCCCGGCGGCATCTCATCGATGACCGAGACATCCAAGTCACCATAGAATGTCATCGCCAACGTCCTTGGAATCGGAGTGGCGGTCATGACAAGCACATGAGGCGGCACACCGGAAGCTCCTTTGGCCCAAAGCCTTGCCCTCTGTTCCACACCGAAGCGGTGCTGCTCATCTATGATGGCGAGGCCGAGGTTTTTGAATATCACAGTGTCCTCTATCAAGGCATGCGTGCCGATTACTATTCCCACAGAGCCGTCAGCCAAACCTTCCAGAATCGGTCTGCGGGCCGCCTTTCCGGTCGATCCGATCAATAGTTCGCAACGTACTCCGGTCGGCGCCAAGTATTTGGAGATATTGGCGTAATGTTGCTGGGCAAGAACCTCTGTGGGCGCCATGATGCAGGCCTGATAGCCGTTCCCCACTGCGATCAGAGCGGAAAGCACAGCGACCATTGTCTTGCCAGAACCCACATCCCCTTGAAGAAGCCGGTTCATCTGTCGGCCGCTCATCATGTCCGAACGGATTTCCTTTATCACGCGCTTCTGGGCACCTGTAAGTTCGTATGGCAAAGCACTGTAGCAAGCATTGAAAGCCGTGCCGACCTTAGGCATAGGAATCCCGACCGCGGAACGGCTGCGGACATATTTCTGCTTCAGCAAAGACAACTGCAAAAGGAACAGTTCCTCCCATTTGAGACGGTACCTGGCCTTCTCCAAGGCGTTCTGATCGGACGGGAAATGCACATTACGGATGGCATATTTCAGAGGGACAAGCCCTTTTTCCCTGAGAATATATTCAGGCAACGTTTCCTCTACATCTCCGATCGCAAGGTCAATCGCCTCGGCCATCAGCCTGTTCATCACCTTGCCGGTAACCCCACCATTGCGAAGCTTGTCGGTAGAGTTATATACTCCCGTGAGGACTCCTGAAAAGCTGGTGGCACCTTGTGCGGGAGGATTGTCTATCTCGGGATGAACTATGTTGAAACGTCCGTTGAACTGGTTAGGCTTGCCGAAAAACAGAAAAAAAGAACCTGGTTTCAGCCGTTCTGAGGTGTACTTGACACCCCTGAAAAAGACCAGTTCCATCATCCCGCTCTGGTCCTTTACCATGACACTCAGCTTCTTGCCCGTCATCTGTACGCTGACCACCTGGGCGAGGATCTGGACATAGGCGCTCGTGGACTGGATGTCGGCGATTCTCTGGATGGTGCTTCGGTCAATATAACGGAACGGAAAGGTGCGAAGAAGGTCTCCGACAGTGGACACACCCAACTCCGATTTCAAAAGCGAGGCCCTTTTCGGCCCCACTCCCGGAAGAAACTGCACCTCTGTGTCCAACTTGTTCCTGATCATGGTGCGAAGATAAGAAGAGGGTGGATAAAAAACAACTTAATCCACCATCCTTCACATCATTTCTTTTTGAGCGTGGCGTTGAACGAGATGACATAGGAGCCGCCGAAATGGCCGCTTGAGATCTCGGTGCGAACCGGAGTGACATATTCGGATTTCGGCCCGAACTCACCGCCGTTCGCCTGACCGTCGATGTCGGTGAATGACATGTAGAATTTATCCACGCGGGGGATTGACATGAATTTGGAATATTCACCTTCCTGATCAGTATAGAGGGTGTCGGCGCGATAGATGACATCGGTACGGTAATCGGCTATGACCCGGATTCCGTTGATTGGCTTTCCATCCTCATCGGAGACCTTGCCCATGATCTGATAGTTGGCTATCGGCTGCCCGTCAGATGAGAAATCGAACTTGTCTTCAGGATCATCAACCATACACGAGACAAAGATCGGAGCCACCAGAAATGGCAGCGCCAACGTCTTTACAAACATATTCATTCCAACTTTCATCATTTCAACCGCAAATCTGCTTAGTAACCTTCAAAAAATAAGTTACCTGGGATGAGACTATTTATCTCCTACCATTTACCAAATCCCCAAAATCAAATCCCTTGCTTGGAACAAGAGCGATTTTCAAGTGCAAAGATGTGAAAAATTTCAAAACAACAAGCCAAATCAGGGTTAAATTACTTTTTGTTTGCTATATTTGATGTGCCGAAAAGAAGCACAACGCAATGGTTTCAGAATTGATCGGGAAATATATCTGGCTCGTTCAAAGCCTCATCGCCGCAGGTGATGGCGGTATGACCTTCAAGGAACTTAATGAAAAGTATTCCAGAAGGTTCGGGCAGGCATATTCAAGAAGAACTTTCAACAACCACAGGCTCGCGGTGGCGGATCTTTTCGGAATCGACATCGAATGCGACAGGAGCACGAGCCGCTATCTCATCCCGTACAGCGGCGATGTCCTGGACAACGACGAAAGCATCGGATGGCTTGTCAACACATTCACGGTCAACAATCTGCTTTCACTGGGAAAGGAACGTCTCTCCGGCAGGGTAAGCGTGGAGGAGATACCATCCGGGCAAAAGTACCTCACGGCGATAATGCAGGCGATGGAAGATGGGAAAGAGCTGGAGATCGCCTATGGGAAATACACCTCCGACTCTTCGGAGAACCTTCATATTCAGCCGTTAGCGGTTAAAGAGCATGAGAAGAGATGGTACCTTGTGGCTTTTTGCCACGAAAGGGCCTTGGCTGAGACAGGAAACCACGACATGAGTGCTTGGAGGGTATATGGCCTTGACCGGATCACCTCGCTGAAAGTGACAGACGTGCCTTTCAAGATGCCTAAAGACTTCGACGTGGAGAGAATATTCAGCCAAAGTTATGGAATATATTTCCCGAGGCCCGGGCAGAAGCCGGTCACGATCCGTTTCAAGGTGACAGACGAGGAGGCAAGATATCTTCGGGATCTGCCCGTCCACCGGTCGCAGGTAGAGGAAGGCGCGGCCAAGGGAGGCGGAAGAATATTCAGGATCCGTGTCATTCCGAACCGTAACCTGACGATGGAGTTCTGCCGCCACGCCGGAAGGCTGGAGGTGCTCGAGCCGGAATCCGTAAGACAGGAAGTCAGGGAAGAACTTGAGAAAGCGTATAAACAATACTTATAATATTTATGATAAACAATGGAAAGGCCGCCCTCGTGGCGGCGGCACTGATTACAATGATGAGTTGTACACAGAAAAACGAAACACAGGCGGACAACGGGTACATAGGCCCGTCCGACATCAAGATCGAGGACGGAAGGATGACTCCGGAAGCGCTTCTGTCACTTGGTCGCCTGTCAGATCCGCAACTGTCTCCGGACGGACATTGGATCCTCTACGGAGTCAGCTACACTTCCATCGAGGAAAACCGCTCGTGCAGGAACCTGTTTCTTGGCGAGGTTATCAAGAATGATGACGGATCGCTTTCATTCGGGGACAAGATCCAATTGACAGCCGAAGGCAAGAGCGTAAGCAACGCTCGCTGGAGTCTGGACGGAAAGTCAATCTACTACCTTCAGGGCGGTCAGCTTTACAATGCCGCCATCTCTATCGTTGACGGAAAGGCCTCACTCTCAGCAAAGAAGCAGCTTAGCGATGTGAAAGCCGGAATCGGAGAGTTCTCCATCAGTCCGGACCAGACACAGGTTCTCTACACCAGCACCATTCCGGGAGCGGTGAAGACGCCTAAGGATTTCGACGAGAAACTGGACAAGGCGCAGGCCTACGTCACGGAAGACCTTATGTACCGCCACTGGGACCATTGGACGACCGAAAGGCCGCAGACATACGTGGCACCGCTCGGCGCCAAGGTCACAGAAGACAATTCAATGAATATACTCGCGGAGGGAGCTGGCAGGTACGAACTGCCACTGGAGCCTATGAGCGGCATCGAGCAGCTTTGCTGGAGTCCTGACGGACACTATGTGGCTTATTCTTGCAAAAAGGTTGAGACGGGTCGTGAATATGCCTTCTCAACAGACACGGAGATCTACATCTACAGCATCCTGACAGGCGAGACCGTCCAGATTCCGATGGCCGGCGGCTATGACACTGATCCGGTCTGGAGCCCGGACGGGAAGCAGATCGCCTGGCTGAGCATGGAGCGCAACGGATACGAGGCCGACAAGGTTCGCCTTATGGTCGCCGAGCTGGCTGACGCGGAGGTTTCCTCCGATGGACAATCAGCTATTCCACAGATTAATGGAATCCGTGACCTCACCGCTGATTTCAAGTACAACGCAGGCGGCCCTGTCTGGGCGGCGGACTCCAAGAGCATCTATTTCAATTCCCTGATCGAGGGACTTCAAGCAATCTGCAACGTGAAGGTGGCCGACTCCGAAATCAAGAGAATCACTCCGGACGATGCATGGTACGATTTCAACTCTCCGTTCGCCATCGTTGACAGCACCCTGCTCGCAAGTTACTGTTCAATGGAGTTCCCTACCGAACTCGTGGCCGTGAACGAGACTGACGGATCGTTCAGCAGGATCACCGATGAGAACGGAGGCATCATCGGCCAATTGACAGCCTACGAGACGCGTGAACGCTGGATCAAGACCACTGACGGGAAGAAGATGCTCACCTGGGTACTCTATCCTCCTAAGTTCGATTCTACAAAGGTGTATCCTGCCATCGAGATATTCCTTGGCGGACCTCAAGGTACTTTGAGCCAGGGCTGGAGCTACCGCTGGAACTACCGTCTCATGGCCAACCAAGGCTACATCGTGATTCTTCCCAACCGCCGAGGCACGACCGCGTTCGGTCAGGAATGGTGCGAGCAGATCAGCGGCGACTACATCGGTCAGAATATGCAGGACTACCTCAGCGCGGCCAAGGAGCTCAAGGCTGAACCTTATGTCGGCAAACTTGCTGGCTGTGGAGCCTCCTACGGCGGATTCAGCGTCTATTACATGGCCGGAATCCACGGCAATGTCTATGACTGCTTCATCGCCCACGCCGGAATCTTCGACGAGAAGTACATGTACTACGAGACAGAGGAACTTTGGTTCGCGAACTTCGACAACGGCGGACTTTCTGAATATTCCTACACCGCCGGCGAGAAGGGTCCGCGCGGCGACGGAAAGACATTCGGCGGCATCCAGCAGGCCGGCTCGCCGTGGAGCGACGCCGCCAAGGCCAGGCGCCATTACGCCAACTCTCCTGACGTGAACGTGGCCAAGTGGCACACTCCGATCCTCTGCATCCACGGCATGATGGACTACCGCATCCCTTATGATCAAGGCATGGCCGCGTTCAACACCGCCCAGATGATGGGAGTTCCGTCCAAGCTGATAGTGTTCCCGGAGGAGAACCACTGGATTCTCCAGCCGCAGAACGCGCTGTTCTGGCACCGCAGCTACTTCGACTGGCTTGACCGTTGGTGTAAGTAGATCAGGTTTTAATCAACTAATGAGAGAGGTCTCCCAAAAAGGCAGGCCTCTCTTTCTTTTGCTGTCATATTCCTTTTAGAAGGAAACGCTCAACCCGGCCAGCACAAGGCCTTGCATTCCAGCCCCGGCCTCCACAAAACCACGGAATCGCTCTCCTCCGAACTGCACTCCGGCAAGGGTGACCTGCGCGGCCCAATACGGGTCGAACGAATGCGAGTCCGCCTCCTCGTCGTAATCGTCCAGCAGCGTGACTCCGGCCGCAAGCTTTGAGTACATGGCGACATGCGGTTTTCTGAACCAGAAAACCTTCGCCGCAGGCATCACAGCGAATCCGCTATAGTCAGCGTTGCCGACCTTCACGTTGTCCTTGTTCAGTTCATCGGCCGTGCCACCGAACCAAGAGACTGCCGCCCCCACGGAAAAAGTCTTGTTGAGGACTCTGTAATATTCAAGATTGACAGACCCGTATGACCGGAAGTTGTCAAAACGGGCGTAACCGGCCGTGAAAGCCGTGGCGAAAACCCCGCCGACCACATGAGCCACATCCACAACGGTGACCCTGCCGTAGCCAAGCGTTATTTCATTACGAGATTCCGGTGTCTGAGCCGACACCAACGGAACAAAAGCAAAAATCGCAGCCGCGAGAGAGATTAGAATTCTTTTCATAATATGAGCGGTTGATTCATATCCAATGAGATATGAAAGTTTATCCCTACTTGTACCCCCTGATGTTCTTTTCTCGAACGAACTTTTGGAAGATTTGGAAAAGATATGGGCGTTGCGATTCGTCATACCCGACCCGAAAAATCCCAAATGCACTAAGGAGGGTTAATATTCATTTCTTTTCGACAAATCTAATAAATCCGTATCAAAAGCGCAAGTGTATCAAAATAATCTTTGATACGACCATCAACAGAACAAGATTTTGTGTTCCTTTCACCTTTTAGATTATAATGACACAAAACCTATGATGCGGAGGAAAATTCAGAATATCCAATTTTGGTAGGGACACACTACCAAAAGATGACGGTCTTTGACCATCTACCACGATAGGAGGACAAAAAAGAAGAACCTTTACTTCTGTAATCCGCCTATTATTCCATCGGGGGTGGCTTTGTAGGTATAGCCACAAACAGTTAGTCACGAAAATTTTTCCCGAAAATTTTCAGAAAATTTCAAAGAGCCAACTTGAATATACACACCACTTATCAAGGTTAAGTTTTTGGTTTTTCAAGGACGCTTACAATAATAAAAAGAATAACAATTATGCACATTGCTTACTTTAGACAAGATAAGAATCATCGCTCCGATAGAAAGCATCATTTCTTTGAAAGAAGAATATTTCAAGGTAGAAATAAAGAATAGTGAGGTAGTATCCTATTCATTCACACAAACTACTCCGTTCCTATTGTATATTGAAAAAGACATAGAGGAACAAGAAGCAGTCTTTGAATTCACGGGCAAGATTCTTTTGGACGATTACCCGATGCTGATTTCAAAGGACACGTTCAAGAAATGTTTGGAACATATTGAAAAAATGGGAATCTGTGATATAGATATTGATTGCATCATCAATCAAGGAGAAGTCTGTAAAATCGACATAACGAAAGATATTCCTCTTGATGATTGTCCCAAAATATCCGAATATCTAAGAACACACCTGACTAACAATAAGAAGTATCTTTCAAGAAGTGAAGCAGGGAACCTTATTATCGAGAAGAACGTCAAAACCAAGGGATGTAAAAGAAGACTTACCATCTATGACAAACAAAAGGAAATCAATAAGGCTTGCAACCGAGATTTCTTATTCGCCCTCAACGATTCCGATAAACTGCTGGACTATTTCCAAGGCAAGGTCAGATTCGAGTTGAATCTAAACAGTAAGGAAGCCATAAGGAAGTGTTTGAATATTCCCGAAACCACATTATCCTATGTCTTGGAATCAACCGCCAACCCTATTCTTGAATTCATAGAGAATGTCATTCAAGATGATGAACAAGTATCAAACTGCACATCATTAACAGAACGAAAGAATCTTGCTTTTCTCCGAGACTGTGATATGGACATCAAAAAGGTTGAGGCTGAAATCCGAACATACGCCAGCAAAGGCACGCACATCTCGCAAGCATTAAAACCATACCGACAACTTCTCGACAAACTAAAACACAACGGACAAAGCCTAAGAATCAAAAGCAACCTATGCAAATTGCTTGCGGAAATCTTGATTATCGTTGTTCTGTTTCCGTTATATGTATAAGAACAAAGTTTTGTTATTCCTCCTGCTTATCTGCTAGCATTGTCTTCTCATTATGAACCCATCTCAGTTCCGTTGTGCCGTTGAAACCCTTTTCCCACACGAACCATCCATAGATTTCTTTGTTCGCTCCGGCATCATTATATGTGTCAAAGTCAGCATTCTTTGCAATACAGATACGTTCCATATACACATATACCCTAGATGGAGGATATTTCCTATACAGTTCATTATACCTTTCAGCCCCAGACAAGTATCGTATAGGCAAAAGGAGTGCTACCTTATTCTTACAGATGTCTATACACCTAATGACTATCTCTATCAAATTTTCATTGTACGGAGGATTGGATATGATGTCAAATTTTCCCTTTTCAAACGAGACAACAAAGAAGAAGCCTAACGCATCCAAGGTTGAGGTCGCACGTGACACTTTATTTGGCAGAAACACCGTGAGGCGGTATTGGAAAATCGCAAATGGTGGAGAGGAATTAGAGCGGTCAAATATTGGTAGGCTTAGAATACCAAAAAAGACGCTACGTGAGTTAAATAATTTCTATGCCACTCATCCATCTTGTACTCGGGACATACTTCGTGAAGAGATATTTTGTGCTAATATACTGGAGCCGTTTTGTGGTGTTGGTACAATGTCCGAAGTCATCAAAGGAGCCGGATATAATGTGGCATCATACGATATTATTGACCGTGGGTATGGTAGGGTAGGAGACTTCTTTGTTGTCT
>OLXM01000108.1_pt1 | contig 16245 bp, 8 predicted proteins | sample 1673361 | NCBI WGS metagenome assembly OLXM01 (sample SAMEA103958109, study PRJEB25191) | human gut metagenome | biome: human-associated habitat [ENVO:00009003]; feature: intestine environment [ENVO:2100002]; material: feces | place: Germany | collected 2013/2015
GCGACCACCGAGATCTACACTCTTTCCCTACACGACGCTCTTCCGATCTTCGCTATTCGGACTGTAAAATACAACTTTGCTCGTATGAATGAGCCGTTCATCAGAAGTTTTTTCATTGAACGTATTTTCAATGTGGTTGAACTTATCACAGACAGCCTTTAATCTAACATCATACCTATCCAACCATCCGGTTCGCTTAATCCAACTGTAACCTGATACAAAACAAGCTTTGTGCGGAGTGTGTCCGTTTATGCTGAAACAACATTCTCCTTTTACCCACAAATCCTTCTTGTTGAATTTGTAAAATGCCTGATATACGAAAAAGGACAACTGCCGTTGCGTTTTAATCCATTCTACCGGCTTGCTGAATGTCTTTTTATTGAAAATTCCGACAAATGTTTTCAAGCCAGTGTCAGGTGCGATGTATCCGTATTTCACTAAATCTTGATACAGCACTGCTATATCTTCTTCACTTTGTGGTGTGTAGAATGTCTCTGTCTGATGCGTTGGCTCAAATTCAGTAAAGTCAACTTCCTGGTAGAGGGCTTTGGTCGTTTCGTAAAGTCCCGTATTGTGTCTCGGAACACGCCAAGTGCTGAATCGCTTTCCATTTTCCCTTTTCCATTGCTTTTCAAAAAGGATGTAGGTGCTGGGAAGTTTGCAGATGGTAGATACAGCATAGGCTATCACTTTCAGTTGCAGCGGCTTCGTTTGCGGCATCGGCTGATAGTGTTCATCCAAGAGACCTGTGTGTATGGCTCTTTGTAATAATGTAGCCACCTGTTCATTGGCTAAAGGCTCAATCAAATCTTTATATTCGCCTTTCACCTCCTCTTCTTGCCTTTTGCAAAGTGACAGCAACGCTTGCATATTGTTCGCATAACAGTCAATAACCTTGACGTATGCAGAATCAATTTCCTGTCTGTGACTTTGTACATAGTTTACGACCGGGACGGTAAATTCGTTATTTGTTATAAGGTTTGCCAAAAGAGGAGAGGGGGCTTGTTCCATATATTGATAGATCTCATTCGCCCATTTCCCGATATTCATCCACGAAGAGTCAAGTGCTTCAAATTCGATTTCATCATCCAAATCCAATTGGCTTTTCATTTCACCGACGATTCGGGTAATCTTCGTTATCTTTATAACGGTTTCTTGCCTTGTCATAAACACGAGATTTAATCAATGTCCGGAATCAATGATACGGCATTCTGCTTGTTTTTGTCAAGCACCTTTGCATAAATTTGCGTGGTCGCCAATTCTTTGTGTCCTAATAGTTTTGATACTGTGTAGATGTCTGCGCCCAAGTCAAGCATAAGCACAGCGAAGGTATGTCTCCCGCAGTGGAAGGTCAGATTCTTATTGATATTGGCAGCCATGCTCCAACGCTGTAATTCCAATGAAGTCCAAGCTCCGTATGTAAATCCTGTAAAGACGGGATCTTCCGGGTTGCCTCTTTCACCGAGGTATTTTTCAGCCTGTGAGGAAATGTCAAGATACTCTTGTCCACCAGTCTTCTTTTGTTTGAAGACGATTCTCGTGTAATCTCCAAATTTTTGAACTTCGCTCCATGTGAGTTTCTGAATATCGCTTTTACGAAGTCCGGTCAGGCATGAAAAGAGGAAAGCTCTTTTTAGAATAGGATAGCGGCAAGGAGTAGCAGCCAACTGTTTTACCTCTTCCAAGGTCAGATAGTCACGCTTTACTTCTGCGGCTTTGAATCCCTCGATTCCACGCAAAGGATTTACAGGTATGATTCTTTCATCGTAAGCCTGGTTGATACAGGCGCGGAGCTTATTGAAATAAGAGACTTTTGAGTTTTGGGACAATCCTTGAAACACATCCCTCTCCCTACGTGGACCGGTACGCTTGTGAGTGTCTTTTTCCACATTGTTCAAAAAATATTTGAAGCCGTTTATAAACTCCGGAGTAATATCTTTGAATGTGGTTTTCTCATCACAATAGATTTCGAGATAACGCAAGCAGCTTCTCCAGTTACCCCAGTTTCCCTCAGATTCTGGATTCTTGTGTCTTTCTTCAACCATCTTCCGATAGTATTCCAAAAAAGGAGTATCTTCTTTGAATTGGCGAGTGAAAGAATACTCTCCGTTCTGCATTTCAATGAGGCGTTTGGATTTTATAGCCTGAGCGGTTGCCAATGTCTGTCTGTTCTGCTCACGCTCCAACGGAGTAGTGGCATCGATCAGATAAAGTTTCAAATACTCTTTCTGACGTTTCCCATTTCTGTAGATGTCAAGATACAAGCTCACGTTACCGTTTGCCAACTTCTTTTCCCGTAATTTTACGGGTTCTTTCTGGATTGTTGTTTTCTTAGTCATAGCCTGTTCCTATTTTAATGAGAGATGTGATCCCTTGTCTTCGGGGGACAGATTTTTGTCCCTCGTGTCCCTTACGGGGGACAATCTGGGGACAAAATTACGAAAAAAATATGAAAACAGGCAGAAAGTATGGAGAAAAAGAGAAAATACAAATTCTCATAAAACCATTGATTTTTCGCACTTTACGGATTTATATTTTCTCTTTTTATGCTTTTCTTTTCTTTGTATCACTTGCCGACGCAAAAATGCTCGAAAATATTCCCCAGCACCTCGTCCGTGGTGACTTCGCCGAGGATGGTGCCGAGGTGGTGGAGGGCTTGGCGGAGGTCTTCGGAGAGGAGGTCGGGAGTCTGGCCGGCGGCGAGGGAACGTTTGACGTTTTCGAGGGATTCGGACGCTTTCATCAGGGCTTGGTAGTGCCTTAGGTTGGTGACGATTGTCTGGTCAGAATCCAAAGTTGCGGACTTTTGGGAGTCGGACAACAGTTTGCGCAATTCATCAAGACCGAAACCAGTCTTGGCGGAAATATATAACTTAACTACTTTTTCATTAGGATTAGAAACAGAATTGTTGATTAGGCTAACATTAATGTTATTACCCAAAACATCCACTTTATTCAGCAGAACGATCAACTTTTGTGACTTTACATCCAGATTTGAGACTATGTCAGAAATCGAATACTCGTTTTCTTCTTCGGAGGCGGTGACATCAAGCAGGGCAAGGACGATCGAGGCCTCGTTCATCTTCTTATACGAGCGGGAAATGCCGATCTTTTCGACCTCATCTGAGGTTTCGCGGAGACCGGCGGTGTCGATAAAACGGAACAATGTGCCATCGATGGTCATTGTCTCCTCGATGGTGTCACGGGTGGTGCCGGCGATGTCGGAGACGATGGCACGGTCGTCACAAAGGAGAGCGTTCAGGAGGGTACTCTTGCCGGCGTTGACGGCACCGACTATGGCGACCGGGACTCCATTGCGAAGTGCGTTGCCGTAGCGGAAGGAATCGGTCAGCGAATGAATATGTGCAAGTGTTCCATCAAGCAGGGAGGACAGTTCGGATCTGCTGGCGAACTCAACATCCTCCTCGCTGAAATCCAACTCTAATTCAAGCAGGGAAGTCATTTTCAGAAGCTCCTCCCTGAGGGTTTTCAACTCTTTGGAGAAGCCGCCTTTCAACTGACTGAATGCTACTTTGTGCGCTGCTTCGCTCTGCGCGGAAATCACATCGGCAACGGCTTCGGCCTGAGCAAGATCCATCTTGCCATTTACAAAAGCCCTTTGGGTAAATTCTCCAGGACCGGCGACGCGGGCACCACAATCGACCAAGCGTTGCAGGAGCCTTTCCACAATGTACTTTGAGGAGTGGCTGGATATCTCAACGGAGTCCTCTCCGGTGTAGGAATGCGGGGCACGGAACACGCTTGCCAAGACGGTGTCCAGATCGGTTCCATCGGCTTCAAGCGCGACTCCATATTTAAGCCTGTAACCTTCAGTGTCTGAAATATTACCACCCTTGCATCTTATCACTTTATCAGCTATGGAGAAGGAATCTCTTCCACTCATCCTGATGATGGCTATGGCACCGGTTCCGGGGACGGTGGCGGGGGCGCAGATCGTGTCTTCTATGTTGAGCATATCTGTTCTTTTACGTCCCTTCGACGGGCTCAGGGACCAATCTCCCAACTTACTTAACAATGGACCCCAAAGCCCTCCACCGAAGCGACAACAAAAGACAAATTTATCAACATTCCCCAACATATTCAAGGAATAACCGACAAACTCGTGAAAACTCACACCAAACTCGCTATCTTTGCACCGCATAATCTACTCTATGGCTCAGAATGACCTCACCCAAGGCAGCATTCTCGGCAACATCCGGAAGTTTTCGCTGCCATATATGATGTCATATTTCCTGCAGATCCTCTACGGATTGGCGGATTTGTTCGTCATAGGGCAATACTGCGATGTCGCCAGCACGACGGCGGTGTCCAACGGCGCGCAGATAATGCATATGTTCACCGTTGTCATCATCGGCCTTGCGATGGGCACGACGGTACGGATAGCAAGGGCGATCGGCGCGGGCGACAGGGAAAACGCGGCAAGAACCATCGGCAACACATTCACGCTGTTCACCATCGTCGCAATCATCACAACAGCCATACTATTAGCAGCTAACAAAGGCATTGTCAACCTAATAGACACTCCGCAAGAAGCTGTCAAAGGCACAATAGACTATCTAAGAATATGCTTCATCGGCATCCCGTTCATCATAGCCTACAACATCATCGCATCCATATTCAGAGGTCTCGGCGACTCGAAAAGTCCGATGTATTTCGTGATTGTGGCTTGCGTGGTAAACATCGCGCTCGACTACATATTCATAGGTCATTTCAAAATGGGAGCGACGGGCGCGGCACTCGGCACGACCTTGTCACAGGCTGTCAGCGTCATCGTCGCGGCGATAATGATCAAAAAGAAGTCCCTGATGAGCATAACACGCCAAGACCTAAGGCCTGAACGGCGCACGATGGCAGGCATCCTCAAAACCGGCGTGCCAATCTCGCTCCAGGACGGCTTCATCCAAATCGCGTTCATCGCCATCACGGTGATCGCGAACGGCAGGGGATTAAACGATGCGGCGGCGGTCGGAATAGTGGAAAAATTCATCGGACTGCTATTCATCGTCCCTTCAGCGATGCTGGCGACCGTCTCGGCGATTGCGGCGCAGAACATCGGGGCGAAAAAGCCTAAAAGGGCCAGAAAGACAATGAAATATTCAATAGCGATCGCGGTGGGATTCGGCACCGTGGCCTCAGTGATTCTCCAATTCATCCCTGAATATGCCGTAAGAATATTCACGAGCGACAGCAGTGTCATCACCCTTGGAGGCCAGTACCTAAAAGGTTACGTGTGGGACTGCATATTCGCCGGCATACATTTCTGCTTCAGCGGCTTCTTCACCGCCTGCGGCTATTCCATCATCTCGTTCATACACAACGTCATATCAATCACGTGCGCCCGCATCCCTTTGTCCTATCTGACTTCCATTGAATATCCCGGCACGCTCTTCCCGATGGGCCTTGCATCTCCGGCCGGCTCGCTTCTCTCCGTCATCATCTGCGTCACTGTTTACATAGTGATGCGCCGGAAAGGGAAACTATAACGCCCACTTATTCCCGAACTTCACAAAAATTCTTTATCTGAATATATTTGGCCTATCTTTGCAGCCCGATTAGGAAATGTAATAAACTTAAAGATGAAAAGAGACGCCATCGATTTCGGTTCCGACAGCATTCCGGGACTCTTCGGAAAAATATTCATTCCTACATTGATAGGGATGGCCTGTATGGCAGTGATGACGACCATCGACGGGGTGTTTGTCGGCCACGGGGTGGGGAGCGACGCGCTCGCCGCCGTCAATATATTCGCACCTTTCTGGATGATTATGACCGGGTTAGGGATGCTGTTCGGCATCGGCTGCTCGGTCGTTTCTTCCGTCCATCTATCCCAAGGCAACGAGAAGGCGGCACGCATCAATATGACACAGACGTTGATTTTCGGTGTGCTTGTCACTGTGGCCCTGACGATTTTGGTCCAGAGCCACAGCACCAAGAGTGCCTGTCTTCTCGGCTCATCGGACAGACTTCTGCCGTACGTCCTTGACTATCAGAAATGGCTTTCCTACGCATTCTGCGCATTGTTCCTCCAGTCGGTCGGACTGTTGATCATCCGTCTGGACGGCTCACCGAAGTACGCTTCCGCAGCTGCGGCGATTCCATCCATCGTGAATGTCGTGCTGGACTATGTGTTCCTGTTCATCCTTGACAAAGGACTTGAAGGAGTCGCCGTCGCCACCTCGATCGGATGCTGGACCGGAGGCCTTATGGTGCTGTTTTACATACTGTTCCTGTCCAAGACAATGAGGCTCTACCCATTGAAGATGTCGTGGAAAAGCCTTTGCCTGTCGTTGCGCAACCTGTGGTACCAGTTTCGTCTCGGACTGTCTGCTTTCCTTGGCGAGATCAGCATCTCGATACTTATATTCGTGGGGAACTATGTGTTTATGAAATATTTAGGAGAAGACGGTGTGGCGGCGTTTTCCATCGCCTGCTACATTATGCCGTTCATCTTTATGACCGGAAACGCGATCTCGCAGTCCGCACAGCCGATTATCAGTTTCAACCACGGCGCCGGTAACCGTAACCGTGTGCTGGAAGCTCGCAAATTCTCTCTGCTAACTGCCTTTGCGCTTGGAATTGTGGTCTCTCTGGCCTTGGCGTTCGGTATCAGTTATGTGGCTGCACTGTTCCTCAGCAAAGACGCTCCTGCATATTCAATAGCGGCTCACGGTGTGCCTCTGATGGCCATCGGATTCACATTGTCGATTGTGAACGTCGCTGCCATAGGCTATTACCAAAGTGTGGAACGCGCGCTTCCGGCGACCATTTTCTCGCTTTCGCGCGGGGTAATATTCCTTGTGCCTTGCTTTCTCGTCATCCCACTTTTTGCCGGTGTGAACGGAATTTGGCTCGCTCTGCCGGCGACAGAGGCGCTGACATTCCTTTCGATTGTCTCTTTCAGTCTTTTCAGGAAGCGCCAGACCGCAAAGCGGTGAATTTATATTCATTGAATATTTTGCCGCTTATTCCCATTTTTTGCGTACATTTGCAAAACAAACGGACTTCCTTATGCTTGACGTGACTTTAATACCTTTGAGCGGCAGTGCGTCCCAGGATGCACAGTGGGAATGTTCTTCCATTGACTTTCACCGACCATTTCATCACTGTTTGAGATGGTCGTTTTTTCTTCCTGACCGTGAGAGGGGAGAGCGTGGGTGCGCCCGGAAGACCGGCGGCACGGGGACGGCAAATGCCGGAAAGCCCTCCCGGAGCCGGCTGGAAAGATGGAACCAAATGGAAGCAAAGAGTTTAAGTTTACTATAAGTCAGATTTATTGGCAAGGAAATGAAACCAAGAAAAGGAGCGACATTAAAGTTGGAGAACGGGGCGGAGTTCCGTGGATTCTCCTTCGGCTACGACGGCCCGGCTGACGGGGAAGTCGTCTTCTCGACCGCGATGGTAGGCTATCCGGAAAGTCTTACGGACCCTTCCTATTCAGGGCAGATACTCTGTGTTACCTACCCATTGATAGGTAATTACGGCGTACCACAGGAAGGAGCGGATGAACTGGGAATCTCAAAGAATTTCGAATCGGAACAGATCTGGGTGAGGGGAGTCGTCATAAGCGACTATTCCTTCGACTACAGCCACTGGGACGCGGTCAAGAGCCTCGACGAGTGGCTGAAAGAGCAGAAGATTCCTGGAATATTCGGGATCGACACCCGCGCCGTCACGCAACTTCTCCGCGAGAAGGGCTCGATGCTTGGAATGATTGTTCCGGACGGCGTCGATAAGGATTTTCCGATCGATGACCCTAACCTCGCCAACCAGATCGCCATCGTCAGCTGCAAGGATGTCATTGAATATGGCAGCGGCTCCAAGACTGTCGTGATGGTTGACTGCGGAGTCAAGCACAACATCCTCAGATGCTTTATGGAGAGGGGAGTGAAAGTAGTCAGAGTGCCTTGGGACTACGATTTCAACAAACTTGACTACGACGGCCTCTTCATCTCGAACGGCCCTGGCAACCCGCAGTTCTGCAATGTCACCGTAGCTAACCTGCGCAAGGCGATGGAAGGCGACAAGCCTATTTTCGGAATATGCATGGGCAACCAGCTGCTCGCCAAAGCCGGGGGTGCCAACACATATAAATTAAAGTATGGTCACCGCAGCCACAACCAGCCTGTCCGGATGGCAGGCACCAACCGCTGCTTCATCACCTCGCAAAATCACGGATTTGCGGTTGACGACAAGACCCTCGGAGCCGACTGGGAACCTTGGTTTGTGAATATGAACGACGGCACCAACGAAGGCATCCGTCACAAGACCAAGCCTTTCTGCTCGGTACAGTTCCACCCGGAAGCCTCCAGCGGCCCGACCGACACGAACTTCCTGTTTGACGAGTTTATCAGCAAATTGTAACTTTCGAATAAAGAAGAATTTATGAAAAACACAAATATAAAGAAGGTTTTGATCCTCGGATCAGGCGCACTCAAGATCGGTCAGGCGGGAGAGTTTGACTATTCCGGCTCACAGGCCCTCAAGGCCCTGCGTGAGGAAGGCATCGAGACCGTCCTCATCAACCCGAACATCGCCACCGTGCAGACTTCGGAAGGCGTGGCCGACAAGATCTACTTCCTGCCGGTAACCCCGTTCTTTGTCGAGAAGGTCATCGCCAAGGAGCAACCTCAGGGCATTCTTCTCTCGTTCGGTGGCCAGACAGCACTGAACTGCGGCGTGGAACTGTACGAGAACGGAATACTTGACAAGTACAATGTCCAGGTTCTCGGAACTCCGGTCCAGGCGATTATGGACACGGAGGACCGTGACCTCTTCATCAAGAAACTGGACGAGATAGGAGTGAAGACCATCAAGTCACACCCAGCCTCCAACATAGAGGAGGCCCGCAAAGCCGCCCACGAGCTCGGATTCCCACTCATCGTGCGTGCCGCCTACGCCCTCGGCGGACTCGGCTCAGGCTTCTGCGACAACGATGAGCAGCTCGACGAACTCTGCGAAAAAGCCTTCTCTTTCTCCCCGCAAGTACTTGTCGAAAAGTCACTTAAAGGCTGGAAGGAGATTGAATATGAAGTTGTCCGCGACCGCTATGACAACTGTGTCACTGTCTGCAACATGGAGAACTTCGACCCGCTCGGAATCCACACCGGAGAGAGCATCGTCGTGGCTCCGTCCCAGACCCTGTCCAACAACGACTACTATTTCCTGCGCGAACTTTCCATCAAGATCGTCCGCCACATCGGAATAGTTGGCGAGTGCAACGTGCAGTACGCCTACGACCCTGACGCTATGGACTACCGCGTCATCGAGGTGAACGCCCGCCTGAGCCGCTCATCGGCCCTGGCCTCCAAAGCAACTGGCTATCCACTCGCATTCGTGGCCGCGAAACTCGGCCTGGGTTACGGTCTGTTCGACCTTAAGAACTCTGTCACAAAGACAACTCCGGCATTCTTCGAGCCGGCTCTTGACTACATCGTCTGCAAGATTCCTCGTTGGGACCTTAGCAAATTCCACGGCGTTTCACGCAAAATCGGCTCCTCGATGAAATCCGTCGGCGAGGTTATGGCCATCGGCCGCAGCTTCGAGGAGGCCATCCAGAAAGGACTCCGAATGATCGGTCAGGGAGCGCACGGCTTCGTGGGCAACAAGGAGTTCCAGGTCGCCGACTTGGAGGAGGCTCTCCGGGAGCCGACCGACAAACGCATCTTCGTGATCTCCAAGGCTATGCGCGCCGGCTACACGGTAGATCAGATCCACGACCTCACCAAGATCGACAAATGGTTCCTCAATAAGCTGGAGAACATCGTGAAGACCTACGAGGACATGAACTCCTACGACACTCTTGAGGACATGCCGGTGGAACTCCTGCGCCTTGCCAAGCAGGAGGGCTTCTCCGATTTTCAGATCCAGAGAGCGGTTTGGAAGGACAGCGGAGTTGTCACCGCCAATATGGACAAGGTTCGTGAATATAGAAAGTCTCTCGGCATTGTCCCTGTCGTCAAGCAGATAGACACCCTCGCCGCCGAATTCCCGGCACAGACGAACTACCTCTACCTGACCTACAACGGCACGAAGAGTGACATTGAATATGAGCGTGACGGCAAGTCGGTGATTGTCCTCGGTTCGGGAGCCTACAGGATCGGTTCGTCCGTGGAATTCGACTGGTGTTCCGTGACCTGTCTCCAGACCATCCAGAAGCAGGGCTACAGGGGAGTGCTGATCAACTACAACCCGGAGACGGTCTCCACCGACTACGACATGTGCGACAGGCTCTATTTCGACGAGCTCACCTTCGAGAGGGTGATGGACATCATCGACCTTGAGACTCCTCACGGAGTCGTTGTCTCCGTGGGCGGCCAGATCCCTAACAATCTCGCCCTCAAGCTTCACAAGCACAACGTTCCGATTCTCGGTACAGCCGCCGAGGACATCGATAAGGCCGAGGACCGTCACAAGTTCTCCAGCATTGTGGACAACCTCGGGGTTGACCAGCCGGAATGGAGTGAGCTTACGACCATCGACGAGGTGGACAATTTCATCAGGAAGGTTGGCTTCCCTGTGCTGGTGAGACCGTCGTACGTGCTTTCCGGAGCCGCTATGAATGTCTGCCACGACGAGGAGAAGCTCCGTCACTTCCTGAGCCTCGCCGCGGAAGTATCTCAGGAGCACCCGGTTGTCATCAGCAAGTTCTATATGCGTAGCAAGGAGATCGAGTTCGACGCTGTCGCCGACAATGGCGAAATCCTCGCCTACGCTATCTCTGAGCACATTGAATATGCCGGTGTTCATTCCGGTGACGCCACCATCCAGTTCCCGCCTCAGAAACTCTATGTCGAGACCGTTCGCAGGATCAAGAAGATCGCCCGTGCCATCGCCGGCGCGCTCAGCATCTCCGGTCCGTTCAATATCCAGTTCCTCGCTCGTGAGAACGCCATCAAGGTCATAGAGTGTAACCTGCGGGCATCCAGGAGTTTCCCGTTCGTGTCCAAGGTGCTGAAGATCGATTTCATCGAGCTGGCTACCAAGGTTATGCTGGGTCTCCATCCTGCGGCTCCGCAGAAGAGTGCCTTCGACCTTGACTATGTAGGCGTGAAGTCCTCGCAGTTCTCGTTCGCGAGACTTGAAGAGGCTGATCCGATGCTTGGTGTCGATATGTCTTCGACCGGTGAGGTCGGTTGTCTGGGCGATGACCTTAATGAGGCTTTGCTGAAATCAGTGCTTTCAGTCGGCCAAAGGATTCCGGAGAAGAGGGTTCTGCTCTCGACCGGTGATCCGCTCCAGAAGGCTGATATGCTGAGGGCCTGCCGACTTCTCGTCGAGAAGGGTTATGAGCTTTACGCCACAGGTGGCACGTATAAGTATCTTGTAGAGAACAGTGTTCCGGCGACGAAGGTGCTCTGGCCAAGCGAGTGTGACAATCCTAATTTCAAGGGACGATTCAAACCAGCTTTGGAAATGATTCAGAACAAAGAGGTTGATATGGTGATCAATATCCCGAAAAACTTCTCGGCTCTGGAACTTTCCAACGGCTACCAGATCAGAAGGGCAGCCATAGACTTCAACGTCACCCTCTTCACGAATGCCCGCCTCGCCACCGCCTTCATCCGCGCTTTCTGCTCCACCAGCATAAACGACATCCAAATCAAGTCCTGGGATCAGTATTGATCTCTGGATTTGATTCCATAGCCGAATATTTGGTGCTGCAGACTTCCGCGCTACGCGCTCCATCCCGTCCCGCCTACGGCGGTCCACCCGTTCATATGGCCACGGGCGGCCATAGTCTGCCACACCAAATATTCGGCTATAAAAACATCTCGGATTGTTATACCATAATCAACTGAAAGGCAGTTGCCGCAAGCGACTTTGGCTCCCGAAGAGGGAGGGGACCCACGGAGTGGGGAGGATCGCTGGAGGTAACTGCCTTTCAGTTGATTCCAAATTAGAAATAATAAAGGCGACTGAAAATATTCAATCGCCTTATAACTAATTCTTAAATGCTTCAATCGCTATAAATGCAACTAATAAAAATAAGAGAATCAAACAGACTATAGCCAATACTATAAGAATCCTTTTTACCCATTTTTCTAATTTGCTGTCCCCCTTTATCATTTGTGATACAAGTAACAATAAAGAAGGTACTATAACCAAAGTCAGCAGTGGCGACATATTTTATAACATTTAGAACGTGTCGTAGTACTTGGCGTCACGAGGGGTGACTTTGTTCATATTCTCAAGGAGAAGATCATTGGTCTTGTACTCGTCCATCAGCTGAAGCATAAAGTTCATCGCCTCGGTAGGATTCATATCCGCAAGAAGCTTGCGCAGGATCCAGATTCTGTTGGCCGCCTCACGGCTGTATAGCAGATCATCACGACGCGTGCTGGAAAGAACCACATTGACGGCAGGGAATATACGCCTGTTGGCGAGGGTCCTGTCAAGCTGAAGCTCCATATTGCCGGTACCCTTGAACTCCTCGAAGATCACATCATCCATCTTGGAACCTGTCTCAGTCAAGGCCGTCGCAAGGATTGTCAGCGAACCGCCACCCTCGATGTTACGCGCCGCACCGAAGAAACGCTTAGGCTTCTGCAGGGCATTGGCGTCCACACCTCCGGTCAAAACCTTACCGGAAGCCGGCTGCACTGTGTTGTACGCACGGGCCAGACGGGTGATGGAATCAAGCAGGATCACAACATCGTGACCACACTCCACAAGTCTGCGTGCCTTCTCCAGAACCATATTCGCGACCTTCACGTGCCTCTCGGCCGGCTCATCGAAAGTCGAGGCCACCACCTCGGCCTTTACGCTGCGGCTCATATCGGTAACCTCCTCAGGACGCTCGTCGATAAGAAGCACGATCTCGTAAACCTCCGGATGATTGTCCGCGATCGCGTTGGCGATTGACTTAAGCAGCATTGTCTTACCGGTCTTCGGCTGCGACACGATCAAGCCACGCTGGCCTTTTCCGATAGGAGTGAACATATCCACGATACGGCACGAAGGATCGCTCTGATGGCCGTGACCAAGAAGATTGAACTTTTCCTCCGGGAACAGCGGGGTGAGGAAATCAAACGGCACCCTGTCACGGATGTAGTCAGGAGTACGTCCGTTGATGTACTTGATCCTCAGGAGAGGGAAGTACTTGTCACCCTCCTTAGGAGGACGGATCTCACCGGTGACGGTGTCACCGGATTTGAGGGCATTATTCTTTATCTGACTCTGGCTGACATAGATGTCGTCAGGGGAGTTGAGATAATTGTAGTCCGAAGAACGGAGAAAACCATAACCGTCCGGCATGATCTCCAGAACACCCGTCGCCTCCACAGTACCGTCAAACTCGATTTCCGGAGCTTTCGTCCTTTGATTTGGATTCTGGAAATTCTGTTGGGGCTTCTGCTGCTGGTTCGGGTTCTGTCCGTTGTTCTGCCCCTGGAACTTGTTCTTCTGCTTTCTGCGGGTAACATCAGCATGAGCCGCCGGATCATCCTTCAGATCATCAAAAAGCGCATGAATGAACTCCTTGCCATTTACCGGTTTGTCGGCTGAAGTCTGAGCATCGGGCTGTTGAGTGACTTCGGTGGCGGCAGCCTCCACGGATTCCGGCTTATTCTCCTCCACCGACGCAGCGGTCTCAACCTGAGTCTGAACCATAGCGGATTTAGGCTTACGTCCTCTTTTTTTAGGAGCCGGCTTAACCTCCGTTCCTTGAGCGGCGATAGGTTCCGCCTTTTGTTCTGAATTTTCCGCCTTGTCAGTCTTGACCTCCGGCTTCTGCTGTGATTTAGCCTTTTTCTCATCTTTCCTGGTGTCAGCCGACTTGGTATCCTGAACGCCGGATTGTTCCGGAAGCGGATTCTTGCGAGGCCTTCCACGTTTGGCTTTTGGTTTCTCTATCGGTTGAAGAGACGCGGCGGCAGCCTGCGCGTCAAGTATAGCATAGGACAGATTCTCATCAGTGAATTTCTTGATGTTCTTAATCTGATGCTCCTGAGCGACTTTTTCGAGCTGCTCCCTGCTCATCTGAGTGAGTTCAAATAAATTATAAGGCATAAATTTAAAATGGATCCGATGTAAGAACCGGATATGATTTCAGAAAAGTTATAGTGGATATAATAGCCCAAAGGCTTACGCTGAAAATGTCAGCATGCAAATATAAGATATTTATGATAAACATCCAACTATTTATCCCAATAACTCGTACTTTTCTTGAATCTCAGCAAGTCAGCCAAAGCCGCCGCGTTCGCAGAGATGAGGAATGAATATGACTGGTACATTCCGGAAGGCACCCAAGAGACGGAAATATTGAAGCAATGCAGATCGTACCTGAAAGAGAACTGCGTCGTGGTCATCTTCATCGCTGTGAAATCCCATCCTGACTGCGCCTGCACAGACATCTTAGGGGTCAGTTGAATATTTCCTTGGACACCGAGTGTCTGGGTGTAGTTATCCTTCTTGCTGAGCTGGTTGTTGGCATAGCTGTACGACCGGCTCATCGAGAAGCTATAGTTGAAGTTAAGGCTCCACGGAACGTTAGGATTCGTATAATACAACCATCCGCCAGGAATATATTCACCTGTCAAAGGATGATAGTATATTCTTCTGTAGTAGTCGGCCGGATTGCCGGAGCCACCACCGTCCCCGCCTGAAGATTTCGAACCGTCGTTGCCTTTGACAGTGCCTTTGCCGGACAATGAATATGACACAGAGGTGCTGACGTTGGTGAGCCTGAGAGGCACGCCTGTCTCCAGAAGGTTATATTTGTTGACCCGCTGTCCTCTTTCGTTGATGGCATACGGGTCGAAGTTCATGTTGCCGTTGATTCCAAGTTTGCCGAAAATAGAGGTGGACATGGACAGTCCCACATTGTTCATCTTGAGGGAATCTGCCAGGAAGTTATAGCCTGTGGAGAAGTTGAACTGATCAAGGATCTTCACTTTCTTCGATCCTGTGCCTGTCGTGTCTTTCATGTCACGCACCTTGGCTTCAAGGTTGTTGCCGAGCGAGATGCTCATGGTGGCGGATTTGCCCTTGCCTGGAGCCGAGTTGATCTGTCCCTGGTAAATGTTGTAGTCGTAGGATTTCTGCACGCCGAGAGTATCCACATAATTGAACGTGCGCCATCCGTTGAAGGCTTTGCCTTTCTCAGGACTGAAGCTCATGCTGACGCTCGGAGAGACGACATGACGAAGTGCCTGTATCTTATGATACTTGCCGAAATTGTACATTCCGTAGATCCGCGTGCTCATCGAAAGTGAACCGGAATAATTGTGTGTGGCGCCGAAGGTGCCGAACTGTTTGCCCATCTCGGTCTTCACGCTGTTTGTCTCTGGATCGAAATACGCCTCGCTCTTGCGGAAAAACCAGTTCATGCCGTAACTCACATTAGGTGCCACATTCAGGTATTTGAAAAGAGTGAAATCCGGCAGTTTTATCGAAAAATTATGAGCCACGCCATTCTGGAACTTGTCAATAAAGCCAGGTTCTCCGAACTCCGAGGCCTTGAAATTGATCTTGTTCTGGATGGATGTGTTGTAACCCAGGGCGAATTTCTCGTAGAAACGCTCTTTCCCGACCCTGTTCTTGATCTTGAAAGGATAGAATGTGGAGACAGAGAAAGTGATGTTAGGCAGTGTGAATGTGTATGAGCTGTCCCTTGAGTTCTGGCTGTGCAGGGCGTTGACCGACAGGTTGAACTTTCCGTTCCAGTTCTTTGAGTATGAGATGGAAGACGAGATCTGGTTCTGGAGAGCCTCCGACACCGAATGCGAGTTGTATCGGCTGTTGGAAGGGCTGGAGAAATTGACCGACGCCGAGAATGATGTTCCAGGGTGAGCCTTGGAATCCTGTGAGTGGGACCACCTTACTCCGAAGTTCTTGCTCTGGAAGAAGTCCGTGCTGCCTTTCTCGCCGGTCTGGTCGACCGAGTAGTTGATGGCCAGGTTGCCGTTGAACTTGTACTTGACCATGTACCTTGAGTTAAGGTTGGCCGCCCAGGAACCCAATGTGTAGTAGTCGCCGGTAAGGGACATGTCGAAGTAGTCGCCGAGAACGAAGTACATTCCCGCGTCCCGGAGATAGAAACCACGGGCGTTCTCCTCTCCGAAGGACGGCATGAGAAGTCCCGTCGCCCTGTCAGGACGCTTCGGAATGAATCCGAACGGGATGCCGATCGGAAGGTCAACATCCTCGACCACAAGATGCGCCGGGCCGAAGACCGTCTTCTGGGAAGGCTTTGTCACAACCTTGGCGGAGGACAGTTTAAGATAG
>OLXM01000118.1_pt1 | contig 15826 bp, 18 predicted proteins | sample 1673361 | NCBI WGS metagenome assembly OLXM01 (sample SAMEA103958109, study PRJEB25191) | human gut metagenome | biome: human-associated habitat [ENVO:00009003]; feature: intestine environment [ENVO:2100002]; material: feces | place: Germany | collected 2013/2015
TCATTGCGAGCCAGTCCGCAGACTGGCGTGGCAATCCGTTCCTAAAATGCATGATTTTCACCGTTTAACGCGAGTTTACCGCTTTAGGAGTACGGATTCCCACGTCGCTTTGCGCCTCGGAATGACAGGATAGGTTTATCGACGCGCTGAGAAACCGCCGCAAGGCGGTTTCTTTTTCGCTTAATAACTTGACGGCAGGCCGCAGATGCACGTATAATAACAGCGTTGTGTTTTCCAAATAGAGACAGAGAGGGAGAACCCCGTATGAAAAACCGTATTCTCGCCGCCGTGGCGGCCCTGGCCGCCGGCGCACTGCTGTACCTGCCCACCATCTCCGCCGCGCCCCAGCCCCGCACCGCCGCGCCCACCGTCGTCCCTGCCGCCGCTCAGCAGCTGTCCGCCGCCGCGGATGCCGTGGCCGCCGCAGCCGTGCCGGACACCGCGCTGCTGGACGACCTGCACCAGCAGCTTCAGGAGGAGCTGGACCGGCTCAACGGCCCGGTGGGCATCGACCTGGCCTGGTGGCAGTCCCACTATAACGACATCATCGGCTACGTGTATAGCCCCGGCACGCCCATCAGCTATCCCATCGCCTACGACGGCAACAACGAATACTACCTGCACCACGACCTGTACGGTAATTACAGCGAGTACGGCACGATCTTCCTGGACGCCCGCGTGCCCAGCGACTTCTCTGGGCAGAACAACGTGCTCTACGGCCACCACATGGCCGACGGCTCGATGTTCGCCTCCATCTCCAACTATAAGCAGCAGTGGTACTATGATGCCCATCCCTATTACTACGTCTACACCAACAACGGCAACTACCGGGTGGATCTGTTCGCCGGTATTATCGTGCCCGGTGAGCACGAGGTGTTCAGCACCAGCCTCAGCACCTCCCAGCTCCAGCGCTTTATCAACAATTCCACATTCTACTCCGGCAAGGGCGTGCCCTCCGGCCAGATCATGACGCTGTGCACCTGCTCCTACGAGGCGGCCAACTACCGCTACGTGGTGCTGGGTGAGATGATCCCCCTTACCGACAACACCGCAGAGGAGTCGACCTCATGACACCACAGGAAAAAACTGAGCTTTACGAAATGCTTTTGCAGCGGGCCAACCGGCCCGGCACATTCACCGCCGTCAACGGCCTGCGCGTCACCTCGGTGGGTGACGGCTGCGCCCAGGGCGAGGCCGACCTGACCGACGCCCACCTGAACCCGCTGGGCATCGTCCACGGCGGCGTGTACTCCACCATGATGGATCAGGTGGCCGGTGCTGCCGCCTGCTCACGGGGCAGTATGTGCCGCACCGTGGACTGCGAGGTGCGCTTCTTCGCCCCTGCCGCCGGAACAAAGATTTACTCCCACGCCCAGGCCATCCGCATGGGCCGCAGCATCACCGTGATGCGGGCCTGGGTCACTGATGAGGCAGGCACGACCTGCGCCGAGGGCACGTACACCTTCCGCATGAAGGAAGGGTTTCCGCAGGACTGACAAATAAGCAGTAAAAGGGCACGGTTCAAACCGTGCCCTTTACTGCTTTTATTTCTTGATCTCGCCGTTGGCGGCGGCGGTCAGGTAGGCGTTGATAAAGCCGTCGATGTCGCCGTCCATCACCGCCTGGATGTTGCCCATCTCGTAGCCGGTGCGGGTGTCCTTGGCCAGGGTGTAGGGCATGAACACGTAGGAGCGGATCTGGCTGCCCCACTCGATCTTCATCTGCACGCCCTTCAGGTCGCTGATCTTCTCGGCGTGCTGCTGCATCTTCAGCTCCGCCAGCTTGGCCCGCAGCATCTTCATGGCGTTGTCACGGTTCTGGAACTGGCTGCGCTCCGTCTGGCAGAACACCACGATGCCCGTGGGCAGGTGGGTCAGGCGGACGGCGGAGGAGGTCTTGTTGATGTGCTGGCCGCCTGCGCCGGAGGAACGGCAGGCCTGCATCTCAATGTCCTCGGGCCGGATCTCGATCTCGCTGTCGTCGTCCAGCTCCGGCATGACCTCCAGGGCGGCGAAGCTGGTCTGACGGCGGGCGTTGGCGTCAAAGGGGCTGACGCGGACGAGCCGGTGGACGCCGTTCTCGCTCTTGAGGTAGCCGTAGGCGTTCTCGCCCTCGATGAGGATGGTGGCGGACTTGATGCCCGCCTCGTCGCCGGCCTCGTAGTCCATGAGCTGATAGGTGTAGCCGTGGCGCTCGGCCCAGCGGGTATACATACGGTACAGCATCTCCGTCCAGTCCTGGGCTTCCGTGCCGCCTGCGCCGGCGTGGAAGGTGAGAATGGCGTTGTTGCCGTCGTATTCGCCGGAGAGCAGGGCGGCCAGGCGGCGCTCACTGATCTCCTTTTCCAGCGTCTCGTAGCCGGAGGACACGTCCTCCAGCTGGGAGGGATCGTCCTCCTCCTGGGCCATCTCGCACAGGGTCAGGGTGTCCTCCCATTCGGACACCAGCTTGTCGTGCTTCTTGATCTTGTTCTCCAGGCGCTTGACTTGGCGGCTCACCTGCTGGCTGCGCTCCAGGTCGTTCCAGAAGCCCTCCTGCTCCGTCTCCTTTTGCAGCTCGGCCAGCTCCTCCCGGGCCTTGGGGATGCCCAGCGCCTTCTCCAGCTCGCCCAGGGTGGGCTCGAGGGCCAGCAGTTTCTGCTTATATTCATCGTACTCAATAACGGCCATATATCAGTTCTCCTTGTGTGAAAATTTCTCTAGCCCTACTATTATAGCAAAAATCGGACGTTTGTAAAGATATTTTACCTCCGCATCCGCTTTTGGCACGCCTGACGCAGCCAGTGGAACAGCGGCGCGCCATCCGCCGCATCCGGGCGGAGCAGGCCGAAGCTCTGTCGCTCCGGGTGGTACTGCACACCTACGATGGGCAGCGATGGGTGGCACAATCCCTCCGCCACGCCGTCCGCAGTCCACTGACACACCACCAGCTCCCGGCCCACCGTGCGGACGGCCTGGTGGTGGTTGCTGGTGACGGTGGGGGACGTGGTGAGCAGACCGGCCAGCAGTCCCACGGCGCAGGTGGGGTGCAGCAGGTCGCCGCCGGGGGCTTGGTGGCCGGATATGCGGTCGTACAGCGTGCCGCCGAAGAACACGTTCAGCGCCTGCATCCCCCGGCAGATGCCCAAAACGGGACGGCCCGCCGACACGAACCGTTCGATAAGCCGCCGCTCCCCGTCCGGCAGCGTGTCCCCGGAAATATCCCCACCGCCGGGAAGGAGCAGGCCGTCCGCCGGAGCGGCGGTATCCAGGGTGAGAAGGGACGTCATGCCGGCGGCAGTCAATGCGCGGCAGTAGTTTTCGCAGCTTCCCTGCACGCCGTATACCAGCACCGCAGGCTTCCTTGCCATCTTCGCATCACCTCTCCTCTATTCCATGCGGAGCGGCCGGGGAATATGCCCGCGGGCGCAAAAGAAAAGCGCCTGTCGGCGACAGGCGCTTTTGCTCTTGTAAAATTACTCCGCGGGGTAGACGGAGACCTGCTTGCGGTCCTTACCCAGACGCTCAAAGCGGACGACGCCGTCAGCCTTGGCGAACAGGGTATCATCCGTGCCCTTGCCCACGTTCGTGCCGGGGTGGATGTGAGTGCCGCGCTGGCGCACCAGAATGTTGCCCGCCAGGACGAACTGACCGTCGGCGCGCTTGGGGCCAAGACGCTTGGACTCGGAATCACGGCCATTCTTCGTGGAGCCCATACCTTTTTTATGGGCGAAGAACTGCAGAGAAATGTTAAGCATTTTCAAGTACCATCCTTTCTGTAAGATGATCGAGGGGAAGGAGGCTTACGCCTCCATGACTTCGATGTTGTCGGGGTATTCGTCGTGGAGCTGCGTCAGGTACACCATCAGCCCCGTCAGCAGATTCTGACAGGTGCTCTCGGCGGTCTGTTCCAGTCCGCCGGGCAGCCGCAGCGAGATCGCCGCGTCCTGCGGGTTGACCTTGACGGCGGCGCACAGGCCCATCACGTCGTTGACGGTGGCCTCCACCAACCGCACGGCGCTGGTGACGGCGGCGCAGACGATGTCCTCGCCCGCCTCCGCGTAGCCGCTGTGTCCACGGGCGTCAAACCCGACGATGCGCGTTTCCTCCGTGAGGAACGTAACGGTGGTCATGTCCCGTGCCTCAGAACGTGATCTTGTTGATCTCGACCTTGGTGTAGGGCTGACGATGACCCTGCCGTTTGCGGTAGCCCTTCTTGGGCGTATACTTGAAGATACGAATCTTCTTGCCCTTGCCGTTCTTCACGACAGTGGCGTCCACCTTCGCGCCCTCCACCACGGGAGTGCCGAACTTGGTGTTCTCACCGTCCACGATGGCCAGGACCTGATCGAAAGCCACGGCATCGCCGGCGTTCACGTCCAGCTTCTCGATGAACAAAGTGTCACCCTCGCTGACGTTGTACTGCTTGCCTCCGGTCACGATAATAGCCTGCATAAGTTGTTGCACCTGCCTTTCCTTTATTACGGACTCGCTGTCGGGGGCGTCCGGCAAAGCCGGAGCTTGCTGACCCATTCAAAGCGGCTTATCAAGTATAACAGCGCCGTCCCCCGTTGTCAACAGGAAATGGCGCTGTTTCTCAGAAAAAATCCGTAAAATCGGGTCATTCCGCCGTGGGATAGGCCAATTTGGCCTCATTCCAGCCGGCGATAAGCGCCGCGTAGTACCCGCAGCAGCGGCGGGCCAGGGCGACATCCAGATTGCGGCAGTTGCCGCATTCCCTTGTGCTGTTGCCGGGCATCGGGCCGTCGAAGGCAGCGCCTGCCGCGAAAACCTCCTGCAGCAGGGCGACAGCCTGCGCGTTGGTCAGTTTGCCGCCGTCAAAGAGGAAATAAAACCCGGTCTGACAGCCCATCGGGCCGAAATAGACCACCGCGTCCTTGGAGGCGGAGTTGCGGAGCAGCGTGGCGATGACGTGCTCCACGGAGTGCATCTCGGAGTTGGTGAGCAGATCGCCGGTGTTCGGCTTCTTAAAGCGGAGGTCAAACGTGACCACATCGCCGTCCCGGCGGCTTAGATACAGACCCGGCGTCAGCACGTCGTGGTTCACGGTGAAGCTGGCGATACGCTCCATCATTCCGCCTCCAATCCGTCCACAAGGGCCAGCGCCACGCGGTTCAGGTCCTTCATAGCCTGGGGGAAGTTGAAGTAGAAGTCGTGGTGCTCCAGCACACAGTCGGACACGGACTTCAGCGCCATGAACGGCACGCCGTTGCGAAGGCACACCTGGGCCGCCGCGCCGCCCTCCATTTCGATGAGCAGGGGGTGGAACGTGGCGGCGATCCAGCGCGCCCGGTCACACTCCGTGGCGAACCATTCGCCGGTGGCCACGCTGCCCACCCGGTAGGGGAAGCCCGCTCTATCCATGGCGGCCCTGGCCTTGTCCAGGTCGGCAGTGGGGAAATCCACCCGGTTCACCGTGGACACCAGGCCGATGGGGTCGCCGATGCCGGTGGTGTCCACATCGTGCTGCATGAACTTCTCCGCCAGCACCAGCGTGCCGATGGGCACATTCTCAAAGCAGCCCGCCACGCCCACGTTGATGATGCGCCCCGGGCGGTACAGGTCGATAAACAGCTGGGTGGCCATGGCGGCGTTCACCTTGCCCACGCCGCCGCAGCAGGCCACCAGGTCGGGACGCAGGCGGTAAAACAGCACGCCAGCCTCCGTCCGCTCCGGCGCGGCGTCCGGCGGCAGCAGGCTCTCGATCTCGCCCTTCATGGCGTACAGCAGTCCAGTCAGCATAGTCAGTTCCTCGTTTCTTATGTTTTCTTCATTGTAAATACACGGCGGCGGAAATGTCAAGTTGCATTTCCGCCGTCCTCTATGTAAAATAGAGAAAAAACGAGAGGAGTGCCGCCATGAACGTCGGTATTATCTGCGAATTTGACCCCCTGCACCGGGGACACGCCCACCTGCTGGGCCAGGCCCGGGCCATGGGCGCGTCCGCCGTGGTGTGCGCCATGAGCGGCAGCTTCACCCAGCGGGGCAGCTTCGCCGCCGTGTCCAAGGCGGCCCGTGCGGAGATGGCCGTTCGGTGCGGCGCGGATCTGGTGCTGGAGCTGCCGGTGCTGTGGGCCATGGCCACGGCGGAGCGGTTCGCCGAGGGCGGCGTGTCGCTGCTGGCCCGGACCGGGGTGGTGGACACGCTGCTGTTCGGCTCGGAATCCGGCGACCTGGCCGCCCTGCGCGCCGCGGCGGAGGGTTTGGACAGTCCCGCGTTTACCCGTGCGCTGCGGGACAGGCAGGAGGACGGCGTCACCTTCGCCGCCGCACGGCAGCAGGCGCTGGGGACGCTGCCCGGCGTAGACGCATCGCTGCTGGCACAGCCCAACAACATTTTGGCGGTGGAGTACCTGCGGGCCATAGTCCGGCAGGGAAACGGCCTGAACGCCGCGACCATCCCCCGCATAGGCGCGGGGCACGACGGCCCGCCGGAGGCGGGGACATCCTCCGCGTCCCATCTTCGCACGCTGCTGGGACAGGGCGCGGTGGGGGAGGCCTGCGCGTTCATGCCCGACGACGCGGCGGACATCCTGCGCCGGGAGGTGCAGGCGGGGCGCATCGCCGACCCGGCGCTGTGCGAGCGGGCCATTCTGTACCGGCTGCGTACCATGTCAGAGGCGGACTGGCGACCGTATGACCAAGGCGGCGAGGGGCTGTACCACCGGCTCTATCGGGCGGCGCAGGAGGGCACGTCCGTGGCGGAGGTGCTGGCCGCCGCCAAGACGAAGCGGTATCCCATGGCGCGGCTGCGGCGCATGGTGCTGGGCGCGTGGCTGGGGCTGCCGGAGGACGTACCGCCGCGGATGCCGTATGTGCGGGTGCTGGCGGCCAACGAGACGGGCCGCGCCCTGCTGCGGCAGATGCGCCGTGGCGGCGTGCCGGTGCTGACAAAGCCGGCGGACGCCGCCGCGCTGGGCGGCGAGGCCGCATCGCTGCTGGCGCTGGAGAGCCGGTGCGCCGACCTGCGGGCGCTGGCCTGTCCCCGCTTGGAACGTCCCGGCGGGGATATGCGGGCCACACCGCTGATGGTATAGGGAGCAAAAAAGAAAGCGGCCATTAAGGCCGCTTTCTTTTTTGTAAAAGGAGAGAGAATAACAATGGTTCAAGACATTTTCTTTGGACAAGGTTATCATACAGGGCGCGACGCGGGAAGTCAATGGCGCTGACAGGCAATTCACAAATTGTTTACAGCCCCACCGCCGCCGCGGGGTTGACAACTAAAACCCTGCGTGGTAATATTTAGCCCGCTAATAATTCGTATGCTAAATATTAAAATGAATAGGAGGGACTGCCATGAAGGACTGCCTTACGGAGCGGCCCACGCACTTCGGGATGCTGCTGGGGTACTGCGACCACCAGACCCACAAGTTCATGAACCGGCTGCTGCGGGAATACGATGTGTCGCCCATGCAGTGCCGCACCCTGACGTTTCTGCACGATGCGCCGGGCGAGGTAAATCAAAAAACGCTGGAGCGGTATCTTATGGTAAAGCCCAGCACCGTCAACGGCATCGTGGACCGGCTGGAGGAAAAGGAGCTGCTGCGGCGGACGGCCAGCAAGACCGATGGGCGCTGCCGTATTTTGGAGCTGACGGAGCAGGGAATGCAGTTTTATGACAGGTTCACCGCCGTGGTGCGGCAGGTAAACCAGCGTTTGGAGCGGAACTTCACCGAGGAGGAAAAGCAGCAGCTGCTTAGCTTCCTGCTGCGGGTGGCCCGCAATCTGGAGGAGGAAATAGATCCATGCTGAAAAAGCTGGCCCGGTATACCAAGGGCTATCGACTGTTTATTCTGCTGGGCGTGCTGTGCTCCGTGGGCGAGTCCGTGCTGGAGCTGGAGCTGCCCCAGGCTATGAGTGAGATCGTGGACGTGGGCATCGCCGGCGGCGACAGGAGCTACATCCTGCTGACGGGGCTGAAGATGTTCCTCATGTCCATCGCGGCGCTGCTGTGCGGCGTGGGCGCAGCGGCTCTGGCCGCCAAGGCGTCCATGGGCTTCGGCGCGAACCTGCGCCAGGCGGAGTACGAGCAGGTGCAGCGGTTCTCGTTTGCCAATATCGAGCATTTCTCCACCGCCAGCCTCATCACCCGGCTGACCAACGACATCTCCTCCGTGCAGATGACGCTGTTCATGGGGATGCGGATGTGCGTCCGCGCCCCGGTGATGCTGGTCACGGCCCTCATCAAGGCCATGGAGATCAGCCCGGACCTGAGCCAGGTATTCCTGGTGGTCATCCCGCTGCTGATCATCGCTGTGGTCATCGTCATCCGCTACGTCGGCCCGTTTTTCACGGCGCTGCAAAGCGCCACCGACGACATGAACCTGGTGGTGCAGGAGAACCTGAACGCCGTGCGGGTGGTAAAATCCTTTGTCCGGGAGGACGAGGAAAAGGAGAAATTCCGCGTCCGCAGTGATAAGCTGCGCGACACCGCCGAGCGGGCCTTCGGCTTCGTGGTCACGTTCATGCCCATTATGATCATGCTCATGGGCGGCACGATCGTGTCCATCATGTGGCTGGGCGGTCATGACGTGGTGGAGGGCACGCTGCTCTCCGGCGACCTGATGGCGTTCTTCACCTACGCCAGCGAGATACTGATGTCGCTGATGATGGTGTCCATGGTGCTGATGATCCTGACCCGCGCCATCGCCTGCGGCAAGCGCGTGGTGGAGGTGCTGGACGAGCAGCCGCAGATCACCGATGGCGGCGCGGACAGGGCGCTGACCGTGGAAAACGGCGACATCCGTTTCGACCACGTGTATTTCAAGTATCACCCCACCGCCGAGGGCTGGAATCTGACGGACATCGACCTGCACATCGAAAGCGGCATGACCGTGGGCATCCTGGGCGGCACGGGCAGTGCCAAGACCACGCTGGTGAGCATGATCCCCCGGCTGTACGAGGTAAACGAGGGCGGGGTGTATGTGGGCGGCCACAACGTGAAGGAGTACACCATGGAGGCGCTCCGGGATGGGTGCGCCATGGTGCTGCAAAAGAACACGCTGTTCTCCGGCACGATCCGGGAGAACCTGCGCTGGGGTCGGGCGGACGCCACCGATGCAGAAATCGAAGAAGCCTGCCGCATGGCCTGCGCCGACGAGTTCATTGAGAAGATGCCCGATGGCTACGACACCTATATCGAGCAGGGCGGCACCAACGTGTCCGGCGGGCAGAAGCAGCGCCTGTGCATCGCCCGGGCACTGCTGCGGCGGCCCAAGGTGCTGATTCTGGACGACTCCACCTCCGCCGTGGACACCGCCACCGACGCCAAGATCCGCGCTGCGCTGAAAACGGCGCTGCCGGACGCCACCAAGCTCATCATTGCCCAGCGCATCACCTCCGTCATGGATGCCGACCGCATCATCGTGCTGGACGACGGCCACGTGGTGGGTCTGGGTACGCATGAACAGCTGATGAAGAATTGTGACATTTACCGCGAGGTCTACGAATCCCAGCAGGAAGGGGTGAGCATTGATGGCTGAGAACAGAAGAAGCGCAACCCGGGGCGGTCACGGCCACGGCCCGCAGGGCCACGGCTTCCAGCGCCCCAAGGACATGAAGGGCACGTTCCGCAAGCTCATGCACTACGTGGGCCGGTATAAGGGCGCGCTGGTGCTGGTGGCGGTGTGTTTGATCGTCAGCAGCGCGGCCAGCGTGGGCTCAAGCTACCTGCTCAAGCCCCTGCTCAACGACTATATCATCCCCGGCGACTTTCCGGGACTTTTAAAAATGCTGGTGGTGCTGGGCGGGATGTTCGCCCTCAGCTCCCTGTGCTCCTTTGCCTACGCCCGCATCATGGTTCATGTAGCCCAGCGGACGGTGGCGGCCATCCGGCAGGATCTGTTCGACCATTTGCAGGCGCTGCCGGTGCAGTATTACGACCAGCACCAGTCCGGCGACCTGATGAGCCGGTTCACTAACGACATCGACACCGTGTCGGAGATGCTGAACAGCAGCTTTGCCAGCATCATCTCCAATGTACTGACCTTCGTGGGCACGGTGGTGATGATGCTCGTGCTGAACCCGTGGCTGACGCTGATCACGTTCCTGTTCCTGCTGCTCATGGGCGGCGTGGTGAAGGTCATCGGCGGGCGCAGCCGTGTGAATTTCCAGCGCCAGCAGGCGGCCCTGGGCGCGATGAACGGCTATATCGAGGAGATGATCGAGGGCCAGAAGGTCATCAAGGTCTTCAACCACGAGCCGGAGGCCATCCGGCAGTTCACCGGGCTGAACACCGCCTACCGCGATGCCGCCACGGCGGCCCAGGCCTACGCCGGCATGATGATGCCCGCCATGGGCAACCTGAGCAAGATCAACTATGCCGTCACCTGCTGCGTGGGCGGCCTGCTGGCCATCGGCGGCGTGTTCGATGTGGGCTCGCTGGGCGCGTACCTGCTGTACGTCAAGCAGGTCAGCCAGCCGGTGGCACAGATCAGCCAGCAGGTGAACACGCTGCTGGCGGCAGCCGCCGGCGCGGAGCGCATCTTCGCCGTCATGGATGCCCCCGCGGAGACGGACGAGGGCAAAACGGTCATCGTCCGGGTGGAGAAGAACGGCGACACGCTGACGGAGACGGCGCAGCGCACCGGCCACTGGGCGTGGAAAAAGCCCGACGGCACGCTGGTGGAGCTGCGGGGCGACGTGCGGCTGGAGCACGTGACATTCTCCTATGACGGGGAAAAGACGGTGCTGCGGGATGTGTCCCTGTTCGCAAAGCCCGGTCAGAAGATCGCCTTCGTAGGCTCTACCGGCGCGGGCAAGACCACCATCACCAACCTGATCAACCGCTTTTACGACGTGCAGGAGGGCCGCATTACCTACGACGGCATCGACGTGAAGGACATCGAAAAGAGCTCCCTCCGCCGTTCGCTGGGCATGGTGCTGCAGGACACCCACCTGTTCACCGGCACGGTGACGGACAACATCCGCTATGGCAAGCTGGACGCCACCGATGAGGAGGTGCGCGCCGCCGCCAAGCTGGCCAACGCCGATGCCTTCATCCGCCACCTGCCCCAGGGCTACGACACGGTCATCACCGGCGACGGCGGCAGCCTGAGCCAGGGTGAGCGCCAGCTCCTGGCCATCGCCCGTGCCGCCGTGTCCGATCCGCCGGTGCTGATTTTGGACGAGGCCACCAGCTCCATCGACACCCGCACCGAGACGCTCATCGAGCGTGGCATGGACTCCCTGATGGAGGGCCGTACCGTGTTCGTTATCGCCCACCGCCTGTCCACCGTCCGCAACAGCCAGGCCATTTTGGTGCTGGAGCACGGGCAGATCATCGAGCGGGGCGACCACGTCGAGCTGCTGGCCCAGCACGGCAAGTATTACCAGCTCTACACCGGCGCTGCCGAGCTGAGCTGACAGGTATATTCCCGTAAAAATAAGCTATTATAAGGAGGAATTTCCCATGACCGAACGAGAGCTTTGCCAAAAGGCGGTGGCCATGCTGGACATGGCCTACGTCCCCTATTCCCATTTCCCCGTGGGTGCGGCGCTATTGTGCAAGGACGGCACGGTGTTCACCGGCTGCAACATTGAAAACGCCGCCTACGGCGCGACCATCTGTGCCGAGCGCACCGCCATCTTCAAGGCCGTCAGCGAGGGACACCGGGACTTCGACACCCTCGTCATCGCCGGGCGCAGCGACGACTACTGCGTGCCCTGCGGCACGTGCCGCCAGGTGATGATGGAGTTCGCCCCGGAGTTGACCGTCATCTGCCTGAACAAGAAAGGTGAGAGCAAGAAGTTCGCCCTGAAGGAGCTGCTGCCCTACGGCTTCGACCAGACCTGGCTGTAAGACGCCTCCAGGCGAGGAATTTTACGCCAAGGCGAGGGTTGACAGCAATTACCACGGAACAAATAAAAGCGCGACTGCGTCTTATCATCAGCCGCGCTTCTTTTCCCTGCGCGGAACATTCAAGTTTTGGAGGACATTTCCATGAAAAAGATCGTATCCCTTGCGCTGGCAGCTCTGCTGGTGCTGAGTCTGGCCGCCTGCGGCAGCAAAAACAACAATTCCGGCGACAAGCCCGCAACGCCCACCAGCGCCCTGAACATACTGGAGACAGTATGGAACACTTACGGCGAGGACGAGAAGTTTGCCGTCGTCGGCGGTGATTTCTCCGGGGCCAACACCCGCGAGGACGCTCCCGGCGTCTTCGACCTGAAGGACCGTGCGCTGGTGGACAGCGAGCTGGGTCTGCCGGAGACCGCTGCGGTGGACGAGGCCGCGTCCCTTGTCCACATGATGAACGCCAACACCTTCACCGCCGCTGCCTACCACGCCACCGGCGACACCGCTGAGCTGGCACAGCAGCTGCGTGACAACATCATGCAGCGCCAGTGGATGTGCGGCTTCCCCGACAAGCTGGTCGTGGCCGTGGTAGATGAGTATGTGGTGGCCGTCTTCGGCGCGGAGGATCTGATAGATACCTTCATGACCCACCTGAACGGCATCTACGGCGTCAGCGCCACCTACGACGAGGCCATTCTGTGACGCGGAGGATGGTGCAGCGAGGCGCGTTCCTCCTGCTGGCGGCGGTGATGGCGCTGGGCGCGGCCCGGCTGCCCACCTCGCCCCAACGGGACGCGGCGAACGAGGTGTACATCTATAACGGCTATGCCGCCGCCACAGATGCGCCCTGGGACGAGAAGTCCCTGGAGCTGGCGGCCCACCGCTTCCAGCACCTCATCGACACGTATTTCACTGATGGCGGCTATCACTTCTATCTGTCCGTCGTGCCGGACAAGGCCCAGTTCACCCAGCCGCCGGAGGGCTATGCCCCCGCCGGCGCGGCGGACACGGCGGACTGGCTGGCCGCCCGGCTGCCGGTGCAGACGGTGGACATCTCGTCCCTGCTGGCGCTGGAGGACTACTACCGCACCGACCTGCACTGGCGGCAGGAGCGTCTGCTGCCGGTGGCCCAAGGATTGGCGGAGGCACTGAGCGTAACACTGCCGGAGGATCGGGAGGAGACGCTCTGCGCTCTGTCCGGCGTGTTCCACGGCAATTACTGGGGCAAAACGGCGGAGACGCTGGCGGCGGATACCCTGTCTTATCTGACGGACAGCGTGCTGGAGGGCTGCACCGTCTACGACTACGAGACGGACAGCACCGGCGGCGTGTATAACTTCGCCGCCGCGCAGAAAGCGCCCTATGACCTGTTCCTGGGCGGCAGCAAGTCCCTGCTGCGTATCGAGAACCCGGCGGCGGGAAACGACCGCACTCTGGTGGTGTTCCGCGACTCCTTCGGCAGCAGCCTTATCCCGCTGCTGGCGGAGGGCTACGGCACGGTGTACGCCGTGGACATCCGCTATTTGGCCAGCGACCTGCTGGGCCGGTTCGTGGACTTTCCCGATGGCGCGGATGTGCTGTTTCTTTACAGCGCTGCCGTGCTCCACAACAGTGTCACCCTGAAGTGACGGCGCATACACTGGCATAGATACCATCGATCGATAAGGTCTGCCCTTGTCGATCGATGGTACAGAAGAAGGAGGTCTTTGCCCGTGGCGAGGACTTTGGATACGCTGTCCCCCGGAGAACAGGGCCGTGTGGCGGCGCTGGACTTCCCGCCCGCCATGCTGCGGCGGCTGCGGGAGTTGGGCTTTCTCCCCGGCGGTGTCATCACGGCGCTGCACCGCGCCCCCTTCGGCGGCAGTACCGCCTACGGCGTGCTGGACACGGTGGTGGCCCTGCGGGACGGGGACGCCCGAAAGATCACACTGCAATAAAAAATGACGTTCTGTGAATACAGAACGTCATTTTTTATTTAGATTATACAGCGTGCTATCAGAAGGACACCATTTCCGGGTCGGGCTTGGTGGTGGCGGCGATGCTGCTGACGTACAGCACCGGGCCTTCGCCCTGATAGGCGTCGCACTTTTCCTTCTTCACCGTGGCGTGGATCTTCACCCACTCCTTGTCCTTGAAGTTTTCCAGTCCCTCGCCCCGGCACACCAGCGCCAGGAACTGCATATCCTTGTCGCAGCACACCATGGCGAACCGCCCCGGGCAGTGTACGCCCTTGAACTTCTTGGAGTGGCACATGATGGCCTTGAAGGATACCTCCACGCCCTGATAGCGGTCGGGGTTGTCCATCATGTCCACATACCAGATGCCGTAGTCCTCGTCCGGCACGTCCAGCTTGCCGCCGCTCAGGTCAAAGGGCGACATCTCCGGCGTGACGTACTCCTCGCTCGTTCCGTCGGTGTTCTCCAGATAGATGTCCGCTCGGCGATTCACCATCCGCAGGTTGCGGCTGCGGAGCTGCTTACGCAGCGCCTCGTTGCAGCGGTTGAAGATCAGCAGGTCGGCGTTGGTGATCTTCTCCATCATCAGCTGACCCATGTTCTTCACATACATCTCAAAGGTGTTGGCGTCCACCAGGCACATGATCTGATACAAGATCCAGTTGGCGGGCAGCCCCTCCCGATACAGCGGCTCGATGCTCCACATACCGTTGTACTCGATGATGACCTGCTTGGGCCGGTACTGCTTCTCCAGCTTCTTGAAGAAGTCCGGCGTCATCTGCTCCGGCTCGTCAATGGTGTAGGTGAACACGTTGTCCAGCACGCGGGGGTCGTAGTCCGTCTCGCCCTCCTCGCACCGCAGCAGCAGCGTGCGGTCCTCGGCGGCAAAGCCGTCCCGCAGGATGCCGTTGATGAACCCGGTCTTGCCGGCGTCCAAAAATCCGGCGATAAGATAAACAGGAATATCCATACAGTTTCGTCGCTCCTTGCTTTACAGGCCGAACAGCGCCGCCAGCTTGTCCTCCTTCAGCTCCGCGCCGATGACGCACAGCCGCCCCGTGTAGTCCGCCGGGCCGCGGCGCACCTGATGCTCCTCGGGCACGAAGTCGAAGTGCAGCCACTGGCCGCCGTCGGCGGCGGGGACGATGCCCTTGGCCCGGAGGATCGCGCCGTATTCGCCGCCGTCCAGGGCGGACAGGATACGCTCCAGATCCGCCTCGGTGAACGTCTTTACCGTCTCCACGCCCCAGCTGGTGAACACCTCGTCGGCGTGATGGTGGTGATGGTGGCAGCCGCAATGGGGATCGTCGCACTCCTCGCCGTCGTGGTGATGGTGGTGGTGCTCGTGCTCCTCGTGGTCGTGATCATCGTCATGGTCGTGATGATGGCAGCAGTGGTCGTGGTCATGCTCATCATCATCGTCGTGATGATGGCAGCAGTGCTCATGCTCATCATGGTCATGCTCATCGTGGTCGTGGTGATGATGCTCATGCTCATGCTCATGCTCATGCTCATGCTCCGCCGCGTCCGCCTCGTGCTCGGCCCGCATCTTCTCCAGCAGCTCGTCCGCCAGGGACACCTTCTCCACGGCACTGAGGATGGTCTTGCCGTCCAGCACGTCCCAGGGGGTCGTCAGGATGGCGGCATCGGGGTTCTTCTCCCGCAGCAGCGCCACGGCGGCCTCCAGCTTCTCCTGGTTCAGCTTCTGCGTCCGGCTCAGAATGATCGTCCCGGCGGACTCGATCTGATTGTTATAGAACTCGCCGAAGTTCTTCATGTATACCTTCACCTTGGTGGCGTCCGCCACGGTGACGAAGCTGTTCAGCTTCATGTCCGGCACGTCCTTCACGGTGTTCTCCACCGCCACGATCACGTCACTGAGCTTGCCCACGCCGGAGGGCTCGATGAGGATGCGGTCGGGGTGGAACTGCTCATGTACCTCCTTCAGCGCCTTGTTGAAGTCGCCCACCAGGGAGCAGCAGATGCAGCCGGAGGACATCTCACTGATCTGCACGCCGCTGTCCTTCAGAAAGCCGCCGTCGATGCTGATCTCGCCGAACTCGTTCTCGATGAGC
>OLXM01000121.1_pt1 | contig 15743 bp, 17 predicted proteins | sample 1673361 | NCBI WGS metagenome assembly OLXM01 (sample SAMEA103958109, study PRJEB25191) | human gut metagenome | biome: human-associated habitat [ENVO:00009003]; feature: intestine environment [ENVO:2100002]; material: feces | place: Germany | collected 2013/2015
AATTATTTTAAGTAAATATTTTTAACTAACGAGAGCCGACTTTCACTGAAACAAGGAGATCTATCATGGAATTTGAAAAAGTGCGTGACATCATTGTCGAGACTCTGGGCTGCGACGCCGAAGCCGTGACCCCTACCGCTTCTCTGGCTGACGATCTGGGCGCCGATTCTCTGGCCGCCGTGGAGTTGGTCATGGCCCTGGAGGAGGCCGCCGGCATCTCCATCGCCGAGGAGGACGCCGCTAACCTGAAAACGGTGGGCGACATCATGACCTATCTGGCCGCTCACAAGAATTAACGTGCGTCCGCCGGAGGGTTCAGACCCTCCGGCGGTCCGGTTTTGCGAGGAAAGGACATTCCATGACCAATCAAGAACTGAACGACCTGCTGGCCCGCTTCGAGGGAAGCTCCCTGTCCAAGCTGAAGCTGTCCACCCAGGAATTTACCATAGAAATGGAGCGGGCCGTCTCCGCTCCCGCCGCGCCGGTGATCCCGGCAGCGGCTGCTGCCCCGACGGCTCCCGCAGCCGCCGAACCGGAGGGCGATGCCATCACCGCCCCCATGGTGGGTACCTTCTACGCCGCCTCCGCCCCGGAGCAGCCCCCCTTTGTGAAGGTGGGCGACCGGGTACGCAAGGGCCAGCCCGTCTGCCTGCTGGAGGCCATGAAGATGATGAGCGAGATCCCCGCCCCCTGTGACTGCGAGATCACGGCGGTTCTGAAGGAAAACGGCGCGCTGGTTTCCTTCGGGGAGCCTCTGTTCCGCTATCAGCCATGCTGAAGCGGGTATTGATCGCCAACCGGGGGGAGATCGCCCTCCGGGTGCGGCGGGCCTGCCGGGAGGCGGGCATCGAGACGGTCTCGGTGTATTCTCAGGCGGACGCGGAGGCCCTCCACGTCCAGCTGGCCACCCGGTCCGTGTGCATCGGCCCTCCCCGGGCCGCTGACAGCTACTTAAATCCCACGGCGCTGCTCTCCGCCGCCATAGCCACCGGCTGCGACGGTCTGCACCCCGGCTACGGCTTCCTGTCCGAAAACCCGGACTTTGCCGAAGCCTGCGCGGAAAACGGCATCACCTTCATCGGTCCCTCCGGGGACGCCATCCGGAAGGCCGGCTCCAAATCCGCCGCCCGAGACCTGATGCGCGCCGCCGGGGTCCCCGTGACCCCCGGTTCCGACGGGCCGGTATCCTCCGTGGAGGACGCTCTGGCCGTGGCGGAGACGGTGGGCTATCCCGTTTTGCTGAAGGCCAGCGCCGGAGGCGGCGGCCGGGGCATCCGCCGCTGCGACAGCGCTCAGGACCTGCCCGACGCTTACGCCGCCGCCAAAGCAGAGGCCAACGCCTGCTTCGGAAATGACGAAATGTATCTGGAAAAGCTGGTGCTGGAACCCCGGCACATCGAGTTTCAAATTCTGGCGGACCGGCAGGGCCACGTCATCCACTTGGGAGATCGGGACTGCTCCATCCAGCGCCGGAACCAGAAGCTCATTGAGGAGGCCCCCGCCCGGTGCCTGACGCCGGAGCTGCGGGAGGAGATGGGCCGGGCCGCCGTGAAAGCGGCGCAGGCCGTCCACTACGAGGGCGCAGGCACTGTGGAATTTCTGCTGGACAGCGACGGACAGCATTTCTACTTCATGGAGATGAATACCCGGATCCAGGTGGAGCACGGCATCACGGAGATGATCACCGGCGTGGATCTGGTGCGTCAGCAGCTTCGCATCGCCTCCGGTCTGCCCCTTGATCTGACCCAGGAGGACGTGACCCTCACCGGCCACGCCATCGAGTGCCGCATCAACGCCGAGGACCCCACGGCCAATTTCCGGCCCTGCCCCGGCAAGGTGGAATTTCTCCACTTCCCCGGCGGCCCCGGCGTCCGGGTGGACTCCGCCCTCTATAACGGCTGCACCCTCTCCCCCTATTACGATTCTCTGGCCGCCAAGGTGATGGTCCACGCCCCCACCCGGCTGGAAGCCATCCGCAGGATGCGCCGCTGTCTGGAGGAATTTACCTTAGAGGGCTTCCCCACCAATGCGGAGCTGTCCTATGAGCTGCTGTTCCACCCCACCTTTGTCCGGGGCGGCTGCACCACCGCCTTTCTGGACCGAAGCCTGCCGGAGCTGCTGGAATTCAGCCGCCGGGTAGACGATCACAAAGGATAATACATGGAAAACATTTTTGCGAAACGCCGGGCGCGGCTGCTGGCCATGAAAGCCATGCGGGAGAATTACGTCCCCGGTGAAAAGTTAGTCACCTGCCCCCATTGCGGCGGGGAGAGCCAGCGCAGGGACGTGGCGGCGGCGCTGTCCGTCTGTCCCCTGTGCGGCTACCACTTCCCCATGGGGGCCTATTACCGGCTCAGCAGCGTGCTGGACCCCGGCTCCTTCCGGGAGCTGCATGAAAAGCTGACGGCCAGCGACCCCCTCCGCTTCCCCGGCTACGGGGCCAAGCTGGACGGCGCCCGCCGCAAGACCGGCATGAACGAAGCCGTAGTCACCGCCACCGGCACCGTGGGCGGAAGCCGCTGCGTGGTGGGCGTGCTGGACAGCCGCTTTCTCATGGGCAGCATGAGCGCCGCCGTAGGGGAAAAGCTGACGCTGGCCATCGAGTACGCCGGAAAAAACAAGCTGCCCCTGATCCTTTTTGCCGCCAGCGGCGGGGCGCGGATGCAGGAGGGCATTTTGTCTCTCATGCAGATGGCGAAAACCAGCGCGGCGCTGGCCCGGTTCGCGGAAAAGGGACTGCTGTACATCTCCGTTCTCACGGACCCCACCACCGGCGGCGTCACCGCCAGCTTTGCCTCGTTGGGTGACATTATTCTGGCCGAACCCGGTGCGCTTATCGGCTTCGCCGGACCTCGCGTCATTCAGCAGACCATCGGCGAGACGCTGCCGGAGGGCTTTCAGCGTGCGGAGTTTCAGATGGAGCACGGCTTTGTGGACGCGGTGGTCCCCCGGAAGGACCTGCGGGACACCCTCATCCGTCTGCTGAAGCTCCACGGGAAAGGAGAACGCCATGGCTGAGAAAACCGCCGCGGAGCGGGTGGCGCTGGCCCGCCATCCCCAGCGGCCCAATATCACGGACTATATCGACGGACTGTTCACCGATTTCTTTGAGCAGCGGGGAGACCGGGCCTGCCGGGAGGACCCCGCCATTTTAGGCGGCATCGCCCTGTTCCACGGGCGGCCCGTCACCGTCATCGGCACCCGGAAGGGCAAAACGCTGGAGGAAAACCTCCGGTGCAACTTCGGGATGCCGGGGCCGGAGGGCTACCGCAAGGCGCTGCGGCTCATGAAGCAGGCGGAGAAGTTCCGCCGCCCTATATTTACCTTTATCGACACCGCCGGGGCCTATCCCGGTCTGGAGGCCGAGGAGCACGGTCAGGGCGAGGCCATCGCCCGGAACCTCTTTGAGATGAGCCGACTGACGGTGCCGGTCATCGCCGTCGTCACCGGAGAGGGCAACAGCGGCGGCGCTCTGGCCCTGGCTGTGGCCGACCGGGTGCTGATGCTGGAAAACGCCGTGTACGCCATTTTGTCCCCGGAGGGCTTCGCCTCCATCCTGTGGAAGGACGCCCAGCGCTCCGGCGAGGCGGCGGAGCTGATGAAGCTCACCGCCCCGGAGCTGAAAAAGCTGGGGGTCATCGACGGCATCGTCCGGGAGCCGGAGGGCGGCGCGCAGACCGACCCCAGCCGGACGCTGTGGAATCTGGACCGGGCGCTGACCGCCTGTCTGGAACCCCTGCTGAAGGAAAGCGCCGTCAGCCTGACGGAACGGCGCTATCAGAAATTCCGCGCCCTTGGCCGCGGGAAGGAGGACGCATGAACGGGATCAAGCTCCGGGGCACAGGCCGCTGTGTCCCTGCCAATACCGTCACCAATGACGATCTTTCCCGGCTGGTGGATACCAATGACGAGTGGATCACCGCCCGCACCGGCATCCGCAGCCGCTACCGCTGTGAAAAAGAGACCCTCACGGAGCTGTGCGTCAGCGCCGCGCGGGACGCCCTGCACATGGCCGGGATCACCCCGGCGGACATCGGCGTGTGCATCGTGGCCACCGTCTCGGCGGATACCGTGGTGCCCTCTGCCGCCTGTCTGCTGCAACGGGCGCTGGGTCTGCCGGAAGATACCCCCTGTTTCGACCTGAACGCCGCCTGCACCGGCTTTGTCTACGCCCTGCACACTATGGAGTGCCTGCTGAACGCCTCCCCCCGGAAATTCGGTCTGGTGGTGGGGGCGGAGGCCCTCAGTAAAGTGGTGGACTGGACGGACCGGGGCACCTGTATCCTCTTTGGAGATGGCGCGGCCGCCGCCGTGGTGGAGTGCCGGGAGGGCTGGCCCTCCATCGGTGCCGTGCTGGGCAGCCGGGGGGACGACGTTCTCCTGCGTCTGCCGGGCCTTGGCCGGGGAGAGCCAAACGTCCTCTCCATGGAGGGGACGCAGGTGTTCAAATTCGCCGTGGAGACCGTTCCCGCCTGCATGGACGCCACGCTGAAAAAGGCGGGACTGACCCCGGCGGACATCGACTTCTTCGTGTTCCATCAGGCCAACGCCCGCATCATTGACCTGGCGGTGCGGAAATACCGCATCCCGCCGGAAAAATACTACAAAAACATCGACCGTTACGGCAACACCGCCGCTGCCAGCGTCCCGCTGGTCCTCAGCGAGCTGGTGGAGCAGGGCCGCGTGGGTCCCGGCAGCCGCCTGCTGCTGACCGCCTTCGGCGGCGGCCTGACCTGGGGCGGCGCGGTGCTGGAAATGGCCTGAGCCTCTTTTCTGAAAAGGAGCAATACTATGAAAAAACTCAACGAGCTGCTGGGGACGGAGTTCCCCATTATTCAGGGCGGCATGGCCAACATCGCCACCGGCGAATTTGCCGCCGCCTGTTCCAACGCAGGAGCCTTGGGCGTCATCGCCACCGGCGGGATGCTGGAGGCAGACCTGCTGCGCCAGCAGATCCGCATTTGCAAGAGCCTGACAGACAAGCCCTTCGGCGTGAATATTATGCTGATGAGCCGCTATATCGACGAGCTCGCCCAGCTCGTCTGCGACGAGCGCGTCGCCGTCGTGACGACCGGCGCGGGCAACCCGTCAAAGTATATGGCGGCGTGGCGCACTTCCGGCGTGCGCGTGATCCCCGTCGTCGCCTCCGTTGCGATGGCGAAGCTCATGACGCGGCTCGGCGCGAGCGCGCTCATCGCCGAGGGCGGCGAGAGCGGCGGACATGTCGGCGAGCTGACCACCATGGTCCTGACCCCGCTCATCTGCGACGCGACGGACCTGCCCGTCATCGCTGCCGGCGGCATTGCCGACGGGCGCGGTGCGGCGGCGGCGTTCATGCTGGGCGCCTGCGGCGTGCAGATGGGAACGCGCTTTTTAAGCGCCGAGGAATGCACCATCCACCCGGCTTACCGCGAGAAGATCCTGAAGGCGAACGACCTTTCAACCATGGTCACGGGCAAGCGTCTGGGCCACCCGGTGCGCAGCCTGCGGACCCAGTTTGCGCGCGATTTTTCCAAGGCGGAGTATTCCGGCGCGCCGGACGAGGAGCTCGAAAAACTTAGCGTCGGCGCTTACCGCACCGCCGTCCAAGACGGCGACAGCGAGCGCGGCTGCTTCCTCGCAGGGCAGGCGGCGGCGCTCGTGAAGAAGACCGAGCCCGCGGCGGACATTGTCCGCAGCGTCATGGAGGAGGCGGAGACGCTTCTGAAGGGGGCGGCGGCATGGGTAAAATAGCCTTTGTTTTTTCCGGTCAGGGCGCGCAGTACCCCGGCATGGGGCGCGAGCTTTATGACCGCTCTCCCGCCGCGCGGGAGGTCTTCCAATGCGCGGATAAGCTGCGCCACGGAACGGCGGAGCAGTGCTTTTCCGCCACGGAGGAGGCGCTGCGCAACACGGCGAACACGCAGCCATGCATGTTCGCGGTGGAGCTCGCCGCAGCCGCGGCGCTCGCCGAGGCGGGCGTCCGCGCGGAGATGGCAGCGGGCTTTTCCCTCGGCGAGCTCGCCGCGCTCACTTATGCCGGGGCGATGGACTTTGAGACGGGCTTCCGCCTTGTCTGCCGCCGCGGTGAACTGATGCAGCAGGCGGCGGAGCGCTCCGACGCCGGGATGGCGGCGGTGCTGAAGCTTTCCGCCGACGCCGTGCGCGCGCTCTGCGCGCAGTTCGACGCGCTCTATCCCGTCAATTTCAACTGCCCCGGACAGGTGACGGTCGCGGGCTCCCGCGATTCGCTCGCGGCGTTTTCCGCCGCGGTGAAGGCGGCGGGCGGCCGCGCCATGCCGCTGAAGGTCGCCGGCGCGTTCCACACGCCCTTTATGGCGGACGCCGCGGCGGAGTTTTCCGCCCTGCTGGACGCCGCCGCGTTTGCGACGCCCGCGATCCCGGTCTACGCCAACCTGACCGCGGAGCCTTACGCCGGCCCCGTCGCGGCGACGCTCGCGAAGCAGATGTGTTCGAGCGTGCTCTGGGAGGACAGCGTGCGCAATATGATCGCCACCGGAGCGGACACGTTCCTTGAACTCGGTCCGGGTCGGACGCTTTGCAGCCTCATCGGGAAGACCGACCCCGCCGTCCGCGCGTTCAGCGTGGAGAAAACGGCGGACTTTGAAAAAGCGATCGCGGAGGTGCGGGCATGAACTTAAACGGAAAAACCGCCATCGTCACGGGCGCGTCCCGCGGCATCGGCGCGGCGGTCGCGGAAAAGTTGGCGTCGCTCGGCGCGAACGTTGCGGTCATCTATGCCGGCTCCGCCGAGCGCGCGGAGGCGGTCTGCGCCCGCTGCCGTGAGCTTGGCAGCGCCGCGGCGAAGGCTTATCAGTGCGACGTCGCGGATTTCGACGCCGTGAAGCGCACGGTGGACGCGGTGCGCGCCGATTTCGGCGGCGTGGACCTGTTGGTCAATAACGCCGGCGTCAACCGCGACGGGCTGCTGCCCACGATGCGCGAGGCGGACTTCGACGCCGTCGTCGCCGTCAATCTGAAGGGGTCCTTTAATTTCCTGCGCCATTGCAGCCGCGTGTTTCTGCGCGCAGGCGGCGGCAGGATCGTGAATATCAGCTCTGTCGCGGGTGTGACGGGCAACGCGGGGCAGGCGAACTATTCCGCGAGCAAGGCGGGCGTCATCGGGCTCACGAAGACCGCGGCGCGCGAGCTCGCGCCCAAGGGGATCACCTGCAACGCCGTCGCCCCCGGCTTTGTCGCCACGGACATGACGGAAAAGCTCGGACTCGATGCAGATACCGTCGCCCAGCGCGTCCCCCTCGGCCGCATGGCGCGCCCGGAGGAGATCGCCGACGCCGTGGCTTTTCTGCTTCAGGCGGACTATATTACCGGGCAGGTATTACACGTAGACGGCGGAATTGCTATGTAAACGCATTTTTAAGAGGTAACATCCAATGAACGAAGCTGAGATCCGCAAATATGCCAAGCTGATGCAGGAGCTCGGTCTGACCGGGCTAGAGGTGAACGCCGCGGGCGAGGTTGTGCGTATGGAGCGCCAGTGCGCCGCGGCGGTGCCCGCAGCCGCGCCCGCTCCGGTGGAAGCGCCGGCGGCGGAGGAGACCGGCGACTGCATCCGCTCGCCCATGGTGGGCACCTTTTACGCCGCCCCGGCGGAGAACGCCGAGCCCTTTGTGCGCCCCGGCGACCGGGTGAAGCGCGGCGACACGCTCTGCATCATCGAGGCGATGAAGCTGATGAACGAGATCCCCGCCGAGCGCGACGGCGTGATCGAGGCGGTCTGCGCCGAAAACGGGCAGGTCGTGGACTACGGAACGCCGCTGTTCCGCATCCGGGAGGGCTGAGTGGAGATGGACCGCGAGGAACTGATGACCATCCTGCCCCACCGGGACGGGATGCTGCTGCTCGACCGCGTGGAGCGCGAGGGCGAGGAGGCGCACGGCTATTTCCGCATTCCGGCGGACGCGTGGTTTTTGAAGGGCCATTTTCCCGGAAACCCCATCGTGCCGGGCATCGTGCTCTGCGAAATTCTCGCCCAGTCGGTCTGCGTGCTGCTGGCGGAGGAAATGCCGGAAAACTGCCAGCCGTTTTATACCGGGCTCAATAACGTGCGCTTCCGCGCGCCCGTGCTGCCCGGCGACGAGTTTGAGACCCGCGTGTGCATCACGCGGGCGAAAAAGCCCTTCTATTTCGCGGAGGGCAGCGGTTATGTCGGGGAGAAGCTCTGCGTGAAGGCGGAGTTCTCCTTCGCGCTTATGGAGAAACAAAGCTGATGTTTTCTAAGATCCTGATCGCGAACCGCGGCGAGATCGCGGTGCGCATCATCCGCGCCTGCAAGGAGATGGGCATCGCCACGGTCGCGGTCTATTCCGAAGCCGACCGCGGCAGCCTGCACACCGTGCTTGCCGACGAAGCCCACTGCATCGGTCCCGCGGGCGCGGCGGAGAGCTATCTGAACGCCGGACGAATCCTGAGTGCGGCGCTCGTCTCCGGCGCGCAGGCGATTCATCCGGGTTACGGATTTTTGTCCGAAAACGCGGAGTTCGCCGCCGAGTGCCGCAAAAACGGCGTCGCCTTCATCGGACCGGATGCGGACCTGATGGCGCGCCTCGGCGACAAGGCGGAGACAAAGCGCATCTTCGCCGCGACCGCGCTGCGCCCCATCCCCGGCACCGCCGCGCTCTCCGGCGCGGACGAGGCGCTCGCGGAGGCTTCCCGCATCGGCTACCCCGTGATGCTGAAGGCGCGCAGCGGCGGCGGGGGACGCGGCATTCGCCGCGCCGGCTCCGCGGAGGAGCTCGCGCGGCTTTATCCGCTCGCCGCCGCCGAGTGCGCCGCCGCCTTCGGCGACAGCGCGCTTTATCTCGAAAAGCTCATCGCGCCCGCGCGCCATATCGAGGTGCAGATTCTCGCCGACGAGGCGGGGAACGTCGTCTGCCTCGGCGAGCGCGACTGCTCCGTCCAGCGCCGCCACCAAAAGCTGCTGGAGGAGTCGCCCTCCCCGGCGCTCACGACCGAGCAGCGGCAGCGGATTTTCCGCGACGCGGCGGAGTCGGTCGCCTCCATCGGCTACACCGGCGCGGGCACGCTGGAATTTCTGCTCGACGGCGCGGGGCAGCTCTGGTTTATGGAGATGAACGTCCGGCTTCAGGTGGAGCACGCCGTGACGGAGATGCTGACGCAGTACGATCTCGTCAAGTGGCAGATCCGCACCGCGGCAGGCATTCCGCTGAGCTTTTCTCAAGCGGACGTCCCGCTCCGCGGCGCGGCGATCGAGTGCCGTGTCTGTGCCCGCACGCCGGGTACGCTGCGCCAGCTCCATGTCCCCGGCGGGCCCTTCGTCCGCTTCGACACGGACCTCGTGACCGGCTGCACGGTCAGCCCGTTTTACGACCCGCTGATCGGCAAGCTGATCGTTTTCGCCGCGACGCGCGAGGAGGCGCTGCGCAAGCTGCGCGCCGCGCTCTGCGAGCTCGTCATCGACGGCGTGGAGACCAACATCGGCGAGCAGCTGGCGCTCATCTCGGACGCGCGCTTTGCGTCCGGGGACTATGATCTGACTCTGATAGGGGAGGGCTGAACGCTTGGCATTCCTGAATTTTCTCTTCCAGCCGAAAAACGAGCTGGAGCCCGGCGGGCGCTCCGCCGTTCCCGCGGCGTCCGACGCGATGGAGCCGGAGCGGACCTGCCCGAACTGCCACCGCACCACGGCGCTCAGCGCGCTCTGGGAGAATCTGAACACCTGCTCCTGCGGCTACTGCTTCCGCATGAGCGCGCGGCAGCGGCTGCATTATCTGACCGACAAGGGCAGCTTCACGGAGCTTTTCACCGACGTGCTGCCCGCCGACCCGCTCGCCTTTCCGCGCTACGCGGAGAAGCTGGAGACCACGCGCGCCTCCAGCCGCGAGACGGAGGCTGTCGTCTGCGGCACGGCGTCAATCGGCGGCGCGGCTTGCGCCGTTTTTATTATGGACCCATACTTTATGATGGGCAGCATGGGCACCGCCGTCGGCGAGCGCATCACGCGCACATTTGAATACGCCGCGGCGCACCGCCTGCCCGTTGTGGGCGCGGCGGTCAGCGGCGGCGCGCGGATGCAGGAGGGGCTTTTCTCCCTCATGCAGATGGCGAAAACGAGCGGCGCGGTCAAGCGCTTTTCGGACGCCGGGGGCTTTTATCTCGTGCTGCTGACGGACCCGACCATGGGCGGCGTCACCGCGAGCTTTGCCATGGAGGGCGACGTCATCCTCGCCGAGCCGGGCGCGTCCGTCGGCTTCGCCGGTGCGCGCGTGGTGGAGCAGACGACGCGCAAGCCGCTGCCCAAGGGCTTCCAGACCGCGGAGAGCATGCTCGCCCACGGCTTTGTGGACGCCATCGTGCCCCGCGCGGAGCAAAAGCGCCTCATCACGCGCCTGCTGCTCATGCACCGGGCGGAAAGCGGGGGATCGAGATGAGCATGACAGCCTATGAAAAGGTCAAGACCGCGCGCGACAGCCGCCGCCCGACGGGGGCAGACTATATCGCGAATCTTCTGAGCGGCTTCGTGGAGCTCCACGGCGACCGCCGCTATTCCGACGACGCCGCCATCGTCGGCGGCATCGGGCTGCTCGACGAGCTGCCCGTGACCGCCATCGCCGTCGAAAAGGGCCACACCGCGCGCGAGCGCGTGCTCCGCTCCTTCGGCGCGCCGAACCCGGAGGGCTACCGCAAGGCGCTGCGCCTGATGAAGCAGGCGGAGAAATTCCACCGCCCGGTGCTCTGCTTTGTGGACACCTCCGGCGCATATTGCGGCGTCGGCGCGGAGGAGCGCGGACAGGGACAGGCGATCGCGGAAAACCTGATGGAGATGATGACGCTCCGCACGCCCGTGATCAGCGTTCTGATCGGCGAGGGCGGCAGCGGCGGCGCGCTCGCGCTCGCGGTCGCGGACCGCGTCTGGATGCTGGAAAACGCCGTCTACTCCGTCATTTCGCCGGAGGGCTGCGCCAGCATTCTGTGGAAGGACGCCGCGAAAGCGCCCGCCGCCGCCGAGCAGCTGCGCCTGACGGCGCAGGACGCCCTTGCGGGCGGGCTCATCGAGCGCATCATCCCGGAAAAGGGGCTCGGCCGCGCCGAGTTTTACGACGCGCTGCGCACGGCGCTGCTGCTGGAGCTGCGTGCCCTGCGGCGGCTCGATCCGTTCACGCTGACCGAGCGGCGCTGGCAGCGCTTCCGCGCGATCGGCGCAGGGGAGGAGACAACATGAAGGAATACTTCCACACCGTGCTCTATTACGAGACGGACCAAATGGCGATTGTCCACCACTCCAATTACATCCGCTGGTTCGAGGAGGCACGACTGGACCATATGAGTCAGTGCGGCTTGGATTACCGGGAGGTGGAGCGTGAGGGTATTTTGATCCCCGTCGTGCGCGTGGACTGCCGCTACCGGCGCTCCGCGCTCTATGGCGACCCCATCCGCATCGAAACGCGCCTCACCGCCTTCAACGGCGTCCGTGTTACCTATGCTTACCGCGTTTTCCACGCGGAGACCGGCGTGCTCCTTGCCGACGGCGCGAGCGAGCACTGCTTTATCGACGCGCAAAAGCGCGCGCCGCTGAACCTCAAACGGGTCCGCCCGGACTGGAACGCGCTGCTGCGCTCGCTGGCGGAACAGGAAAAAACGGAGGAAACATGATATGAGAAAAGTTGCGGTCACGGGACTCGGCGTGGTGAGCCCGCTCGGAAACGACGTACAGAGCTTCTGGGACGGTCTCTGCGCCGGGCGCTGCGGCATCGGTCCCATCACCCGCTTCGACACGGAGGGCTTCCGCGTCTCCGTCGCGGGCGAGGTGCGCGATTTTGACCCGCTGACCTATATGGACAAGCTGGACGTGCAGCACAGCGACCTGTACGCTCAGTTCGCGATGGCGGCGGCGGTGCAGGCGCTGACCGATTCCGGCGTCGTCGGCACAGTTTCACCGGAGCGCGCGGGCGTTTATATCGGCAGCGGCACCGGCGGCATCGCCACGTTTATGACCGAGCATGAAAAGCTTATCAACCGCGGACCGCGCCGTGTTTCGCCCTACTTCATCCCGATGATGGTCGCAAACATGGCGTCGAGTATGGTCGCCATGCGCGCGCACTTTACCGGACCGGCCATGCCGATGGTGACCGCCTGCGCCTCCGGCAGCAATGCCATCGGCGAGGCGCTGCGCCTCATCCGCCATGGCTACGCCGACGTGATGGTCGCCGGCGGCGCGGAGGCGACGGTCAACGCCCTCGCCGCGGCGGGCTTTTCCACGATGCAGGCGCTCTCCCTGAGCGCCGACCCGCTCGCGGCGTCGCTGCCCTTCGATAAGCGGCGGAGCGGCTTCGTCATGGGCGAGGGTGCGGGCGTGCTCGTGCTCGAGGAGCTCGAAAGAGCCAAGGCGCGCGGCGCGAAGATTTACGCCACGCTCGAAGGCTACGGCTCCACCTGCGACGCTTACCACATGACCGCGCCGGACCCCGGCGCGGAGCAGAGCGCCCGCGCCATCCGCAACGCATGGGAGGAGTGCGGCGCACCGGCGGAGAACATTTACTTCAACGCCCACGGCACCGGCACCCCGATGAACGACTCCACGGAGACGCTCGCGATCAAAAAGGCGCTCGGCGAGGACCTCGCCCGTCGCATCTGCATCAGCTCCACGAAGTCCATGACGGGCCACATGCTCGGCGCGGCGGGCGGCGCGGAGGCGGTCGCCTCCGTCCTCGCCCTGCGGGACCAGATCGCCCCGCCGACCATCGGGCTCACGGAGCCCGACCCAGCGTGCGACCTCGACTATGTTCCGCTGACGGCGCGGAAAACGGCGATCGACGCCGCGCTCAGCGCCTCGCTCGGTTTCGGCGGCCACAACGCCTGCCTTGCGTTCCGGAGGTTTACCGGCAATGAATGAGCGCATCGTCATCACCGGCTTAGGCGCCGTGACACCGCTCGGCGTCGGCGCGGAAAAATTCTGGAAGGGGCTGCTCGCGGGCGAATGCGGCATCGGGGAGATCACCCAGATTGACGCGAGCGAGCTGCCCGTCCGCCGCGCGGGAGAGGTGCGCGATTTCAAGCCCAAGGAGCACATGCCGACGCGCCTTGCGCTGGATCTGGAGCCTTACGCACGCTACGCTTACGCCGCCGCTGCGGAGGCTTGGGCGCAGAGTGCGCTCACCGGCTCCGACCGCGTGGCGATCGTCATGGCGACGGCGCTCCACGGCTTTGCCGTCATCGCCAAAAACCAGACCGCGATGGACACGCGCCGCCGCCCCTCGGACCCGAAGCTCCTGACCCGCTGCATGGGCAACATCGCGGCGGCGAGCTTCGCCATCGAGCACCGCATCACGGGACCGAGCCTCACGGTCTCGACCGCCTGCTCCTCCGGGGGCGACGCGGTCTATCTCGCGCGGATGCTGCTGCGCTCCGGCGCGGCGGACGCTGTGCTGGTTATGGCGGGCGAGGCGGCGGTCTCCCCGGCGCTCATCCGCTCGCTCGCGCTCGTGCAGGCGCTGAGCCCGACCGGGGAGAGCCTGCCCTTCGACGTCCGCCGCAACGGCTTCGTTCTCGGCGAGGGCGGCGGCGCGCTGGTGCTTGAGCGGGCGGAAAGCGCGGCGCGGCGCGGAGCAAAGCCGCTCGCGTCGCTCCTCGGCTGCGCGAATAATAACGACGCATATCACACCGTTTCCCCGGAGCCGGACGGCGCGGGCGCGGCGGCGTGCATGCGCCTTGCCCTTGCCGACGCGGGGCTCGCCCCGGAGGACATCGGTTACTTAAACGCCCACGGCACCGCCACGGAAAAGGGCGACACCGCCGAGGCTGCGGCGATCGGGAGCGTCTTCGGTGCTTACCCCGTCCCCGTCAGCTCCACGAAGGGCGCGACGGGACACATGATGGGCGCGGGCGGCATCACGGAGCTCATCGCCTGCGTGCAGGCGGTGCGCACCGGACTCTGCCCGCCGAGCCTCGGACTTACGGAACCGGACCCCGCCTGTCCGCTGAACCTCATCCGCGGCGGCGAGGGCGCGCGGGAGATCCGCGCCGCGATGAGCAACGCCATGGGCTTCGGCGGTCAGAATTCCTGCGTGATCGTCGGACAGTGAAAAAATAAAGGAGACGCTTCCATGAACTACACCTATGACGACGCGGCGTTCCGCGCCGATTTTGAGCGCAGCTTCACATGGCTCGCCGGCTACCGCCGCAGCGTGCGCCGCTATGGAGCCAAGACCGCGGTCATCGACCCGCTGAAGGGCCAGACGCTGACCTACGCCGAGCTCGACCGCGCGGTGAACCGCCTTGCCCGCGTGCTGCAAAGCGCCGGGACGGGCGTCGGCGACACGGTGCTTTACCAGCTTTATAACTCCGTGGAGTTCCTGCTCTGCTACATCGCGCCGCAGAAGCTCGGTGCGGTGAACGAGCCGGCGAACTTCAACCTCTCCGCGGGCGAAACGGCGCGGCTTTTAGAGCGCGATAAGCCCACGGTCTATATCTACGACACGGAGTTTTCCGCGACGGCGCAGCGCGCGCTCGCCCAGAGCGCCCATCGCCCCGCGCTTATCCTCGCAGTGGATTATCACCGCCGCCGTCCCGCGCTGCCGGAGAACCACCGCTTCTTTGACGAGGTGCTTGCCGACCAGCCGGACACGGAGCCGGAGACGGAGCTCATCCCGGATATTTATATGGAGACTACCCGCCTCGGCACCTCCGGCACGACCGGGACCCCCAAGGGCGTCCCGCTGAACGCCGTGAACGAGACGCTCTCCGCCCACGACTGCATCATGCATTTCCCGCTGACGCCCTCGGACGTCACGATGAACATGACGCCGTGGTTCCACCGCGGCGGGCTCCACTCCGGCGGTCCCACGCCGACGCTCTATGCCGGAGCCTCGCTCTGCATCATGCGCATGTTCGGCGCGAAGACGTGCTTTGACTGCGTGCGCGACTGGGGCGTCAGCTTCCTCATCGGCGTGCCCTCCGCGCTGGAAAAGCTCGCTCTGCGTCAGGAAAAGCACCCGGCGGACCTCAGCGCGCTGCACGGCATCGTCACGATGGGCTCGCCCCTCAGCCGCGAGAGCTGCATCCGCTATCAGACGCTGCTCACGCCGCGCATTTTCAACGGCTACGGCACGACGGAGACCTTCTGGAACAGCTTCCTGCGCCCGGAGGATCTGCCGGAGATGGCGGGCAGCGCGGGCAAGCCCTGCACGGACGACGAGGTGCGCGTCGTGCGTCTTTACCCGGAGCGCAAGGCGGAGCCGGAGGACACCGTTCCCGCCGACGGAGAGACTCCCGGCGAAATCATCATCCGCACCGCGGGCAAGTCCGCCCTCTGCTACACGGCGAGCCCGGAGCAGACGCGGGAGAAGTTTTACCGCGGCTGGTTCTATACCCGCGACCTCGGCACGTGGAACGCCGAGGGCTATGTTACGGTGCTGGGCAGGCGGGACAACATGATCATCTCGATGGGGGAGAACATCTACCCGGAGCAGCTGGAGGCGGCGCTTGCGGCGTGCCCCCGCGTCGCCGACTGCATGGTCGTCGGCGTGCCGGACCCCTCCCGCGGCGAGACCCCCGCGGCTTACGTCGTCGCGGCGGACGGCGCGCTCACGGTGCAGGACTTAAACCGCTGGTGCATCGAGAGCGACGACGTTTCCGACTATAAATGCCCCCGATATTTCCGCATCGTGGACGCCCTGCCGACCAACGCGACCGGAAAAAAGCTCCACGCCGTCCTCCGCGAGCAGGCGAAGGCGGACATGGAGGCGGGACTGCTGCTGCGGCCA
>OLXM01000124.1_pt1 | contig 15490 bp, 10 predicted proteins | sample 1673361 | NCBI WGS metagenome assembly OLXM01 (sample SAMEA103958109, study PRJEB25191) | human gut metagenome | biome: human-associated habitat [ENVO:00009003]; feature: intestine environment [ENVO:2100002]; material: feces | place: Germany | collected 2013/2015
TGCTGTGCATCGTCTTTGGCGTGGTGTACCTCGTCGCGGTGTACGCCGCGGCCGCCATGGTCGCCGCGTTCACGCCCATGGGCATCGGCCCCATGGGCAACGAGATCGTGTTCGGCATCTGGTTCATGGTGTCCACGCTCGCGGCCTACATCATCCAGCGCCCGGGCGTGGCGCTCGTCTCCGAGGTCATCGCCGCCCTCATCGAGGTGCTGCTTGGCAACATGTACGGGCCGATGGTCATCGTGACCGGCCTCGTCCAGGGCGCCGGCGCCGAGCTCGCGTTCGCGCTCGGCCGCTACAAGAGCTTCGAGACGAAGGACATGCTGCTCGCCTCGCTGTTCTGCACCATCATCAGCTTCGTGTGGAGCTTCATCCGCTCTGGTTACGGCCTCATCTCGCTGCCGATCCTCGTGCTGTTCTTCGTCGTGCGCCTCGTGAGCTCCGTGGTGTTCTGCGGCCTTGGCTCCAAGGCCATCGGCGATGCCCTCGCCAAGACGGGCCTGCTCAAGGGCTACGCGCTTGGTCGCTCCCGTGCCTAGCACGGACGCTGCCGAGAAGCGCGTGCCCGTGACGCCCGGGACCTGCGCCTCCGTGCCTAGCGCGGACGCTGCCGAGAAGCGGGCGGGCATGCCCGCCGAGACGGACGCCGTGCCCGCGCTCGAGGCCCGCGGCCTCACGTTCTCATACGGCGAGAACGCCGACCCGGTGTTTTCCGACCTCTCCCTGACCGTTGGCCGGGGGGAGGTCGTCCTCGTCATGGGGGCCTCGGGGTGCGGCAAGTCCACGCTCGCGCTGTGCCTGGCGGGGCTCTACCCCGCCTACGCGGGGGTGGCGAGCGGAGCGGTCCTGGCGGCTGGTCGCCCCGTGGCCGAGATGGGCCCGCGCGAGCGCAGCCGCGAGGTCTCCATCCTGTTCCAGAACCCGGACAACCAGTTCTGTATGGACACGGTGGAGCGCGAGGTGCTCTTTGCCCTGGAGAACGTGGGCTGGGAGGGCGACATGCGCGCCCGCTGCCGCGAGCTCCTTGCGCTCGTGGGGCTCGAGGAGCGCGCCGGCGAGCGCATCGGGCGGCTCTCCGGCGGCACGAAGCAGAAGCTCGCGCTGTGCACGGCGCTCGCCTGCGGCGCGCGCACGCTCGTGCTCGACGAGCCGTTCGCCAACCTCGACCCCGCGTCGTGCGCCTCGCTGTCTGCCGAGCTGGCCCGGCTCAACGCCGAGCTGGGCGTGACGCTTCTCGTGGTTGACCATCGCGCGGGCTGGTGGCTGCCGTTCGCGAGCCGCGTGGTGCTCATGCGCGCCTCCGGCAGCCTTGACGAGGCTTCGTTTGCACCGGCGGACCTCTTGGCCCACGAGGGGCGGATGCGTGCCGCCGGGCTGTTCGTGGACGAGCAGTGGGCGGCGGGCTACGCCCCGGCGCAGGTGGCCCCAGACGCCCGCACGCTCGTGCGCGCCCGTGGACTGTCCGTGGGCTACGGCCGCGGACGGGCCTTCTCGCGCGTGCTTGCGGGCGTGGACCTCGACGTTGCCCGCGGCAGCGTCTGCGCGCTGGTGGGCGAGTGCGGCAGCGGCAAGTCCACGCTGCTGCACGCCATTGCCGGCGCGTGCGAGACGAGCGGCGAGCTTGACGTCGAGGGCAGCGTGGGCCTCGTGTTCCAGAACCCGCGCCTGCAGTTCCTCGCCCTCACGGTGACCGAGGAGGTGCTCGTGACGCTGCGCGCGGCAAATCCCGGCGTGGCCGATGAGGACCTTGCCGCCCGCGTCCCGTCCCTGCTCGAGGAGTTTGGCCTGGCAGGCCTCGGCGAGCGCTCGCCCTACGAGATAAGCCAGGGGCAGCAGCGCCGCCTGGCCATGCTCGCGATGCTCGCGGGCAACGCCGGCGTGCTGTTGCTCGACGAGCCCACGTACGCCCAGGACGAGCGCTCGACCAGGCGCATGCTCGACATGCTCATGGGCCGCGTGGCCGCGGGGCTCACCGTCATCGTGGCCACGCACGACCTCGTGCTCGCCCGGGCCGTCGCCAACCAGGTGCTGCTCGTGCAGGACGGCGGCGTACGGCCGCTTGGCGCCGACGAGTTCGAGACGTACGCGCGCGGCCGCCGCGAGCCCGCGTGGGAGGGGAGCCGCGCATGAGGAGCATCAACCCGGGCGTGAAGCTCGCCGCGCTCATCGTGGCGTCGCTCATCCTGTCCGTCACATTCAACACGCCGGTCAACCTGGCCGTGTTCGTCATCATGCTCGTGGCCACGCTCGCCTCGCCCGGCACGAACCGCAGGGGCCTCGCGCTCGCGATGCTGCCGTTTGCGCTCACGGCCGTTGCCCTGTTCGTCACGGGACTCATGTACGGCTCGGGCGGCAACGCCTCGGCTGCCATCGAGACGGATGCGTTTGGCCAGCGCACGCTGTTCGCGAGCGACTGGACCACGGCCGCGCAGCTTGCGAGCCGCGTCTTGGCCTATGGCGGCCTGGGCATGGCATTCGCGTTCACGAGCGATGCGTTCGAGCTCGTCATGAGCCTCATGCAGCAGTTCCGCCTGCCGGCCAAGTTCGCCTACGGGGTGCTCGCCGCCTACCACTTCTTCCCCGTGGTGCGCGACGAGTACGGCGAGGTGGGCCTCGCCCTGCGTGCGCGCGGCGTGCGCGTGGGGCCGCTGTCGCCGCGGCGCGTGGTGCCGATGCTGGCGCATGCGCTCGAGCGCTCCGAGAGCCTTGCCATGGCGATGGAGTCGCGCGGGTTCGAGGATGAGGGTGAGCGCCGCTGCGCCTACGAGGTGCCGCTGCGCGCGCGTGACCTTGCGTTTGCCATTGGTCTGAACGCCGCGATCGTCGTGACGCTCGTTGTCGTTCGATAGACGCCAAAGGGGGCGCCAAAGGGGACGGGTTCGTTTGGCGCCCCTCTGGCGCCGCTTCCTGTTAGGTTTGGGACCAAAGGGACCCGTCCCCGATGGTCCCTGTTGAGAGGAGACTCGTCGTGGGCGAGACAAAGACGCAGGAGTGGCGCCGGCTGTGCGCCGAGTACCCGGACATGTCGCCGTTCGTGCTGCTCAAGATCTCGATGGTGTGGCACGGCGCACGCCTCTCGGCGGCCGCGCTGGCCCGCCTGCAGGCCCCCGACTATCGCTTCGCGAGCGACGAGCCGTTCGAGATAGCGTTCACGGGCCGCACGGAGGCGGACGACGAGGCCCCCAGGCCCGTCATGCCCGGCGGCGTGCTGCTGCGAGACGCCACCTACGTCTACATAAACTGGGGCGAGACCTACGACGATCCCTACGTCATCGACTACGACCCCGCCGCAGGCGAGTTCACGCTGCGCGAGCCCGCCTGCGGCACGATCGCGGCGGACGGCGACGCGGCGCCGGCGGACGCCCGCGAGGGGCTCGTGGACGTCATCGGCTTCACGCCACGCCCCGCGCTCTATGACTTCATGACGAGTGCGGGCACCCCGGCGGACGCCCTGGCAGACGCCCGCGCCCAGAAGCTCATCCTCACGGCATACCGCCGCTGCGAGTTCTGGCGCGAGGGCAGGCAGTGCCGCTTCTGCGCGCTGTTCACGCGCCGCGGTGTCGACCCCGAGGTTCCCTGCGCCGAGATTGCCGAGGTCGTGCGCGCGGCGCTCGCGGAGCCCGGCCGCTACTCGCAGCTCTACGTCTCCGGCGGCTCGGACATGGGCGGAGAGCCCGCCTTCTCGCGCGAGCAGGACCGTTACGGGCGCGTGCTCGCCGCCATGGGCGAGACGTTCTCTGGGCGCTTCGCCTGTCAGCTCATGGCGCTCGCCTACGACGCGGACGCCCTCGCGCGCATCGTGGGGCAGACGGGCGTGACGTCCTACAGCCCCAACCTGGAGGTGTGGGGCGCCGAGCAGTTCGGCCGCCTCTGCCCGGGCAAGCAGGCCCACGTGGGCTACGACGAGTGGCTGCGCCGCACGGCGGACGCCGTGGGGGTGCTGGGGCGCGGCAACGTGTACACGCAGCTCGTGGGTGGCGCCGAGCTCGCGGGCGAGGGCGCCGTGCCCAGCGTGGACGACGCGCTGGCCCGCAACGCCGAGGCGTGCGAGTGGTTTGCCGAGCGCGGCGTCACGTGCCTCTCGGTCATCTGGCGCCCACACCGCCGCTCCGTGCTCGGCTGGGTCCCGATGCCCCCGATCGACTACTACGTGCGTCTTGCGCGCGAGTTCCACGCCGTGCGCGCCCGCCACGGCCTCGTGGCCTTCGAGGACGACTACAAGGCCTGCGGCAACCACCCCGACTCGGACCTCGAGCGCTGCGACCTGCCCGTGTGGCAGGGGCTCGCGCGCCGGGACGTGTCGCCCGAGGCGGACGAGGCGGGCGCGCTGCCGCTCGGCGAGCGTTCCGGCCGCGTGCGCGTCCCGCTCGTCTCGCATGCGATCGCCGTCGCCGTCGCCAGCGCGGGCGAGCTGGGCGTGGGCATGCCCGGCGTGGCGCCCGACACGCTCGTCGTCTCGGTGGCCGAGGACCGCAGCGACCTGGGCGCGGGTCTCGCGCACGCGCTGTGGTTCGGCGAGCCCGTCGAGCTGTGGCTGCCGCGCGAGGAGGGCGGCGCCGAGCGCGTCACGTGCCGCGTCTGGCGCTGCGACATCGTGGGACCGGTGTTCTCGGCCGCGCTCGCCCGCGCCCGCTCCGTCCGTCCCACGGCCGAGGTCGCGAGCGTCTGGGAGCTACGCCCGCTCTCGCGCGAGCTCGTCTCGTCCGCGCCCGATGCCTGCGCGCCCAGCCGCGCGCCCCGCCCCGAGCTGCACCTCGACAACCCGCTGCTGCACTGACGGAGCGGTCCGGGAACCAAAGGGGACGGGTTCGTTTGGTCCCAACGGCGCCTAAGGCGAGGGACCAAACGAACCCGTCCCCAATGGCGCCCTGGCGGCAGACGAACGAATGTTCTAAACTGTGAGGCCGAGAGAAGCACACGACAGGGGAGCGGTCCATGGCCTCCGACGCAATCGTCATCCGCGGCGCGCGCGAGCACAACCTGCGCAACGTCGACGTCTCAATCCCGCGTGACAAGCTCGTGGTCATCACGGGCCTGTCGGGCTCGGGCAAGTCGAGCCTGGCGTTCGACACCATCTACGCGGAGGGCCAGCGCCGCTACGTCGAGAGCCTCTCGAGCTACGCGCGCCAGTTCCTCGGCCAGATGGACAAGCCAGACCTGGACTCCATCGACGGCTTGTCGCCGGCCGTCTCCATCGACCAGAAGACCACGAGCAAGAACCCCCGCTCCACCGTGGGCACCGTGACGGAGATCTACGACTACCTGCGCCTGCTCTACGCCCGCGTGGGCACGCCGCACTGCCCGGAGTGCGGGCGCGTCATCGAGCGCCAGACGACCGACCAGGTGGCCGACAAGGTCCTCGCTGCCGGCCAGGGGCGCCGCGCGCTCGTGCTCGCGCCGGTGGTCCTCGGCCGCAAGGGCGAGTACACCAAGCTGCTCGACGACCTGCGCGGCGAGGGCTTCTCGCGCGTGCGCGTCGACGGCGAGGTGCGCCAGCTCGATGAGGAGATAAAGCTCGACAAGAAGCTCAAGCACACGATCGAGGTCGTGGTGGACCGCATCGTCATCCGCGAGACGAGCCTGGGGCGCATCGCCGAGGCCGTGGAGACGGCCACGCGCCTCGCGGCCGGCAAGGTGGGCGTCTACCTGCTGCCCGACCGCGACGACCCCGAGCGCATGCCCGGCGAGCTGCTGCAGTACTCGCTTGCGCTGGCATGCCCCGTGCACGGCCACTCCATGGATGACCCGCAGCCCCGCGACTTCTCGTTCAACGCGCCCTACGGCGCCTGCCCGGACTGCGACGGCCTGGGGTTCCGCCGCATCGTGGACGCCGAGGCCCTCATCGAGGACCCGGAGCTGTCCGTGGCAGACGGCGTGTTCGGCAGCTTCTTCGGCCGCTCCAACTACTACCCGCAGATTCTGGCCGCCGTGTGCCGCCACTTTGGGGAGAGTCCGGAGACCCCGTGGAAGAAGCTCCCCAAGAAGGTGCGCACGGCGCTGCTCGACGGCCTGGGCGCCACGAAGATCCGCGTTGACTACCACACGGTGGACGGCCGCGACACCCACTGGCTCACCACCTACGCCGGCGTGCGCTCCATCCTGTTCGAGAAGTACGGCGAGACCACCAACGAGAAGCTCCGCGCGCGTCTCGAGAAGTACGTCCACGAGGTGTCGTGCCCCACGTGCCACGGCGCGCGCCTGAAGCCCGAGATGCTCGCCGTCACGGTGGGCGACAAGTCCATCTACGACGTGTGCTGCATGAGCTGCCGCGAGTCGCTCGAGTTCTTCCGCACGCTCAGGCTCACGGAGCGCCAGGAGTTCATTGGCGGACGCATCGTGAAGGAGATCGTGGAGCGCCTGCGCTTCCTGGTGGACGTGGGCCTTGACTACCTCACGCTCGCGCGCGCCTCCGCGACGCTCTCCGGCGGCGAGGCGCAGCGCATCCGCCTGGCCACCCAGATCGGCGCGGGCCTCATGGGCGTGCTCTACATCCTCGACGAGCCCTCCATCGGCCTGCACCAGCGCGACAACGACCGTCTCATCCACACGCTCGAGCGCCTACGCGACCAGGGCAACACCGTGATCGTGGTCGAGCACGACGAGGACACGATCCGCGCGGCAGACTACGTGCTCGACATGGGCCCCGGCGCCGGCGAGCTGGGAGGGCAGGTCGTGGCCGCGGGCACGCCGGACGAGATCTGTGCCTGCCCCGAGTCCACGACGGGCGCCTACCTCACGGGGCGGCGGCTCATCCGCGTGCCTCGGGAGCGCAGGAACCCCGGCCGCGGCGCGCTCAAGATCGTGGGCGCCTCCCACAACAACCTCAAGAACGTCACGGCGAGCATCGAGTTTGGCACGCTCACCGTGGTCACGGGCGTCTCGGGCTCGGGCAAGAGCTCGCTGGTCACGGACACGATCGCGCCCGCGCTCACGAACGCAGTCCACCACTCGCAGCGCCCGGTTGGCGAGTACAAGAAGATCTCTGGCATCGAGCAGATCGACAAGGTCATCGACATCGACCAGAGCCCCATCGGCCGCACGCCGCGCTCCAACCCGGCCACCTACATCGGCCTGTGGGACGACCTGCGCGCCCTGTTCGCGAGCACGCCCGAGAGCCGCGCGCGCGGCTACAGCGCGGGCCGCTTCAGCTTCAACGTGAGTGGCGGCCGCTGCGAGGCGTGCAAGGGAGACGGCCAGATCAAGATCGAGATGAACTTCCTGCCCGACGTCTACGTCCCGTGCGAGGTGTGCCATGGCGCGCGCTACAACCGCGAGACGCTCGAGGTCACCTACCACGGCAAGAACATCTCGCAGGTGCTGGACATGAGCGTCACCGAGGCGCTCAAGTTCTTCGCGAACATCCCGCGCATCAAGCGCAAGCTCCAGACGCTCTATGACGTGGGCCTGGGCTACATCCGTCTGGGCCAGCCCGCCACGACGCTCTCCGGCGGCGAGGCCCAGCGCGTGAAGCTCGCCAAGGAGCTGCACCGCCAGCAGACGGGCCGGACGTTCTACATCCTCGACGAGCCTACGACCGGGCTGCACTTCGAGGACGTCCGCCAGCTGCTCGACGTCCTGCAGCGCCTCGTGGACGCCGGCAACACCGTGCTGGTCATCGAGCACAACCTCGACGTCATCAAGGTGGCAGACCGCCTCATCGACATGGGCCCCGAGGGCGGCGACGGAGGCGGCACCGTCGTGTGCAGCGGAACGCCCGAGCAGGTCGCGGCATGTCCCGAGAGCTATACGGGCAAGTTCCTGGGGCCGGTGCTGGCGCGCACCCGCGAGCTGCAGGAGAGGCTCGAGAAGAGCGGGGAGCCCGAGTGGGTGCCGCCCATCGCGATGCCGGGGGAGGAGGACCTCGATGGCTAGGAAGCAACGCGTGCAGAAGACGAACGCCATGCGCGAGCTCGAGCGTGGCGGCGTGGCCTATGAGGCCATCGAGTTCGACGAGCCCGACCCCACGGGCGTGAGCGACCTGGGCGTGCGCATCGCCAACATGCTTGGCTATGACCCGGCACAGGGCTTCAAGACGCTCGTGTGCGTGGCGCCGCACGGTGGTCACGTCGTGTGCTGCATCCCCTCCGGGGACGAGCTCGACCTCAAGAAGGCCGCCGCGGCGGCCGGCGAGAAGTCGCTTACGCTCATGCACGTGCGCGACCTCGAGCCCACGACCGGCTACGTGCGCGGCGGCTGCTCGCCCGTGGGCATGAAAAAGCAGTATCCCGTCGTGTTCGACGCGTCGGCGGCGGAGCTGGACCGGGTGCTGGAAATGCTGGCGGAGCAGGCGACCTGCGCGGCCAGCAAGGAACTGGCGCTGCGGCTGGAGCCCTGTGATAACTACCGGGACGCCTGCGATGCCCTGCGGCGGACCGCCGATATCAACACATTGACAGCGCGGTACGGCACGCCGGGGCTGGGCGGCATACAGGACTGCACCGGCGCCCTGCAGCGGGCCAAGCTGGGTTCCCGGCTTTCCGCTGGGGAAATACTGCAGGTGGCGCGGGTGCTGCGTACCATCCGCACCATAAAGAAGTGGCGGGGACAGGGCGAGACCCCTACCGCCGCCGATGATTTGTTCCATGTGCTGGCACCCGTGGAGGGGCTGGAAAAGGATATCTTCGATGCCATTCTCTCGGAGGAGGAGATTGCCGATACGGCCTCCCCTGCACTGAATGATCTGCGCCGGCGCATCCGCCTGGCCCAGCTGAAGGTGCGGGAACAGTTGGATGGTATCATCCGCTCGCCGCAATACGCCAAGGCGCTGCAGGAGCCGATCATCACCATGCGCGACGGGCGCTTTGTGGTTCCGGTCAAAATAGAATGCAAAAATGAGGTCAAGGGCCTGGTGCATGACACCTCCTCCAGCGGCGCGACGGTCTTTATAGAGCCGATGGCCGTGGTGGACGCCAACAACGAGATAAGGATGCTGCAAAATGAGGAGCAGCTGGAGATCGACCGTATTTTGCAGGAATTCAGCGAGCGCATAGGGCAGGTGGCGGACGCCACCCGGGACAGCTTCGCGGCGCTATTGCAGCTGGACCTGCTTTTTGCCAAGAGCCGGCTGGCCGACAAGATGAAGGCGACGGTGCCGGAGCTGAATGAGGAAGGGATCATTGACTTCAGGAAGGCACGGCATCCGCTGATCCAAAAGGACAAGGTAGTGCCGGTGGATATCCGGCTGGGGGATGGCTTTGATACGCTGGTCATCACCGGGCCAAATACCGGCGGTAAGACCGTGGCGCTGAAAACGCTGGGCCTGCTGACGCTGATGGCGGCCTGCGGCATGATGCTGCCGGTGGCGACCGGGAGCCGGGCGGCGGTCTTTACCCATGTGCTGGCGGATATTGGCGACGAGCAGAGCATAGAGCAGAGCCTTTCCACCTTTTCTTCCCACATTGTCAAGATCATAGAAATTCTGAAAATTGCCGATACCAAGAGCCTGGTGCTGACCGATGAGCTGGGGGCCGGCACCGACCCCACCGAGGGCGCGGCGCTGGCGGTTTCCATCATTACGGCGCTGCGGCAGCGGGGCGCGCGGCTGGCGGCGACCACCCACTACGCCGAGGTGAAGATGTATGCCCTGCAGACCGACGGGGTGGAAAACGGCTGCTGCGAATTTGATGTGGCGACCCTCTCCCCCACCTACCGGCTGCTCATCGGTGTACCAGGGCGCAGCAATGCCTTTGCCATCAGCCGGCGGCTGGGCCTGCCGGAGGAGATCATAGAAGAGGCGAAGAGCATGGTTTCCAGCGAGAATACCCGCTTTGAGGATGTGGTAAGCGAGCTGGAAAGCACCCGGCAGCAGCTGGAAAACGAAGTGACGGCCGCTGAGACCGCCCGCGGGGAGGCCGACCGGCTGCGGGCTGAAATGAAAAAGCAGACTGAGGCGCACGAGGCAGCGCTGGAGAAGCTGGAGGCCGAGGCAAGGGACAACGCACGCGCCCTGGTGGAGCGTACCCGCAGCCGCACCGACCTGCTGCTGAACGAGCTGGAGGAGCTGAAGAAGCAGAAGGACAAGGCGGATTTCAGCGAGAAGGTGGCGGCGATGCGGCAGGGCTACAACCGGCGCATTGAGGAGCTGCGGGACACCGCTGACCCGGTAAAGGAGCGCAAGACGGAAGAGTATCATCTGCCGCGGGCGCTGCGGGAGGGCGAAACGGTGACGGTGGCGGCCATCAACCGGCAGGGGACGGTGATCTCCGGGCCGGATAAAAACGGAGCTTATCAGATCCAGCTGGGGAACATGAAGATGAAGTGCGAGCCCGGCGAGCTGCGGCTGCCGGAGGACGCCCCCAAGCCCCCCAAGAAGAAGCAGACGCCCACCGGCGGCACCCGCACCAGCCGTCCCGGCAACACCGAGCGGGAGGCCCGCAGCGAGTTGGACATCCGCGGGATGGCGAGCGACGAAGGCCTGATGGAGGTGGATCGCTTTCTGGACCGGTGCATGATGATGGGCATTAAGAACGCGACCATTATTCACGGCAAGGGGACCGGCGTACTGCGGGCCGCGGTGCAGCAGCACCTGCGGCGGCTGAGCTTTGTAAAGAGCCAGCGCCCCGGCATGTACGGCGAAGGCGAGATGGGCGTGACGGTAGTAGAGCTGAAATGAGGCGGCGAGGAAAAATGGAGAGGCGGCAAGGAACCCCGCAGGCAGGCTCTTGCCCGGCGGAGCGAAGCGGAGGGCGGGCTGATGCCTGTCAAGGCACGCGACGCGGTCAGGGCCCATTTTTAGCTGCCGCAGACCGCCGGGGGATCGGCGCTGGGCGGGCAGCAGTATTCGAGGAAAACGAGCTCCTCCGGTATTTTGCCCTGAAAAAGCACCTGGGCGCGCCCGCAAAGCGAAAAACCATTTTTCTGGTACAGGGTGGCGGCGGGAATATTGCCGGCCCATGTATCCAGCCGGATGACGGCGCAGCCCATGGTGGCGGCCTGCTGCTTGATGCGGGAGACGCACTCCCGGCCAAGGCCCTGCCCGGCATACCGGGGCGGGATGCAGAGGGTATGGACCACAAGCACTTGCTCCGGCGGGGCGGGGTACTGCCAACCAATGGTGGCATAGAAATCATCCTGGTGATGATTGAGGATGACGCTGGCGACGGGTTCGCCCCCCCGCGCCAGCACCCACAGCGTGCCGGCGGCCAGGGCCGCGGCAGCGGTTTGGCGGGTGGGGTAGACCCCCAGTGACCAATTGGTGGTGCTGCGGCCGGTTTCGGCTTCGTGGGTGAGCAGTTCGGTATAGTGGCGCTCAATGGCGTCTAAATCAGATTCAGCGGCGGGACGGAACAGCATGGGGACTCCTTTATTATTTAGCGAGGTAATGGATGAACAGGGCAACGGCGCAGGCAAAGGCAACGGCCTGCAGCACGGTAACAGCGCGGGGCACCCGGCGGACACTGAGGACGAGGGACAGCATGGTGAAGATAGCGGTGATGAGGTAGAGAAGGGTCATGGGGGCTCCTTTCAACTATTCGTGGGTTGGTCAGCAGCTCCGGCAAGAGAGCACGATATTCTAAATAAGACCTTGCGGGAAAGGCGGCGAAAATCAGTCGGTGAGAATTCCCTCGCAGCCGTCGGCATCGGGGGCGATGGCGGTGAGCAGCACCGGGCGGATGTCGCCGGGGTGGGCGGCGGGGTCGCAGACGGTGACGGGGGTGTAATTGGGGGTATAGCCGGTGCAGCCCTGCTGCCCGCGGCTTTCGAACAGTACCAGCTGGGTTTGCCCCAGCATGGCGGTGAGGGCGGTTTTTCGCAGCTCGCCGGCCACAGCGATGAGTTCCGCGCAGCGGCGTTTTTTTTCTGCCTGGGGCACCTGATCCGGCATGTCGGCGGCGCGGGTGCCGGGACGCTGGCTGTACGCAAAGGCGTGAATTTTGGCGAAGCCGATTTCCCGGGCAAATTGTAAAGACTCCTGGTGGTCCGCTTCGGTTTCGCCGGCAAAGCCCACCATCATATCGGTGGTGAGGGCGGCTCCGGGGAAGACCTTTCTCACCGCTTCAGCCACGGCGCGGTACTGGGTGGTATCGTAGTGACGGTTCATACGGCGCAGGGTGGCATCGCAGCCGCTTTGCAGCGAAAGATGGAACTGCGGGCAGAGCTTGCCCCCACAGCCCTCCGCCAGGCGGTAAATTTCCTGCGGAGTGAGGAGGTCGGGTTCGATGGAGCCGAGACGGACCCGCTCAACGCCGGGGGTGGCGGCTGCCGCCAAGACGGCATCGGAGAGGTGCAACCCCCATTCCCTGCCATAATTGGAAAGATTGATGCCGGTGAGGACGATCTCACGGTAACCGTTCCGCGCAAGGGTGAGAAGTTCGCTTTGCAGCTCCGGCATGGGCTTGCTGCGGACGGGGCCGCGCGCGGCGGGGATGATGCAATAGCTGCACCAGTTATCGCAGCCATCCTGTATTTTAAGAAAGGCACGGGTGCGCACCCCGAAATCGGCGGCGGAGCAGCTTTCGAAATCCTCGCCTTTTTCGTGCTTTGGGATATTGACAACGCGCTGGTGATCGAGAGAAAAATCCTTGACCAGCTGCGGCAGGGCGGCACGGTTGCGTGCCCCGGTGATGATATCGGCCTCCTGCACGGCGGCGGCCTCCTGCGGGAAGGCCTGCGGGTAGCAGCCGGTGAGCACCACGATGGCGCCGGGATTTTCCCGACGGAAGCGGCGGACGGCCTGGCGGGTCTTGCGGTCGCCTTCGGCGGTGACGGTGCAGCTGCCCACCACATAGACATCGCAGCCGGGGGCGTGCCCGGGGACGACATCAAAGCCTTCGGCGGCAAAGCGGGCGGAAAGCACCTCAGTTTCGTATTGATTGACCTTGCAGCCAAGGGTATAGAACGCGACGCGCATGGGGAGGACCTCCGTGGATGGGTTGGCAGGGACTGGGGGGAAGGCGGAAGCGGGTGCCGGGCCGCAGGCCCGGCGGCGGAGCCGCCGCAGCGGGCGTAGCCCGCTGAAACCGTCCGGAGGACGGTTTGGCCTGCGGCCCGGTGCCCATGCCTTTTGCAGAGCGAAAAAGGCGTTAGATCCTTAATTTTATTATTATAGCGAATTTGCGGGAAAGTAGCAAGCAGTACGGCGCAAAAGGGACTTGCGGCGGGGCGGCGAAACGGCTACAATGGAGAAAAAAGACCCGGAAAGGAACCGAAATGCAGATAAGAAAAGCAAAAGAAGAGGACATCGCGGCGGTGGCGGCCCTGTACGATGCCGTGTGTGATACGCTGGAGGCGGGAGAAAACTACCCCGGCTGGGCCAAGGGGGATTATCCTACCCGGCGGGACGCCGAAATGGGCGAGGCCGCCGGGGAGCTCTTTGTAACGGAAGAGGCGGGAGAGATCCTGGGGACGATGATGCTGCGGGAGGAACAGGAACGAAACGCCCGCAGCGCCCCCTGGCAGTTGCCGCTGGAGGAACAGGAGCAGCTGACGATCTACACCTTTGCGGTGCGGCCAGACTGTCGCGGCGGTGGGGTGGGCCGGGCCCTGCTGGGATATGCGGAAGCGTGGGCAAAGGCCCAGGGCAAGCGGGCCCTGCGGCTGGATGTGCACGAGATCAATACCCCGGCGATAAAGCTGTACGAGAGCTGCGGGTTCCGATATATTGCTACCGTGGACCTGGGCTATGGGGCATACGGGCTGAAATGGTTTAGATTGTACGAAAAGCTGCTATAAGAAAAGGAGGACATCACGATGGAACCGAGGGAACTACTGGACGCGCTGGCGGTGGCGGACCGACTGAAGGACACCACCCGGCACTGCTACACCGTAGGGGGCCGGCACGAAAGTGTGGCGGAGCACAGCTGGCGCGCGGCGCTGATGGCCTATTTCCTGCGGGACGAATTCCCGGAAGCGGATATGGATAAGGTGATCAAGATGCTGCTGATTCACGACCTGGGCGAATCGTTTACGGGGGATATTCCTTCCTTCCGTAAAACGGAGGAGAATGAGACGACCGAAGAAAAACTGCTGTATAATTGGGTAGCCACTCTGCCGCAGCCCTATGCCGCGGAGATGCGTGCCCTGTATGAGGAGATGGCGGCGCGGGAGACCACCGAAGCGAAAATTTACAAGGCCATTGATAATTTTGAGGCGGTGATCCAGCACAATGAGTCGCCGCTTTCCACTTGGATTCCGGAGGAGTACGAACTGAACCGCACCTACGGCTGGGATAAGGCGGCCTTTTCCCCCTACCTGACGGCGCTGCGGCAGGAGATGCTGGAGGATACGGAAAAGAAGATCGCTGCCGGGCTAGATGACGAGCCGATGAAGGAATACTGAGGTACCGAAGAAAGCAAAATCAAAGCACCTGTCCCCCGGGATGGGTGCTTTAGTTTTTGCCGCGGGGTACGCCCGCTGGCTCCGGCGCAGCCGGAGCGGTCTGCGGCCCGAACTGGCACCTTGCGGAAACCCAGTGCAGGGAAATGCAGCCAATACAGGAAAGCCCTTTGCAAAGCGGAAAAAATATGCTATACTGGCTCCATAAACCGGCATACCTGCCGGGAACCGGCAACAAACCCGAGAAGAAGGAGAACATTATGGCAGAAACCACCAAAGAAAACAAAGCCCAGCGGGCCAAGAAATATCGCCGCAGAAGAGTGACTGCCGCAGTAGCCGCAGCCGCGATGTGCGCGGTCATCGGTGTGGGGGTAAACGGCGTAGTGACCGCCCGGGCCAATACCGCCCTGGCGGATGCGCTGGCTACGGCCGCCGATCTGCAACAGGCGCAGCAGGAAAGCGCCCGGCAGGCCCAACGGGAGAGCCGTACTGCCGCGGAAGCGAACCTAACTGCCTATGTGACTGAAGCCAGCGAAGAGGCTGAAGCCGCCCTGAAAAAAGCCGCTGAGGAAGCCGCCAAGGCGGCCGCGGCCAAGGCCGCCCAGACCACCAACACCTCCACCAATGACAGCACCGAGCTGCCCGGCAACGGAGGAAAACTGAGCAGCGGTGGCCGGGCTCTTGCCGCCACCAAAACCGGCGGGAACTTTAAGGCCAGCGTTTATACCGGCAATACCGGTGCTTCCAACCTGAGCTACTACCAGTCACTGAACAGCGATGTGAAGGCCTGGCTTAAGATCCCCGGCACCAACATCAATTACCCGGTGCTGCAGAATGCCAGCGAGGACCACTACTACCTGCACCGCGGCCTGGACCGCGGCCAGAGCTACTACGGTGTGCTGTGGACCCAGACCGCGACTCGCTTTGGCGGCGGCGACAGCCTTTCCAGCAACAATGTCATCTATGGGCACAACTGGAAGAACTGCCGCTGGAACGCCGCCCCTTCCACCTACTATGCCGGCCAGCAGATGTTTGAATCGCTGCTGAGCTACCACTACACCAGCTGGGCGGAGCAGTATCCCTACATCTACTATTCCACCCCCAGTGAGGAAATGGCGTTTGTTATCTTTGCCTGCTTCTACACCGAGGGCAGCGATTGGTATATCAATGCCGAGGGTAATATTGACGGTGTGATCAGCGGCGCGCAGAGCCGCTC
>OLXM01000132.1_pt1 | contig 15106 bp, 18 predicted proteins | sample 1673361 | NCBI WGS metagenome assembly OLXM01 (sample SAMEA103958109, study PRJEB25191) | human gut metagenome | biome: human-associated habitat [ENVO:00009003]; feature: intestine environment [ENVO:2100002]; material: feces | place: Germany | collected 2013/2015
GCATCGACCTCAAGGCCGTCTCGTGGGATGCTCCGCAGGCGGCATCGGGCGGCACCGTGCGCGTGCTCGGCCATATCGTCGAGGGTATCGACCAAGCGACCGCCAAGAAGATCAACAAGGACATCAAGGACCAAAAGCTCAAGGTCAAGGTGACCATCGAGGCCGACAAACTGCGTGTTTCCTCTGCTTCGAAGGACGCGTTGCAGTCCGTGATCCAGTTCCTGCGCGACCAGGACTACGGCCAGCCGCTGCAGTTCACCAACTACCGCTAATATCAATCGAAAGGACCGCTCTCCAACATGGATACACCGTTGGGCTCCGTGCTCTACATCACCCTCGGGTGCGCTAAGAACGAGGTTGACACCGACCGCATGCGTTCTCTTTTGACCGCCGCGGGCTACGAGGAGGCATTCGACCCGCAGGATGCCGATATTGCCATCGTCAATACTTGCTCGTTCCTCGCCTCCGCAACGTCCGAGAGCATCGAGACCACGCTCGAACTCGCCAACGAGGTTCAGGACGGCGTTCGTTCTTGCCCCATCGTCATGTGCGGCTGCGTGCCGTCGCGCTATGGCGATGACCTACCTGACGAGCTGCCCGAGGTCGCTGCCTTTGTGAAGGCCGACGAGGAGGACGGCATCGTGGCGGTCATCGATGGCGTGCTGGGTGTCGAGCGCGAGATTGCAGCCTATATCCCGCAGGTCAAACGTACCGTCGAGGGTGCTGTCGCCTACGTCAAGATTTCCGATGGCTGCAACCGCTTCTGCAGCTTCTGCATGATTCCCTACATCCGCGGCCGCTATCATTCGCGCAATGCCGAGAGCATTATCTCCGAGGTGCGCGACCTGGTTGCCGGCGGTGTGCGCGAGATCGTGCTGATCGGCCAGGACACGGGCATCTGGGGTACCGACTTTGCCGACGAGGACGTCGCCGATGGCTCGCCGCGCAATCTGGCGCAGCTGCTGCGTGCCGTCGCCGAGGCCGTGCGCCCGCACAACGTCTGGGTCCGCGTGCTCTATCTGCAGCCCGAGGGCATGACCGATGAGCTTATCGATACGATTCGCGATACGCCCGAGGTGCTGCCCTATATCGATATCCCCGTGCAGCACTGCGACGCGCGCATTCTCAAGGCCATGCGTCGTTCTGGTTCGCGCCAGGAGCTCGAGGACCTGTTCCGCGATCTGCGTGAGCGTATCCCCGGCATCGTGATCCGTTCCACGGCCATGGTCGGCTTCCCGACCGAGACCGACGACGAGTTCCGCGATCTTATCGACTTTATGGACACCGTCGGCTTTGACTACACGAGCGTCTTTGCCTACTCGCAGGAGGAGGGCAGCCTGGCCGCTAAGATGGAGGGTCAGGTCGACGATGAGGTCAAGCTCGAGCGCGCCCAGGAGGCCATGGACCTGGCCGAGTCGCTCGGTTTTGCCGCCACCGCCGCACATGTGGGCGAGCGCGCCCAGGTGATCGTCGACGGTATCGAAGAAACCGAGGACGGCGCCGAGCTGATCGGCCATGCCTGGTTCCAGGCGCCCGATTCCGATGGCGCGGTGCATCTGGACGCCAGCGAGGCGTCCGTGGGCGATATTCTGACCGTCGAGTTTACCGATAGCTTCTGCTATGAGCTTATCGGTCATGTTGTGGAGTAGGAGAGCGTCGTGGCTAACGAGAGCAATAAGGAACTGACGAGTGTCTGGACGCCCGCCAACATCGTGACGTGCGTTCGCATCGTCTTTATTCCGGTGTTCATGATCGTGTCGGCGCTTTCTCACACGAGTGTTGCCGGTACGGATTGGAGCACCTTCGACGGCCCGCTCGCCGCCGCTGCCTTCATTCTGTATGTGATCCTGTCGTGCACCGATAAGGTCGACGGTTATCTGGCGCGTTCGCGCAACGAGATCACCGACTTCGGTAAATTCTTGGACCCCATCGCCGATAAGCTGCTCGTGTTCTCGGCCCTGCTGCTGTTCTTGGATTTTGGTGCGGTGACCGTGTGGTCCGTGTTCATTATCCTGTTCCGTGAGCTTCTGGTGAGCGCCCTTCGCATGGTCGCGAGTGCGGCCGGTGTGGTCGTTGCGGCCGATAAGCTCGGCAAGTACAAGACGGCGACCACGATGGTTTCCATCTGCGGCTATCTGTGCGTCTTTGCGTTGTCTGGCCTTAACCTGGCCCCGGTGGCGCTGACGCTCGGCATCTACTCGGTGTCGCGCTTCCTGTATGCCGTTGCCGTTGTCTTGACCGTTATCTCGGGCGCCCAGTACTTCTGGAACTGCCGCAAGATCGTCTTTTCGGTCTAGGTCCTGGTGGGTATGACGGACTCTTTTGAGCAGATTTCCGCACATAACGAGGAGCTGGCGCGTGATATTGTCGAGCGCGCGAGCGCTCGGGGCGTGACGGTTTCGACGGCTGAGTCGCTGACGGCGGGTATGATCGCCTCGACGATTGCCGATATCCCGGGCGCCTCGGCGGTGCTGCGTGGCGGTGCGGTGACCTATTGCGATGAGATTAAGCATCGTGTTCTTGGTGTTGAGCAGGAGACGCTCGACCGCTATTCCGCGGTGTCGCATCAGACCGCGCGCGAGATGGCGGTGGGTTCGCTGGAGCTGTACCAGAGCGATATTGCAGTGAGCGCAACGGGTTATGCCGGCCCCGGCGGTGGCACTGAGGACGATCCGGCGGGCACTTTCTATATTGGCTGGGCGCATCGTTCCGCCGATGGGAGCGTGCCGGTCGTGGACTCTGTGCGCTGCCACTATGAGGGCGACCGTTCGTGTGTTCGTGCCCATGCGGTCACGGAGGCATTGGGTCGCATTGTCTGCGTGCTCGATTCTATGGAATAGACGTGTTTTAAGGGGCCTCCGGGCCCCTTAATTGTGGAGATGGGGACCTCAGAAGAATTTAGCGTTAGTGCGACTACACCCGACAAATCTTCAAGTGGATATGCCGTAAAACTATGTCTGCCCGTGGGTTTTACGAAAACCCTTGTCTTATCGTCATTATAAGTGAGCATATTTTGCTCTGCGAATTTAGTGAAATCTATGTTCATATCTGCTCCTTAATAGTATTGTTCGACTTTGGTAAGTAATAAGTTAGCCCCAAACAAGCCTGCACCTGTGGCAAGCCTTTCACAAGTTGCACTTACTACTACTTCTGACGTTGACGCATTTCTGATTATGAACATATCAATGCTTGCTTTGTGCAATTCAGTATGCCCAACCAAATATTCCGACTGATTATCTATAAGTTCAAGACTTGATAAATCTTTTGTATTACTACCACCAAACGACCTTTTCGCTGTTGCAACACCCGTAATTTTTGTCGGTCTACTCCAATCTACACCTGTAAGCGTTGTATTTGTCAATGTAACGGTCTTTCTTCCTGCTTGTTCTAATTTATAGGAAAACACTGCTACTGTTTCACTTCCCGTCCAAACAGTTTTCCACGAAGTAGCACTTTCCGTGTTAATTACAACAGAAACCGCACTTGTAACTGTAATCGTTTGAGAAACTGCACTTGTTTCACCACTTGCGTATTCAGTGCCATTAATAGTAAAACTAACAAGTTTATATCCACTTGCAGGAGTTGCCGTGATTGTGAGAGTATCGCCATAATAGACAGTTGAGCCACTCGATATTGTACTTATATTTGCGTGTTGGTTTGGAGAAAGGTCGCGCTGTATGCGATATTCCGAACCAAAACTTTGTTGTACAGTAAGCGAAAAAGGTTTGCCCCACACCGCTGTTGTGCCGTATTTTAACACCGTCAAATCAGTGCCGTTATATGTTATTGCCGTGGGCATTACACTATTACTTTCCTTGTTAAAATAAAGTGCCATAATATTATATCGTTATCGTTAATGTTGTACCCGAAAGAGAGAAAGCAGTTTTATCAAGTTTGCCGCTTATATTAGGAATATCACTTGTTGTAGCGACCTTTGCTCCTTTCCACAATAAATTACCAGAACCTCCACCAATTGCAAGACCAGAAGCATAGTTAGTACCAAGCAAACTACCTACAACAAATGTTCCATCTGTTTGGTCGGAAGCATAACCGATGTAAGGATTTTTGCTATTAACTGTTCCCCATTTTAAGTTCGCCCCGTCAGAATTAGCAGAGGCGTCCATTTTAACAGTCTTACTCTTGTTTATAGTTCCGCCGTCAAGTGACAAAGCATTGACATCACTTGCTTTTGTAGGAACTGTTATGTTTGCTGTCACGGACGAACTTTGGTTTGCAGTGAAAGTCTGAACATTTGTGCCGTTCTTTTGTATAGTAAGCGTTCCGTTATTAACTGTTGGTATCTGTGATGTTAGTGCAAGTGTGCCTGCACTACTCGGAAAAGAAATACGATGTTTATCAACACCATCTTTACCTAAATCAATGTATAAATTTGCTCCTTGTTCAGGCTGTTCCCATACCATTGCACCTGCGGTTGAACTGCTCCTAAAACGAAGCCTACAAGTTCCGTCAGTTTGGTCGAGGCGTATCATCGTACCGCTATTTGCACCCTCTTTACCGAAGATAATAGCACCGCCGTTTGAAGTTTTTACTTTCATCGTGGTTTGTTCGCTACCGCTTACATTTGTAGGAGCATTTATGGTTTGTAAACCACTAAAAGTATTTCCACCACTTAAATTTGCTTTCCCTGAAATGTCTTGATGAGCAGTTATAACAGTTCCAAGGTCAACAACACCACTCGTGCCTTTACTGCTACCATTCATTTTGATACCCGTAATAGTACCTGCATTTTTCGTAAAGCCCCAGCCCGAAACGGTGCTTTCGGTTACGGCAGCGGGAATTGTCGGTGGGTCGGCAAGAACGGCATACGGAATTTTGATTTCTTCCGTGCCGTTCGCCGTTTTCCTTATAGGTTTATAGGTTGCCATACTGCATACCCCCTAATTGTTTATTGTAATTGAAAGAAAAGTCCGCCGACCATAAGGTCATTACTCGGTGCGGTCTGTCCCGAAGTACCCCATTCAACCGACTTGCCACCTGCCTTTACTCTACCTTTTGCGTCAACAGTTACTGCTGAATATGAGCCAGCCGTTACACCAGTAGCGCGCAAATACGCACTCAAATCACCCGTTCCCACAATCGTAAAGTCATCTCCTGAAAATGTCAGCCTTTGGTACTTATCCCCTGTATAATGCAACGCACTTGCAGTACCACCAGAGTTAGTCCCAATAATTTCAAGTTCGTTTGCAACTTTTCCCGCAGTGTCGGCATTTGTTGCAGTGTCAGCATTTACCGCATTATCTACTTTTGTGGTTTTAATATCTTCTACAAGAGCAATGTCCTTTTTAACGGTTTGGCTAGTAGGGCTATTCTGCATTACGTATTTTGGGTGTGCTTCACTGCCCGTAATATGGGTGGGCGTAAAAAGCGAGCCGAGGCGCGCATTAGTGCCGTCAAAGTAATACACCGAATTGCCGCTTAAATTGTTAATACAGTTAGTGCTTAAACCGTTTGTGTTCTTAAAGACTTTCTCGCCCGTAATATCTTGTTTAGTATCCGTTGTTACATAGTTGGTAGGAACGGACGGAATATCGGTTTTAAGCGCAAAATCACCGACTTTCTTTGTACTATCTACAAGTGTCTTATTAGTGCTATCATATTGCACCAAATTGCCCCCTACAAGATTAGTGCGGGTTGCAAGCGTTTGAAGTCCGCTCTTTGTGGTATCAATGTTTCCAGCCGCGTCAAGCACAACCTTGCCGACTTGCGCCATTCCGTCGCCGTCAAAGACAAGCGCACCTGAATTAGTGCCGTCGTATTTAGGTACAACCAAACCAGCAGGGCTTGTAAGTTTTGTGGTGTTTCCGTGGGCAACTTCAATCAACTTATCCTTGACTTGAAGCGTGGTGCTATCAATCGTGGTCGTCGTTCCGTTGACCGTGAGATTTCCGCCAACTGTTACGCCACCATTGACCGACAAATTGCCCGTAATCGTGCCACCCGTCTTGTCAAGTTTTTTACCGTCTTGCGTGTCCACATAGGTCTTTGTTGCATAGCCCTTGTCCGCAATCGCAACTTGCAAATTGCTACCCGTGAGCGTTGTAACAAAATCGCCGTTATTAAAGGTAACTTCCTTGTCCGCCGAGCCGTCAAAGGTTATGGACTTTTCAGCGTTTGTGCTATCATTGCCTACAACACTAATCGCACCCGTCGTCTTTTTCGCTTCCTTGACAACTTTGTTTGCGTCCGCCGTATTATCTACATTACCAAGTCCTATATTAGCCTTTGTAATATTTACATTGCCTTTGCGATATTCGGTTTCCGCGTCGCCCTTAACGCCCGTAACGCCACCAGTTTTCGCTATTTCGGCAACTTCGGCAAGCGCACCCTCAACATTCGTTGAAGTAAAGTTATTAGCGGTATCGGCAAGCGTAACTTGTTCCGCACTCGTTTCGGGTAAAACTTGCACAAGTGTTCCTTGTGCGTCAACTACTCTATGGATTTTTCTTTTTTCAGCCATAAAATATCTCCTTAATCTTCGCTATAAATATAATCGCCGACACTCAAATCCGCCGAGTTTACGCTCTTGTGGCTTTTTGCGTCAACTATTTTAGTGTTTAAGTCCTTAATCTCTTGTAAGGACATTCGGAAACCTTGATTTCCCTTGTTGACATAGACAAACGCTTGCTGCCGAAAACCTTTGGTGTTTGCGGTTGGGTCAATGCGTGCAAAACCGTCCAACTCCAACGGCACGGCTTTCACTTGCTCCGCCGTCGTTTGGTGCGGGTTATTCATGTTGAGAACGTGGTCGCGGAAATATTGCGGCTCTGCCCCGCTCAAATTCGTATAAGCGGACAAGGTGGTATCGTCTGCGGCTAGGCTCACATTTGCGTTTTTACGCCCTAAAACATCGGCGGTAACACTTGCACCCTGCGGCTCTTCAATTTTGACATTTATGTCCTTTTTTGAGCCGTCCGCGCCTATCTCAACATTTATATTGTCTTTCCCAACGACATCAACATAGACATCTACGCCGAAATCGTTAGCGTCATTGATTAGTGGCAACTTAATACCTCAACATTTTGATTTGCACAAATGGTTTTAATGTTCTCTTCGCCGTTCTCGTCTTTGCCATAATAGGTGATACAGAACACATAATCGCCCCTTGTAAGTTTCTCACTATCCACTTCGTCAATATCAATAATGATTTGGACGAACTTTGTGCCAGAAACGGGGTCTGTTTGTTGCTCCAAGTTGTTATAAGTGTAAGAAAGCACTTCCGCGCCCTTGCGGTCATAGAAATGCACTTCAATGCGGTCGCCCGTGGCAACTTCTAAATTATCAAACTTATATCTTAATGATACAGTGTTTTTGACATACCAATGCCACTTTTCATCTTCATACCACGGTGAGTTTTTGGTTTCAATTTGTATATCGTTCATTTATGCTCTCCTATGTTAGTCGGGATTAGTTCCGCTATCGTTGCAAAACTTGCGATAATAATACGGAAGTTGTGCGGTTGTTTCGCTAAATGATATAGCACCGTCCGTACCTTTGACAATGTTGCTTGTACGGCACATAAGGTGTACTGCGCCCGAAGTTTCCGATGATGTGCTACTATCAAATGATAAGTAATAAGACTTTGTTGAAAATGTATTACCCGACACACTTGACGATGATGTTAGTTCTATTTTAGCGGGGAAATTCGCGCTATGCCACCTAACTAAAAAAATCGGCAGGGCAGTTGACGACCAAACATCGCTTTGCCTTATTGCATATATACTGTCTTTATCAAACTTTGCCAAAGGATATTGCGAAACATTTGTTGCGTTTGCGCCTTTCCACTTTGTGTCAACAAATTTAGTGGTGTTTACCTTTACTTTATAAAGCGTTGACCTATCAACAACAAAGTCGGTTTTGTCGAAAATCAAGTCATATGCGTTTGTGCCATTAAAAGCGGAAAATAAGCCGCTTTCGCTATCTCTCATTCGCAAAGGCTGTATTCCACTGCCCCCACCAAGCATATTCTTAAAGGCGAACTTCTTTGTTTTCACGCCATTGACGGTCGCGCCGTCCACGAACTCGATTGTGGGCGTGCCAACCCCTGCGATTTGACTTATATCGGGGGCTTGCGTAAGTCCGTCCGCAATAATCTCGGTGTACAAGCCACTTTCAATCGGCGAGTTAATTGCGCTCGGTGCAACCAAATCGCCAACCGCATATTCCTGCCCCGAATTGATTGTGCTGGTGTCTATTTTTTTAGGTGTAAAATTTGCCATAAATACCTCAATATTCTAAAAGAGTGAGCCTTTGCCAACAAGCACCGTCATAGAAAGGCTCTGCCCCAATAATCAAAAAGTCTTTTGGTGTCCCGTCAATGTTTTTCGACATAGGCGTGTCGCCACTAACCGAGTTGACATAAGGGCGCACAACTTCACCGATTTTGAATATCATTGACTTGTCGTTGCTTTCAACGCTCTTAACCAAATTGCCGTCAGTGTCATAATATTCGCCATATTCTACTAATAGTTTAGCAGTTTCTTTACCATTTGTCCACTTATTTATAATTTTATTTGCGAGAAAAGTGCCGATTTTTTCAGTGGTTTCCCCGATTGTTATTTTAGTTTCCGTTTGATAAAGTTCATTATATGATAAACTTTGTGCAAAAGTTCCCGTACCGATTGAAACGGGTGCGCTTGATACTTGAAATTGTTGCCCAGCAATGCTTGCCGAAACGGATTGTACCAAATATCTATCATAAATGTATGTAAATCCCGTATATTCCGACGAGTAGGGATATGTATGGTTATAGTCATAAACAATCCCAAAAGCCAAAGACAAGTTGTTAGAAGTTGTGCCGTCTAACAGTACACCTAACTCAAATTTCGGCGCATATCCTTGTTCTCCGTCTTTTAACCCAACGCCAACATTCCTAAACGCGGCATAGTTATCATAATATTGAGCGACAATGCCCGTAATTGTTCCTGTTTTGGTATCTCCGCCGCCGCCTTTACGACCTCTGCCCGTTGTGTAATTGTAATCAAAGGACAACGCTTGCGATAAATCAATGGGCGACGAAATAGGCACATTCACTTGAAAATATGCAATATAATAGTCATCTCCTTGCCCAACCCACTTTGTGTTAGAAGCCACCCTTTCTTTAAGCGTAAGCCCCGTGTTTCGTGCCGTGAGTTGTTCCGCCGTCAATGGCGCACGCGAATAAGTACATTCTTCACTTGTATATCCGCTAAAACTCGTATTGCCAACCGACGTGCTGGAAACGACCGCAATGTTGTTCTCCGAAAAGTTTACGGTCTTTATCTCATTATTGACAATTTTGTTATTATCAATATCGCCGTATATGTTTTTTGCTTTAATTACTATTGCCATAATCACGAAAGAAGTTGCGTGTCGATGACGATTTTGCCGTCCGCACCCATATACATATACAATCCACAGAGATTGCAAAGTTTATCAAATGCCGCCCACACTTTTGATTGTTCCAAAAACGGATATTTTATTGTGGTTGACGACATTATCGTTTCCGCATTTGCCGTAACAGCAAACTCATATTTCGTTACATAAGCCTTTAACCTTTCAAAAACAGCCTTTGCGGTCATCGGCGTTGTACTCATTTTAATCTCGTTGCTTTCGGTTTCTTGTAATTCCAAAAGCCCGTCGGACAATTCAAGGTCGATGTTAAAGTTATTTACATCGTATTTTAAGTCCGAAATAAGCATTTTAGCGACACTTTGTTGTTTGTTTGCCGTGGAGTTCTTAATTATAAACTCAACTGGGCTATTGCGCCCTATGGTCTTGTTTTGCACATATCCAAGCAACTCGCCACCGTCGTCTTTCACTTTAAGCGACGCAGTTCCCGACATAACGCCGAAAATAGGCTTGTTGTTTGTCGGTCTATCGCTTTGAGATATATCCATATCAACCATATTTATTTTATCAACCGCATATCTTACACCTATGTTAATGCCGCTGATAATAGTGGGATATTTGCCGTTTTTTGAGCCTGCGTCGTCCATACCCGCACTTACACTTATATGATATAATGGCACGTTTTCATACGTCCCAATGCTTTCCGTCTTTGTTGCGACGGGAAAATATGTAATTGCGCTATCTATATCAAAATATTGTCCGTTAATATATATACTTGCGGTTGTGTTTCCAAACGCTCTTTTTGCGGGGTAGCGGTTATTATAGGTGTCAAACGCAATGGTAAGCCCTTGCGCGGGAGCGGCACAAATGATATACACATCATAAACACCCGTCCCCGAAATGCTATATATGCTTACTATTGAATAACCGACCTTATTAGGCGCAAAAGTATGCCCCCCGCCCAACTTGCTATGACTTAACAAAAACGGGGTTGCGCCGACATTTGCCTGTGTATTACACACGCTAAAAATATCCGCCGTGTTTGGCACAAGATAAGTGCCGTCGCGTTCATAGGTCGCTGCCGAAATCTCGTTTGTTGCCGCGCTTATGGACTTTATTATTGCCGAATACTCAATCATACACTTGCTCTCCAAATAGCATAAAGAGTAGTATTCTTATAAATAAGATATTCTTCGCCGTTAAGATAGTTAAAGGTCGAGCCGTCCGCCGAAGTACCCCACTTAACGAACTCATATCCGCTTCTTGTGGGCGTTAAGCCATTGCCTATAACAACATTCGTGTTTTTCGGAATTTCGCGGCTTGTGGGCATTTGTGCGACCGTATCGGTGGTGTTTGCATTATAAGTCAACGAAACATAGTCAAGGTCGTTGTTTGTGCCGACAAGTTCAATCTCATAATTGAGCAAACCAAGCACTTTGAGTTTTTGCTGATAGATTTCGGGATAATCATTAGGCGAAAAATACATCTTGTTTGTTACCCTTGTATCGCTCTCAACATCATAACAAGTAACCGTAAACTCATTCTTGCTATTGATAAGTTGGATAAGTCGCCTATAAACATCAATATCCATATAGTTAAAAGATATTTTAAGGCGGGGAGTAACAAAAGTTGCATAGGAATTAAGGTTGCCCATTGCGCCCGTTTGCGACCTTGTGGGGCTTTTCACATAAGTTTTTGCCTCATAATAAGTAAAAGTGGAATAGGACGAGAACTTCTCCCCGTCTATTTCCACTAAATCAAGCCTTGTTCTATTATAGTTGTCTTGCAACGCTTGCGGCAATCTCGCAAGTTGTTCAGCCGTTAATGCCATAATCTACCTCATACTTTTGCAAAGTCAAGTCCTCTACGGGTTGCCGATTTCCTTGTGATTTCAAAAAGCGTATCTTCGCCGATTTTCACCGTGATAGGTTGTGCTGTTTCGTGTCCACCGACTTGTTGCATTGTCGAAAGTGCCGACACCATACCGCCATAAATCGCTTGTTGCAGTTGTTGCATATTCATAACCGCCGATTGACCGCTTCCAACATTTGTTACAAGTTCCGCACCACGCTCGCCTGCAAGGAACAATGAGCCTGTATCGGGAAATCCGCCCGTCGCATAAGTGCCGATATGGAATTTCCATTTCAAGAAATCCTTAATAAACCCACCACGACGACCTCTATTCCACAAATTTTTGGTAAAGCCAAAGTTAAAGTAACTCTTTACTCTTTCGCCAAAGCCCGAAAAATCACGGTTAAGGATAGAGTTAATTATATCTAAAAATGTTTTAGCAATGCCGACAATCGTTGTAAGCACGCCCGAAAGAAGCGTTAGCGAAGTATATATTATGCTCTTTGAAAAGTCAAGGTTAAGAATAACTTTTACCACATTAAGCAACGAGCCAAGCGTTTGCCATAACAATTTGCTAAAATCAATACTTGCTTTCATAACGGTGAGAATTACATCGCCGTACTCCCCAAAGATAGACTTAATATATTCCCAAGCCTTTCCAAGCGTGGCTACAACGGCTTTAAGTGTTTCTTTGAACGAAGTTATGACCGCCTTTATTTTTTCCAATTTAGGCGCGTTTTTCGCCATTTTCTCGGTATCTACCGCAGCCTTTTCAAACCCGCCATAACTGCTTTGCTGTAAAACATTGAATTTATCAAAGGGCAAAAGGTTTACCGCCTTATTATATTGCTCTTGATATTCGGTGTTTACTTTGGTGTACTCGCCCGCGCCTTTTAAGTAGGCGATTGTTTCCGCAAGTTTATTATTTAATTGTGTAAATGAATTTACAATCTGGATAAGTGCGGGGGCAAGGCTTTCCAAAATCGGCGCAAAAGCGGTTGTGAAACTCATCTTAAAGTTTCTTCCCGCCGAAGTCAACGCCGTCATTGTCTGCTCAAATTTCGGGCTAAACTCCGCAAATGATTGCAAGCCATTCCTTATTGTTTGAACTATGCCCTTAATTGCCGCACGAATTGCACGATAAATAGCGACACGGACGATTGCCTTGCCGAGTTTCCCAACATAACCCGAAGCCTTGCGCTTCTTTTCTTCTTTATCTTCACGGTCGCCGAGTTTCTTTATAACCTCGCCAACGCTCTTAACTTTTTGCTTAAACTTTTCCCAAAGACTTATATGCTTTTCTTGTTGCTCGTTGGCTTTGATTTCAGGTTCAATAACACCTTTTTCGATAAATACAGCGGCACTATCTTTTGCGGACTTGCCACTCTCTTCAAATATGCTATCAATGGCTTTCTTGACTTCATTCGACTTGCCTTTTGTGGTAATAGTGATTTTGTCAAGTGTCCCCGTTATGGTTTGTTTGACCGCCGTTAAGTCCTTGCCGATATATTGATAGGAAGTTTTAGAATTTGCGCCGAAAACAGTGCTTTCAAGTGCCTGTTTTGTTTTCCGCGCTTCATTTATCTGTTTTCTATAAGATTGCAAGGTTGCGAGGTCGATGTCCTGTTGCTGTTGCAACTCTTTCGCTCTTAACAAAAAAGGGTTATCGGGTTTATTATCAAGAACTTTTTCAGAATATTCAAGGTTTTCGTCAATTGCCTGTTGGCGTTGCTTTATCAACTTTTGCAGTTTCTTCTTTTCTTCTGTAATATCTGCAACATCAACGCCGTCGCCAAAAATAGTTTCGCTTGCAGACGTAGGGGCAACCGCTTTTTGTACCTGTTTCGCCGCTTGTTTAAGTTCGGAAACATTTACATTGATTTTTAAGTGCGACAAAGTTTCCAAGTTTTTCATAAACTCGGAAGATAACACTTTATCAAGGGCGGCTAAACTACTTGATAAGTCCTTTATGTTTTTAATATCGGAACTTGATAGGTCGCCAACTTCTATCCCTAATTTCAGGCTATCAATTTCGTTGTTATCCGCCATTTAGCACCTCATTTATTTTTTACCTAAATTCGCAAAGAAGTCCCACGCTCTTTGGCGTTCTTTTTCAACCCACGCTTTGTCTTTTGCTTTTTCGGTATAATTTTCGTCGTTTTTCTTAATTTGGGGCAAGTCGGGGTATTTCGGGGGCGAGTGCTTTGAATATCCCAGAATTACGGGAGTGGAAGCAAGTGCGGCTCTAACATAAAGACCGATTGCCCACGCACTTTGCACCATTCTATTACTCTCATCTTCCATACGCTCTTGATATGCCTTAAAATCAAGTTGTATATCGTGTGGGGTGAGTTCCCAAAATTCTCGCCGAGTGCCTCCGATTTTGAGGTATGGCAGTAAAAATTCATTCTCTATCCAAGATGAAAAACTACCATACTCTCGCACGGATTTGTTTTTTGTTTGTGTGGGGTTATCCCCGATTATTTCTTGCTCTTGCCCATTGACTGAAAAAAACTGCACTCTTGAAAGCCCGTAAGCAAGGGGAATAAATCTTCAAACGACCCACCATTTGCAAGGTGAGCGTCGATTTCCGCACCCGCTTTGTCAACGTCCATATCCGCTACAAAGGCAAACAAGGAAAGAATGGTTGACATAGGATTGTTTTCAAGTTCAAGGGGGTTAAGCCCGTATTCCTTTTCCGCTGTGCAAAGGGCATAAAAACCGAACTTTGCAAAGTCATAGGAATACTCTTTGTTGTTGATAGTGATTTTAATGGAAGTTTTACTCATTTACATTTCTCCATTTCAAGTGATTATTCGGTGTAAGTGGGGTCGTCCGCAAAAACGGGTTCGCTCGTGGGAACGATATAAACCGAAGTTTCCAAAAGCGAGTTGGCTTCCACCGACGGAATACCCATTTCCGACGGGTCGCCCGTAAAGAAAATCGACTTATCGAAATTCGGAATATCCACGCAATACCACATTTGTTTGCCGTCCGTGAGATTGTTGTTAGCCGTAATCATAACCGACCACGCGTCGTACAAATCTTGCGTAAGGTTCGCGTTGAACTCCAAAGCCCCGCCAATATCTTTAAGCAACTTAACATAACTCGTATATTCGAGATTGTCAAAAGTCGTTGCGTCAGCCGTGTTAGGTTGGGGGTTAAAGTCGGGGATAGATTTTAAGTCGGGCAAAACCTTATATCCCGTAGTAGGACGAGTGCCTTTGTTGGCTTCCGTCGCATAGGAAATCTTAATACCGATAGAGGTCAAAGCAATTCCCATAGTTTTTTATTCTCCTTAAAGTTATTTACTCATTGATAGCCGAGTATGGCTTGATAACAGTAAAAACAAAGCGTGGCACGGTTTGGTAGTTCGCCGAGCCATTTGACACGGGCATACCAAAAGGCGCACCGCCAACCTTGTTTACAAGTCTTATATTTTTGTTATATGCAATCGTGGCTTCCTTATCTTCAAAGAGTTTAGAAACCTTTTTCCCAAGCAATTCCGCACCTTGTTGTGCGCCGTAAGGCACTCCATTATACTTAATCCCGTCTTTCCAATAGCAATAGAATTGTACGGGATAATCGGTTGCGTGTTCCGCATTAAAGGTCGAGGCGCGTGTCGTATCGTCATCGCTTATAACATAAAGAGATACTTGCGGGCTTTCAATCTTTGTTTCTTTCGAGTATGCTCTAACGACTTTAATTTTGGCAGGGAAACCGCCGTCCGCTTGAAGTCCTTTATTTATATACTCAATTAAGTCTTTAAGAAATTCGTCCATAAGTTCTCCTTAACGCATAAAGCGTCTTTTGCCAACACCGCGAAGAGCGTCTTTTGCTATTTTAACACAATTTTTCCGCAAATAGTCGCCAGCCTTATAAAGCCCTGCAATCGGAGCAAAACCAT
>OLXM01000133.1_pt1 | contig 15060 bp, 11 predicted proteins | sample 1673361 | NCBI WGS metagenome assembly OLXM01 (sample SAMEA103958109, study PRJEB25191) | human gut metagenome | biome: human-associated habitat [ENVO:00009003]; feature: intestine environment [ENVO:2100002]; material: feces | place: Germany | collected 2013/2015
TCGCTACCGAAGCGCTGGGCCAGGTGCTGGGTCAAGGTGGTCTTGCCGCTGCCCGTGCCGCCGGCAATACCGATGAAAATGGTCTGCATACGCGCCGCCTCCCTAAATTCTCTGTCCTGATTATAGAAAATCCGGCGGCAAAATGCAAGGGAATGGCGTCATGTCCTGTAAAAAAACCATGAATTTGAAAGAATTGGAGTTGACGTTGGCTTAGGAAACGAGTATTATGTGTATTATGTAAATTAACTGACACCTGACGGAGGGTTTACCATATGAGCCTGATCAAATGCCCCAAATGCGGAGAGATGTTCTCCGACAGCTATAAGACCTGTCCCTTCTGCGAGGAGGACGAGGCGTATTACGGCGGACGGGTGAAGAAGTCCCGTGGCCGCCGCACCCAGGAGGACCGCAAGCGCCGCGCCCCCAGCATTTTAGGCCCTGTGGTGGTCGTGGTGCTGGTGCTGCTGGCGGCGCTGGTGGTATGGCTCATCTTCGGCGACCAGATCAAGGAACTCATCACCGGCGAGAAGCCGCCCATCGAGGACGTGCAGCCCGGTCCCGACAACAGCACCATCGACAAGCCCGACGATCCCGTGGTCACGCCCACCATCTCCCTGAACCGCGCCATCCTGGCCCTGACCGTGGGCGACAAGGAGACGCTGAAGGTCAGCGGCACGGAGGCCGACGTATCCTGGGAGAGCAGTGACCCCGCCGTGGTCAGCGTGACCTCCGGCGGCGAGGTGACGGCCCTGGCCAATGGCACGGCGGTCATCACCGCCCGTGTGGGCGATGAAGCCGTAACGTGTACCGTCACCGTGGCGGATGAGGACAGCACCACAACGCCCGATCCCGATCCTGAACCCGAACCCGATCCTAAGCCTGATCCCAAGCCCAACACCACCAAGGTGGACGTGAGCAAGTGGGTCATCACCGCCACCTCCGAGTTCGGCTACACCGGCGAGCTGGCGGCCACCGGCGAAACGGGTATGTTTGAGATGAGCGCCAACAAGGGCGAGGTGTGGACACTGGCCATCAAGGGTGCAAGCGGCACGGTCAAGTGGGCGGTGGAGAGCAACAGCTCCGACCTCATCTCCCTGGAGGGCGACAAGCTGACCATCACCGGCAGCAGCGGCAGCGCCACCATCACCGGCACGGTGAACGGCGGCACGGTGAAGGCCGTCATCCGTCCCCGCTGACAGTCAACAAATGAACGCAAAGTCCCCGCGCCCACGGCGCGGGGACTTTCTGCGCGCCGAGGGCGGACACCTTGAAAAAACCGGCGATCTGTGCTATGATGCCCCAAAACAAAACCTGACGAAGCGAGGAAGACCATGACCACGAAAGACTATCAGACCCGCAGTCCCCTGCGGATATTCCTGTCCTATTTCAAGCCCCACCGGCGGCTGTTCGCCCTGGATATGACCTGCGCGTTCCTCATCGCGGTCATCGACCTGGCGTTCCCGCTGGTGTCCCGCCAGGCCATGTATACCTGGCTGCCGGAGAAGCGCTTCACCGTGTTCTTCACGGTGATGGCCGTCGTGGTGGCGGCCTATGTACTGCGCTCACTGCTGTATTTCGTGGTGGCCTACTGGGGACACACCTTCGGCATCCGGGTGGAGGCGGACATCCGCCGCGACCTGTACCACCACATGCAGGAGCTGGGCTTCGACTTCTACGACCAAAACCGCACCGGCCAGCTCATGAGCCGCCTGACCAGCGACCTGTTCGAGCTGACGGAGCTGGCCCACCACGGGCCGGAGGACCTGTTCATCTCCCTCGTCACCATCTTCGGCGCGCTGGCGGTGATGTTCGCCGTGCGGTGGGAGCTGGCGCTGGTGCTGCTGGTGCTGATGCCGGTGCTGCTGTGGGCGGCCATGCGCCGCCGCCGTCAGATGAGCGATGCGTCCCGCGCCGCCAAGCAGAAGACCGGCACCATCAACGCCGCCATCGAGTCCGGCCTGTCCGGCGTCCGTACCACCAAGGCGTTCGCCAACGAGGCGGAGCAGCAGCAGCGCTTCGACGAGGCCAACGAGGTGTTCAAGACCGCCAAGCGCGGCTTCCACAAGGAGATGGGCCGCTTCAACGCGGTGATGGAGTTCTTCACGGGCATCCTGCCGGTGGTGGTCATCGCCGTGGGCGGCTGGCTCATCATGCGGGGCGAGATGGACTACGTGGACCTCATCACCTTCTCCCTGTACGTCACCACCTTCGTCAGCCCCATCCGCAAGCTGGCCAACTTCGCCGAGATGTTCTCCAACGGCTTCGCCGGCCTGCACCGCTTCGTGGAGCTGATGCGTACCGAGCCCACCATTCAGGACGCGCCGGACGCGCAGGAGCTGACGGACGTGCGGGGCGACGTGGACGTGGAGGACGTGACGTTCGCCTACGGCGACAAGACGGACGTGCTGCACCATGTGACACTGCACATCCCTGCGGGGGAGACGGTGGCGCTGGTAGGCCCGTCCGGCGGCGGCAAGAGCACGCTGTGCCAGCTCCTGCCCCGTTTCTATGACGTGGACAGCGGCTCGATCTCCATCGACGGCCACGATGTGCGTCAGCTCACCCAAAGCTCCCTGCGCCGCAGCATCGGCATCGTGCAGCAGGACGTGTTCCTGTTCGCCGACACCATCCGGGAAAACATCCGCTATGGCCGTCCCGGAGCATCGGACGAGGAGGTGGAGCGCGCCGCCCGTCAGGCGGAGATCTACGACGACATCATGGCCATGCCCGACGGGTTCGACACCTATGTGGGTGAGCGGGGCGCGCTGCTGTCCGGCGGACAGAAGCAGCGTGTGTCCATCGCCCGTATCTTCCTGAAAAACCCGCCCATCCTGATTCTGGACGAGGCCACGTCGGCGCTGGACAGCGTGACGGAGGCCAGGATACAGGGCGCGTTCGACCGGCTGGCCAAGGGCCGCACCACCCTCATCATCGCCCACCGGCTGTCCACCATCCGCAGCGCCTCCCGCATCCTGGTCATCCGGGACGGGCGCATCGCCGAGGAGGGCAGTCACCGTGCGCTGCTGGCGCTGGACGGGGAGTACGCCCGTCTGTATCACACACAGAATGTGGGGGAGACGTATGGACAGGCGTGAGCTGCTGGATAAGACCGCCCGCTCCGAGGAGGAGCGGCTGCTGCTGAGCCGTGTGTGGGACAAGCGGGAGCAGTGCCGATTGCGGAATATCCCCACCGCCACGGCGTTCCTCTCGCCCCAGGAGCAGGCGGCGGCCACGCGGCTGCTCAACGCCCTGGGCGACCGGGATGGCTATGCCCTTTGGGGCGGCTACGAGGGCGCGGAGCGCCGGCGTCTGCTGTTCCTGCCGGACTGGATGGCCGAGCCGGACGATAGCGCCGTGGCGGCGCTGCGTGCGGTGTGCCGCAGCGGCGCGTCCCTGACCCACCGTGATTTTTTGGGCAGTTTGATGGCCTTGGGATTGACCCGGGAGAAGATAGGCGATATACTGGTGGAAAGCGGCGGCTGTCAGGTGCTGGTAGACCCGTTGTCCCTGGATTTTCTGACGCAGAGCTGGGACAGCGCGGGCCGCGAGAGGCTGACGGTCACGCCCCTGCCGCTGGAGGAGCTCACCGTTCCGCAGGCGGCGGTGAAGGAGGTGCGGGACACCGTGTCCTCCCTGCGGCTGGACAACGTGCTGGCCTCGGGCTTCGGCCTCAGCCGGGGCAAAGCGGCGGAGGCCGTGGAAAAGGGCGCGGTGCAGGTGAACTACACCGTGTGTCAGAAGCCGGATAAGCCGGTGTCGGCGGGGGACGTGATCACCTGCCGGGGACTTGGCAAGTGCGTGCTGGATACCGTGGGCAGCCCCACGAAGAAGAACAGATTGCCGGTGGTCATCCGGCGGTTCATATAGGGGAAAGGAAGATAGAAAATGGACGAGAAAAAGATAGCCCGCATCAACGAGCTGGCCCACAAGGCCAAGGCCGAGGGCCTGACGGCGGAGGAGACGGCGGAGCGGGACGCGCTGCGTCAGGAATACCTGAACGCGGTGATGGCCAACGCCCGCAGCGTGCTGGAGAACACCTACATCGTGGATGAAAAGGGCAACAAGCGCAAGCTGAAGGGAAAGGGAGAGCAGAACTGATGGCCTACCAACACGACGAAAACCAGGGCTTCCGCCCGGAGGGCGCGCCTCCGCCGCCTCCGCCCCGGAAAAGCGGCAGCGAAAAGAATAACAACGACCTGGGCTCGTGGATCTTCATCATCGTCATGCTCAGTGTGGCGTGGCCGGTGGGCCTGATCCTGCTGATCTCCAAGCTGTCCGACAGCTCGGGGCGGAAAAACCGCGCCCCGCGTCAGACCGCATCCCAGGCCGGGCCCAAGGTGCAGCAGACCGTGCAGCAGGTGACGAAAACGCCGGTCTATACCGACAAGAGCACCAAGACCATGAAAACCATCGGCATTATTTTGGCGGCGCTGGGCGGCGTTACGCTGTTGTCCGGCCTTGGAAGCAACATGGCGGCGCTGCTGGGCGGCGGAAGCCTGTGGACATTTTTGAGCGAGTTGTTCTATCCCGCTGGCATGTTGGCCAGCGGCGCGGCGCTGCTGCTGGGCAGCGGCGGCCTGAAGCGCCGCCAGCGGCGCTATGCCACTTATCTCCGCACGGCGGGGCAGAAGCCCGCCGTCCCCCTGGCCCACCTGGCCCGTGCGGCGGACGTGTCGGAAAAGCGGCTGGAGAAGGACCTGGATGCCATGCTGGAAAAGGGCCTGTGGGGCGAGAATGCCTATATCGACAAGGGCAACGGGATGCTGTTCCGCTCTCAGGAGGCGGCCAGCGCCTACTTCGCCGCGGCCAACGCCGCCAGGCAGCCCCAGGAAGCCCCTGCCCCGGCGGAGGGCTATGACGGTGTCCTCCATCAGATACGCGACCTGAACGACCGCATCGCCGACGAGGCGCTCAGCGCCAAGATCGACCGGCTGGAGCAGGTCTCCGGCAGCATTTTCAAGGCCATCGAGGACGACGAGGACAAGCGGGCCGCGGCGGGCAAGTTCCTGAACTACTACCTGCCCACCACGCTGAAGCTGCTGGAAAACTACGCCTCCTTCGAGGAGGCCGGTGTCAGCGGCGAGAATTTGAGTCAGGCCAAGGCCAAGATCGAAAAAACCATGGACAGCATCGTGGCGGGCTTCGAGCACCAGCTGGACGAGCTGTACCGCAGCGATGCCATGGACATCGACAGCGACATACGGGTCATGGAGACCATGCTGCGCCGGGATACCGCCAGCGTGGCGGACGATTTCGGCCTGGGCGGCGGCACGGCGGTGCAGCAGCAGGAGGAATAAGCAAAAGGGAAGCGCGGCGATCCGCGTTTCCCTTTCGCGCATTTGGCAGAAATTTTGCAACGTTTATTGACGGCGAAAAGGAAACGGGGTACAATGTTCGGTAACGATACCGAAAGGTCAGGACGGGCTGTTTCGCCGGTTTCGGCGGGGCACGTGTGATACAGTCGAGAGAGAAAAGGAGCGTGAGCCATGACGGAGCTGCTGACGCGCTGCGGCGCGTATACCTACTTCGGCGCGCACCCGGCGGAGACGGGCTATGTCTTCCGCGTGTGGGCGCCACACGCCCGTGCCGTGGCGCTGGCCGGAGACTTCAACGGCTGGCAGAGCGCCGCCATGACGCGGCTGGACGGCGGCGTGTGGGAGCTGACCCAGCCCGATGCCAAAATCTATGACGGCTATAAGTACGTCATCACCGGCGCGGACGGGCGCACGGTGTGGAAGGCCGACCCCTACGCCTTCCACGCGGCCACCCGCCCCGGCACGGACAGCAAGGTCTACGACATCGGCGGCTACGACTGGCATGATGCTGCGTGGCGGGAGAAATGCGCGGCCCAGCCGCCGGTAAACGGCCCGCTGCTGATCTACGAGGTACACCTGGGCTCGTGGCGGCGTCACGAGGACGGCACGTCCCTGAGCTACCGTGAGCTGGCCCGCCAGCTGCCCGCCTACGTCAAAAGCATGGGCTACAACTTCGTGGAGCTGCTGCCGGTAACGGAATATCCATTGGACGACAGCTGGGGCTACCAGTGTACCGGCTACTTCGCTCCCACCAGCCGCTACGGCACGCCCCATGACTTTATGGCCCTGGTGGACGCGCTGCACCGGGCGGGGCTGGGCGTGATCCTGGACTGGGTGCCTGCCCACTTCTGCAAGGACAGCCACGGCCTCATCGAGTTTGACGGCACGTGCCTCTACGAGTACGGCGACCCCCTGAAATGGGAGCACGCCGGCTGGGGCACGCGGGTGTTCGACTTCGGCAAGCGCGAGGTGCGGGACTTCCTCCTGTCCTCCGCCGCCTACTGGCTGCGGGAATACCACATCGACGGCCTCCGTGTGGACGCGGTGGCGTCCATGCTGTACCTGGACTACGACCGGCAGGGCGGCGCGTGGCGGCCCAACAAGAACGGCGGACGGGAGAATCTGGAGGCCATCGACTTCCTCCGTGAGCTGAACCAGACCGCCTTCGCCGTTGATCCCGCCGCGTTGATGGTGGCGGAGGAGTCCACCGCCTGGCCGCTGGTCACATACCCGCCGGAGGAGGGCGGCCTGGGCTTCAACCTGAAGTGGAACATGGGCTGGATGAACGACCTGTGCCACTACCTGAAGATGGATCCCTACTTCCGCCAGTACCACCACCGCGACGTGACCTTCTCCATGGTCTACGCCTTTTCCGAGAACTACGTGCTGCCGCTGTCCCACGACGAGGTGGTACACATGAAGGGCAGCCTTCGCGGCAAGATGCCCGGCGACGACTGGCGGCAGCTTGCCGGTGTCCGCGGCTTTTACGCCTATATGCTCTGCCACCCCGGCAAGAAGCTCCTGTTCATGGGCAGCGAGCTGCCCCAGTGGCACGAATGGGACTTCCGCGGCCAGCTTGACTGGTATCTGCTGGATGACCCGGCCTGCCGGGCCACCCACGAATGCCTGCGCCAGCTGAACCGTCTCTACCGCCGCAACCGCGCCCTGTGGGAGAACGACCGGGACTGGGACGGCTTCGAGTGGCTGGTGGCGGACGACAACCGCAATAACGTGCTGGTGTTCCTTCGGCGTGACAGAGCCGGCCACGAGCTGCTCTGCGCCGTGAACTTCGCCCCTGTGCCGTGGGAAAACTACCGCTTCGGCGTGCCGGACAAGGCCGCCTATCAGGTGCTGTTCAACACGGACGACGCCTGCTGGGGCGGCAGCGGCTGTGCCGCCCCATCGGGCACGGAGCTGACGGTGGAGGCCATCCCCTCCCACGGAAAGGGCCAGTCCCTGTCGCTGACCATCCCGCCCTTGGGCGCGGTGCTGCTGCGGGGCCACGGAAAGCGGAAACATAAACGAACAGGAGGTACGCAAGGATGAAAAAAGAGTGTGTGGCCATGCTGCTGGCCGGCGGCCAGGGCAGCCGTCTGTATGTGCTCACCGGCAATATGGCCAAGCCCGCCGTCCCCTTCGGCGGCAAGTTCCGCATCATCGACTTTCCCCTGTCCAACTGCACCAACTCCGGCATCGACACCGTGGGCGTGCTGACCCAGTACCGCCCGCTGGAGCTGAACAGCTACATCGGCAACGGCCAGCCCTGGGAGCTGGACCGCATCAACGGCGGCGTCCACATCCTGCCGCCCTACCAGTCCGCCGGCGGCGCTGTGTGGTACAAGGGCACGGCCAACGCCATCTATCAGAACATCGGCTTCGTGGACCTGTACGACCCGGAGTACGTGCTGGTGCTTTCCGGCGACCATATCTACAAAATGGACTACTCCGATATGCTCCGCCGCCACAAGGAGGCCAAGGCCGACTGTACCATCTCCGTCATGGAAGTCCCCTGGGAGGATGCCAGCCGCTTTGGCATCATGAACGTGGACGGCGCGGACAACATCACCGAGTTCGAGGAAAAGCCCAAAAATCCCAAGAGCAACCTGGCCTCCATGGGCATCTACATCTTCACCTGGCAAAAGCTGCGCCAGTACCTCATCGACGACGAGGCCGATCCCCGCAGCGAGAACGACTTCGGCAAAAACATCATCCCGGAGATGCTCCGCGCCGGCGAGAAGCTGGTGGCCTACCACTTCGAGGGCTACTGGAAGGACGTGGGCACGCTGGACTCCCTGTGGGATGCCAACATGGATATGCTGTCCCCCGGCTCAGGGCTGAACCTGCTGGATAAAAAGTGGCGCATATATGGCCGCACGCCCACCTGCCCGCCCACGTATATCGGCCCGGCGGGCGATGTGGGCAACAGCGCCATCGCCAAGGGCTGCACCGTGCTGGGCGAGGTGAAGAACTCCGTCCTCAGCTACGGCACAACGGTGGGCGAGGGCGCGGAGGTGTCCTACTCCGTGGTCATGCCCGGCGCGGTCATCGAACCGGGCGCGAAGGTGTCCTACGCCATCGTGGGCGAGAAGTGCCGGGTGGGCCGTAACGCCGTGGTGGGCGGCACACCGGGCAGCGTAGACTTTGACAAATGGGGCATCGCCGTGTTAGGGCCGGGGACGGCTGTGGCAGCGGGCGAGACCATCGAACCGAAAATGATGCTGGGTGTCAGCGGCAAGGAGGTGCGGCCATGAAGGGACTCCACGGGATCATCTTCTCCTATGAGAAAAAGAGCGGGCTGCGTGAGCTCATCGAAAACCGCGTCCACGGCTCGATCCCCTTCGGCGGGGATTACCGGGTCATCGACTTCATCCTCTCCAGCATGGTCAACGCCGGCATCACCGATGTGGGCGTCATCATGCACGGCAAGTGCCAGTCCCTGCTGGACCACCTGGGCAGCGGCAAGAGCTGGGATCTCAGCCGCAACTTCGGCGGCTTGACGCTGCTGCCCGCCTTTGCCTACACGGAGCGGCGGGGCGGCGACGGCCAGTTCCGGGGCAGGGTGGAGGCGCTGGCCAGCGTCATGAACTACCTCAAGGGCATCCGACAGGACTATGTGGTGCTGGCGGACAGCGACATGGTGATGAACCTGCCGCTGGAGGACGTGTTCCGCCGCCATATCGACACCGGCGCGGACATCACCGCTGTGTGCAGCACCGGCGTGGGGGATGAGGACGACACGTACTTCACCCTGGACGGCACGGGCCGCATCACCGACACGGCCTACGCCCTGTATACCCCCACAGGCCACCGCTGCCTGAATGTGTTCATCCTGCGGCGCGACCTGCTGCTGGAGCTGGTGGCGGAGTGCGCCAGCCGCAACGGATACAGCCTGCGCCGCAACATCCTGCAGGAGATGGGCTCTCGGCTGAAGCTGTACGGCTATGTTTACGACGGCTACGCCGCCCACATCAACACCCTGCAAAGCTACTACGACCGCAGCATGGAGCTGCTGGACACCAGCGTGCGGCAGGCCCTGTTCTGCCCGCAGCGCCCTGTCTACGGCAAGGAGAGCGACTCCCCCTCCGGCTACATTGACCCGGACGGCGGCTGTGTCAACTCCCTCATCGCCGACGGCTGTGACATTCAGGGCAGCGTAAAAAACTGCATCCTGTTCCGCAACGTGCGTATTGAACGGGGTGCAAGTGTGGAAAACTGTATTCTGTTCAAGGACACGGTGGTGAAGAAGGGCGCGTCCCTCCGCGGCATCATCACCGACAAGTACGTCACCATCAGCGAAAACGTGACCCTGACCGGCCACGAGCGCTACCCCATGGTGGTGGCCAAGGGCGCGACGGTCTGAGAGAGGAGGCGGCACGATGCGTATTCTGTATGTAACAGGCGAGGCGTTCCCCTTCTGCAAGACCGGCGGCCTTGCCGACGTGGCGGGCAGTCTGCCCCCGGCACTGGCGAAAAACGGCGACCAGGTGGCGGTGATCCTGCCGCTGTACGGGCAGATCGGCCAGCAGTGGCGGCAGCAGATGACGTTCCGCCGCTATATCTACGTGGATCTGGGCTGGCGGCACGAGTATTGCGGCCTGTTCTCCCTGGAGAGCCGCGGCGTAACGTGGTACTTCGTGGACAACGAGCACTACTTCGCCCGTCCCCGGCTGTACGGCGAGTTTGACGACGGCGAGCGCTTCGCCTTCTTCTCCAAGGCCGTCATCGACCTGATGCCCAGCCTGGACTGGATGCCGGACGTGCTCCATTGTAACGACTGGCAGACGGCCCTCGTCCCCATCTACCTCAAGGACGTGGCCACCCGCTGGCCAGAGGTGCGGCGTATCCGCACCGTGTTCACCATCCACAACATCGAGTATCAGGGCCGCTTCGGCAGCGACACGGTGGATCAGCTCTTCGGACTTGACAGAGGGTGGTATAATGACGGCACGCTGCAAATGGACGGCGATGTGAACCTGATGAAGGGCGCGATGCTCATGGCCGATGCCGTCACCACCGTCAGCCCCACCTACGCCGCCCAGCTCCACGACCCGGCCTATGCCGAGGGCATGGCAAGCGTGGTGGATATGGTGGGCTGGAAAATGCACGGCGTGGTCAACGGCATCGACACCGACAGCTACGACCCCGCCGCCGACCTGGCGCTGCCCAGCCACTATGACGCAAACCACATGGCGGGCAAGGCCGCCTGCAAGGCCGCACTTCAGGAGGAGCTGGGCCTGGCCTGCGAGGCGGACACGCCTCTCATCGCCATGGTCACGCGGCTGGTGGGCCACAAGGGGCTGGATTTAGTCCAGGAGGCCATGGACGGTATCATGGCCACCGGCTGTCAGTTCGTGGTGCTGGGCACGGGCGAGTGGCGGTATGAGGACTTCTTCCGCCAAAAATCGTGGCAGTACGGCGGGCGGCTCTCCGCCCAGTTGACCTATTCCGAGGGCCTGTCCCGGCGCATCTACGCCGCCGCCGACCTGTTCCTCATGCCCTCCCGCAGCGAGCCCTGCGGCCTGAGCCAGATGATCGCCATGCGCTACGGCGCAGTGCCCATCGTCCGCCGTACCGGCGGGCTGGCGGACACGGTGAGATCCTGCCAGGTGGGCCAGGCGGATGGCACGGGCTACCTGTTCGAGCGGTACGATGCCGGGGCGATGCTGGATGTCATCGGCCAGGCCACCGGATTGTACCGGGGCGACCGCAGCGGCTTCAACGCCGTGCGATACCGCGGCATGACGGCGGACTTCACCTGGGACAAGAGCGCCGGAGCGTACCGCCAAATTTACGCAAATCTGCTGGGCTGACGCCCGGCTGACCATACGGAGGATATACCTATATGACCTACAACAAGGAAACCTTGAAGGAAGCCATCGTCCAAAAGCTGCGCCTGAACTACGGCTGCACCGAAAAACAGGCCACGGATGGTGAGATGATGAAGGCCTGCGCCATGGTGCTGCGCGACATCATGGCCGAGCGTGGCGTGCAGACCCGCGAGAACACCGCCCACGAGGAAAAGCGCAAGGTACACTACCTGTCCCTGGAGTTCCTCATGGGCCGCAGCCTGATGAAGAACGCCTTCAACCTGGAGCTGCTGGACGACCTGACCGCCGCCATCGACGACCTGGGCTTCAAGGCCGCCGACATCTTCGAGATGGAGCCCGACGCGGGCCTTGGCAACGGCGGCCTGGGCCGCCTGGCCGCCTGCTACCTGGACAGCATGACCACGCTGGAGATCCCCGCCGCCGGCTATTCGATCTGCTACGAGCTGGGCATCTTCAAGCAGAAGATCGTGGAGGGACAGCAGGTGGAGCTGCCCGACGACTGGATGCAGCTGGGCGATGCGTGGCTTCTGCCCAAGCTCCAGGAGGCGGAGGAGGTCCACTTCGGCGGCAAGGTCCGCACCCGCTGGGATAACGGCCACCTCATGGTGGTGCACGAGGACTGCACCCGCGTGCTGGCCGTCCCCTGCGACATGGAGATCGCCGGCTACGACACCGACCACGTCAACACCCTGCGCCTGTGGCAGGCCCGCAGCCCCAAGCCCATCGACATGAAGCTCTTCAGCCAGGGCCAGTATCTCCACGCGGCGGAGGAGCGCGCCATGGCCGATGCCATCAGCCAGGTGCTCTACCCCGAGGACAACCATTACGAGGGCAAATCCCTGCGCCTGAAGCAGCAGTATTTCTTCGTCTCCGCCACCATGCAGTCCATCGTCCGCAAGCACATCCAGCAGTACGGCACGGCGAAGAACTTCCACGAGAAGAACGTCATTCAGATCAACGACACCCACCCCACCCTGGTCATCCCTGAGCTGATGCGTGTCTTGGTGGACGATACCGGCATGGACTGGGACGAGGCGTGGAACATCGTCACCCACTGCGTGGCCTACACCAACCACACGGTGCTGGCCGAGGCGCTGGAGGTCTGGCCGCAGCAGCTGTTTGAAACGCTGCTGCCCCGCGTGTGGCAGATATTGCAAGAGATCGCCCGCCGCTGGCAGCAGCGGGTGGAGGACTACTACCACGACCCCGCCAAAACCGCCAAGCTGGCCATTATATGGGACGGCGGCGTGCGCATGGCCAACCTGTGCATCGCCGGCAGCATGGCCGTCAACGGCGTCAGCGCCCTGCACTCCGAGATTTTGCGGAAGGACCTGTTCAAGGACGCCTGCCAGATGATGCCGGACAAGTTCAAGAACGTCACCAACGGCATCGACCACCGCCGCTGGGTCTCTCAGATCAACCCCGGCCTGGACAGCCTCATCCGCGACCTCACCGGCGGCGACGGCTACCTGACCCACCCCATGGACCTGAAAAAGCTGGAGCAGTACGTGAACGATACCTCCGTCCTCTCCCGGCTGGACGACATCAAAAAGGCCAACAAGCAGGCCTTCGCCGCCTTCGCCAAAAAGCAGCAGGGCGTGGTGCTGAACACCGACGCCATCTTCGACGTGCAGGTCAAACGCCTCCACGAGTACAAGCGCCAGCTGCTGAACGTGCTGCAAATCATCTACCTCTATCAGCGTTTGCAGGACGACCCCGACCTGTCCATCCCGCCCCAGACGTTCCTCTTCGGCGCGAAGGCCGCCCCCGGCTACGCCGTGGCCAAGCGCATCATCCATCTCATCAACTCCCTGGCCGACCAGGTCAACAGCGACCCCCTGTGCAAGGATCGTTTGCAGGTGGTGTTCCTGGAGAACTACCGCGTCTCCCTGGCGGAGATGCTCATGCCCGCCAGCGAGGTGAGCCAGCAAATATCCACCGCCGGCAAGGAGGCCAGCGGCACGGGCAACATGAAGTTCATGATCAACGGCGCGCTGACCGTGGGCACGCTGGACGGCGCTAACGTGGAGATGCATGACCTGCTGGGCGACGAGAATATGTTCCTCTTCGGCCTGAAGGCGGACGAGGTGGCCCACCTGCGCCACACCTACGACCCCCAGATGCTCTACCAGCGCGACCCGGTGCTGCGCCGCGTGGTGGACACGCTGAAAACCGGCTTCCGGGACGGCGTGACCTACGAGGATATATGGCAGCGTCTGCTCACCGGCACGGACGGCCCGGCGGATCAGTATATGGTGCTGGCGGACTTCGCCGCCTACTGCGACGCGGAGTCCCGTATGCGCCATACCTACGAGGATCGGAACAGGTGGAACGCCATGAGCCTGACCAACATCGCCCGCAGCGGCGTGTTCGCCGCCGACCGCGCCATCGCCCAGTACGCCGACACCATCTGGCACGTACCGTACAAGAAATAAGTCAGGAATACGCAAAAAGAACCGCCCCCGGCGGTTCTTTTTGCATCGATAAGCCTACTCTGTCATTCCGAGCCAGTGCTCGCCGCGAAGCAAGTGCCCTTGGGGTGCACACTGGCGTGGGAATCCGTTCCCCGCGCCCGCAGGCGCGGAATCCCCCGCCTCCCTCTGCGAGGGAGGTGGCGCGAAGCGCCGGAGGGAGAGACGGGTGGACAGAGTCGTCCACCCCTACGCACGTCTACCGAGGGTGTATGTGTTAAACGGTTCGGGCGGATGTGGGCATCCGCCCCTACACACGGGTTTCCTGGCGGCAAAATTCCTTCCCAACCGGCGGCCCTTGGCCGCCACCTACCTTTGCCGCTTCGCGGCAAAGGCGCGATTTGATAATCGCCCAAACCCCCGGAGAGTGTTTCCAAAGAGGGAGGCACGCACAGACCGAAAGCCGTCGGAAAGGAAGATAGTGTGAAAGAAACCCATCAGGGGTTTCTTTCGCGTTCAGTCAGAAAACCGATTTTTGCTTTGCAAAAATCGTAAGCCGAACGCGCCCTGCGCGTTCGGGGGGAAATCGAAATCCCCCTTTCCTTAAATGGCGTTCTTTGGTTACTTTCTTTCGCCAAGGAAAGAAAGTAACCCGCCGGAGGCAAAGAAAGGGAAAGAGCACGAAAAACCACCGGGCGGCTTTTGTCACAGTACCTTCTCTATTTCGCTCTCCCCATAAACCCGAATACCGCGGGCCTTCAGCACCTCCGCCGTCACGCCGTCCCCCTCGGTCAGCGTCCCGGTAAACGTGCCGTCATAGACGCGCCCGCACCCGCAGGACGGGCTTCTCTCCTTCAGCACCGCCGCCGTGCAGCCATATAGCTCCGCCAAGCGCAGCGCCTCCGCCGCGCCCCGGCGATACTCCTCTGTCACGTCCCGTCCGTCCTGCATGACCACCCGCTCGCCCTGCCGCTCCGACGGCAAGCGCGGCGTGGTCAGCCCGCCCAGCTGCTCCGGGCACACCGGCACAGCCCGCCCCTGCCGGGCCAGCTCCATGGCCAGCGGATGGGGCTTGCTCTGTCCGTCATACCGGCAGGCGCACCCCAGCAGACACGCACTCACCAAAATCATACCGTCAGCTCCTTCCCGTCCAGCGCCGCGTAGGCCAGTCTCTCCCCCTCATACCGCAGCTTCAGCGAGAAAAACGGCGTGTCCGCGTCGTGGATAAGCCGCAGGAAGATCTTGTCCCCCTCCCACTGGGGCAGCGCCGCCAGCGCGTCCTTGTGTATCCACTCCAGCACGCCCTCGTCGCACTCCTGCACCGTCCCCGTCCAGCCGGTGGCGGTGAACAGGTGCATATACTCCGTCTCCCACACGTCGGACACAAAGGTGACGATGCCCCGATACTGATACTCCGTCAGCGTCAGCCCTGTCTCCTCCAGCGTCTCCCGGCAGATGCACTCCTCCGGGCTCTCCCCCGGCTCGAACTTGCCGCCGACGCCGATC
>OLXM01000134.1_pt1 | contig 15055 bp, 18 predicted proteins | sample 1673361 | NCBI WGS metagenome assembly OLXM01 (sample SAMEA103958109, study PRJEB25191) | human gut metagenome | biome: human-associated habitat [ENVO:00009003]; feature: intestine environment [ENVO:2100002]; material: feces | place: Germany | collected 2013/2015
CCCGCAGTGGTACTTCGAGCAGAACGACAAATGCGGCATGACCGGCAGCGGCAGCCGCGACACGGCGCGCTATATGGACATCATGTTCAAGAACGTCGTCACATCCCCGGCCAATGTGGCAAGCAAGGGCCTGAAAGCGTTCGAGGAAAACGAGGACATCGAAACGCCGGAGCTGCTGATCCGCGAGATCGAACGCTTTCTTCGACCGGGAAAGAAGTCCGGAAGCGGCGCAGCGGCGAGCGATAAGAAATAAGCAGTTCTGGTTTATGCTTTTCGACGGCGACGGCCTGACGTACAGGGATCTGAAATCCATGGACATGGCCGAGTATTACGAGTGCATCGCCGCCAAGAAGATGTTTGTCCAGCAGCTGAAAGAACAACAGCAGAAAGAATAGGAGGGGTGTTATGGCAGACAGCCGCAGCCTATCCTTCGGGGTGCAGTTTGGAACAGACACCGCACCCCTGGACGAATTAAACGAAAAGCAGCGGAAGGCGCAGGAAGAAGCCGAGCAGACCGCCGACAAGCTGGAGCAGATCGGCACCAGCCTGACCGACGTCGGCACCCGCGCCACCGCTGCTTTTAACAATGTGTCCGGCGCGGGCACGAAAATGGGCACCAGCGTGCGCAGCGCCATGCTGGAGAGCATCAAGCAGGGCGACAGCCTTGCGAAGACGCTGCGCACCGGCCTGGGGGCTGCCGTCTCCAATGTTCAGGCGAAATTCAAGGGCATGGGGGCGGCGACCAAAAGCGTGGCGACGGACATCGGGAACGCCTTCAAGCACCCGATCCAGACCATCAAGGCCACGCTGGGCAAGGCTCTGAACGGCGCGGAGGAAGACGCCAGGGGCCTGGGCACCCAGGCGGACGACACCGGCCGCAGGCTGGATGATATGGGCAAGAAGGGCGCGGGCGCGGGTGAAAACCTGGTCGGCGTTCTGAAAAAGGTGGCGGCAGCTGCCGCGGGCCTTGCCATCATCAAGAAAGGCGTCGAAGCGATCAAAGAGTTCTGCAGCACAGCCATCGACGCTGCGGCCAATGCGGAGGAAACAAACTCCAAGTTTGAGACCGTATTCAAAGGCGCTGCGGACGCCACAAACACCTGGGCCGAGAACTTCGCGGCCGCTGCGCACCGCAGCAAAAACGAAGTGAAGGGCTTCCTGGCCGACAGCGGTGCGATCTTCACGGGCATCGGCATGGGTGCGGAGGACGCGTCCGTCATGTCGGAAATGATGACCAGCCTGTCCTATGACCTTGCCAGCTTCAACAATCTGGCCGACGAGGACGCCTTCAACAAGTTGCGCAGCGGCCTGATGGGCGAGACCGAGGGCCTGAAAAGCATGGGCATCGTCCTGAACGATACGGCCATCAAGCAGTCCATGCTCCAGATGGGGATCACCGACGAGTTCAACACCCTGGACGAAGCCACGAAGGTGCAGGTCCGCTGGAACGCGATCCTGGCGCAGACCGGCGACGCGCAGCAGGACGTCACCCGCACAGCAGGTTCTTACACCAACAGCGTCAAGGGCGTCAAGGGTATATGGGCGGACTTCCTGGCCGATGCTGGTGCGAAGTTCACCCCCGTGCTGACGACCTTCTTCAACACGATCATCGACAGCTGGCCCACCATTGAGCCGATGCTCATGCAGCTGGTGGACCTGCTGGCGGACGGTCTGTCGCAGGCGATCCCGATCCTGGTGCAGCTGGGCAGTCAGCTGCTGCCTGTGTTCTGCGACGCGCTGGCGCTGATCTTCCAAGTGATGCAGCCGCTGATCCCTGTGATCGGAAATCTGGCTGCGACGCTGCTGCCCCCGCTGGCGTCGATCCTGTCCATGCTGGTGGGTGCGCTGCTGCCCCCATTGACCACGATCCTGAACGTCGTGTGCAATGACATCCTGGTCCCGCTCATGCCGATCATTTCCGCGATTGCGTCGGCGATCCTGCCGCCCATCGCGCAGCTGCTGGGCGTCGTGGCCCCGCTGCTGCAAGCCATCGCCCCGATCCTACAGGTGATCGGCCAGATACTGACCGTCGTCGCCGATGTGATCGGCACGATCATCGGCTGGGTAGCTGACGGCGTGGGCGCTGTGGTGAACTTCTTCGACAAACTGTTCGGCGGCGCAAAGGAAGCGCAGGGCGGCATGGAGGACCTGGCCGAGAGTACCAACAGCGTGGCGTCGTCCATTCCGGACATCGGCACGATAGAAATGCCTGCGGTTGAAATTCCGGACACCAGCGCCTACACCGGCGCGATCCAGTCCGCGATGGACACCGCCCCGATCATGGCCGAGGAAAGCTGGGGAGCCGCCAAAGAGACGGCGACCAGCGGCCTGGAGGAAATCGGCACCAGCGCGAACGACACCTACGGCGCTATGGCGGCGCAGGCGGAAAGCGCGTGGGACCGCATGAAGACGGCGGCAGCCAGCGCTGTGTCGGCGACGATCACGGAGCTGCAAAAGCTGAAAAACGCCATCAACAGCGTGGGCAGCATCACGATCAGCACGGGCGGCGTTACTTCGACACCCGTGCAGGGCCACGCCAGCGGCACGAACGACTTCAGCGGCGGCCTGACCCGCATCAACGAGCAGGGCGGCGAAATGGCAATCCTGCCGAGCGGCAGCCAGATCATCCCCGCGGATCAGACCGAGAACATCATCAACACGTCCCGCCACTCCAAGTCTGTCACCTTCGCCCCGCAGATCAGCGTTACCATGTCCGGCAACGCCAGCGACGAGGAAAAGGAGCAGACGAAGGCGTGGTTCCTGCAAATGTGCCGCGACGCCTACCGGCAGATGCAGAACGAGGACACGAACATTGAGGCGCTACAGGCGTCTCTGGCGTAAGGAGGGGTGACGAATGTCTTATATTCTGAGCGGCGACAGCGGGACGGTAGTGTTCGACCGCACGGGCACCATCACCAACGAGTCCCCCACCATGTCCAGCCAGGTAACAAGCAACCCCATTGAGGGCGGCGGCAAAATCACCGACCACGCCGTTCTGGACCCGATCAAGTTCTCCATCACCGGCATCGTCTCCACCGCCGCAGGCTACGCGACGCTGGAGGCGATGTGGCGCAACCGCGACCTTCTGACCTACAGGGGCGCGGAGGCGTTCAACAATTTATTGATTATCAACCTGAAACGGACCCGCACCCCTGACAACGCTGCGGGCTTCGGCTTCGCCGTGAGCTTCCAGCAGATCACGATCACGTCGGCTGCGTTCGTTGACATTCAGGCCCCAGCCATGAGCCAGCAGGACGCCAGCGCGCCGGTGGCGGCGTCAGCTGCCAAGTCTGCGAAGTCCACCACGCAGAACGGGCTGGTGACAACGGGCAGCGATTATGCTGCCTATGTGGCGAGCTTCAACAGCAAGAACACAAACCCGTCTGTGGCGACGGGACGGACAAACCCCAGCTATGCAGGGTACAACAGGGAGGCGATTAAGTGAAATTGATTGAGAGCGGACAGGAAATCCGCTTCATCGACGTTGACAGTGATCGTGTTCCCTGTTCGTTACTGGTGAAGCTGACGGACCGCACCTACCGCATGACGTTCGCCTACAACGAAGCGGCGGACTTCTTCACCGTCAGTCTGGAGATCAGCAACAGCGGCGGCAACACGCCACTGGTCTACGGCGAAGTGCTTCGCTACGGCAAGCCGCTGTTTGAAGCCTTCAACGACGAACGCTACCCGCTGCCGGTGATCTGCCCGTTGTGTGCGACTGGCGACGAGATCGACACGATCACCTACGACAACTTCGGCACGAAGGTGCGCCTGTACCTGTTCGACCGGCCAGGGGGTGAGAACTGATGCGCATGTGGCTAAGGCAGGCCACCCTGACGCTGGGCAGCAATCAATACACGCTGGACGGGCTGAACTTTTCCTTCAAGGTGCAGTTCGAGGATCGCGCGAAGGTATCGACCGCGCAGCTGGAGGTCTACAACCTGTCCCCGTCTACAAGGGCGTCGCTGAAAAAGGGCGAGGCCGTCATTATCACCGCGGGCTATAAGGGCGACGTCGGCTGCATCTTCGTCGGCGCTATCGCGGACTATTCCCACCAGCACGAAAACCTGGACATCATCACCAAGATCACGGCGGCCGACTGCCTGGAGGAATGGCTGGGCACCTACGTCAACAAGACCTACAAGGCGGGGATGTACGCCAAGGACATCATCGACGACCTGCTGAACATCTTCGGCGTGGAGGTGGCGATGGTGAAGCTGGCGGAGAACAAGCACTACCCAGGCTGCCGCGTCTGCCGCGGGAAACTGAAAGACGTGCTGACAGAGATCGCCTGCAGCGACTGCAAGTCCAGGCTGGTGATCCGCTGCGGGCAGATCATCATAAACCCGCCAGAGGAAGGAATCACGACCGGCTATCTGCTGACGCCGCAGACGGGCCTGCTGAAATCGGCATCGACATCAGAAAGCCAGAACATCAACACGAAGACCACGGCGACGGAGAAGACGCGCAGCCAGCAGGCAGAAGACGAGGGCAACCTGTCCCGCGACTGCCTGCTGAATTATCACATCGGCGTCGCCGACAAGATCGTGATCCGCGACAGCCAGACCAACGGCACCTTTATGGTGGTCTCCGGCGTCCATGAGGGAACGCGGTCCGGCAACTGGAAAACTACTGTGGAGGTAAAACCGGCATGAGTTACGGAAGCAGACAATCGGACCTGCGCGCCGCTGAGAGCGAAAAGAACAGGGCAGGCGTCCGCGTCTCTATGCCTGTCAAGGTCCTGGCTTTTTATCCTGACAAAATGACCGTGGACGTGCAGCCACTGGTGAAGGAGAGCATCGACGGCCAGTACGCCAGCGCGGCTCCACTGATGGGGCTGCGCGCCGCCTGCCTGTGTGCGGGCGAGTTCACGATCCGCCCGTGGTACAAGCGCGGCGACGTCGGCTGGGTGATCGTTTCGGACTTCGACGCCGATGCAGTTCTTCAAACCGGCGCGGAGGCGGAGCCAAACACGGCCCGCAATCATGCGCCGGAGGACGGGCTGTTCGTCGGCGGCGTCTGCCCGGACGGGAAGGCCCCGACCGGCCTGCCAGGCAACGCCGTTGTGGTAGCAGCTGGCGGCACCTATATCGCCGTTTCTGCTGATGGTGTGAAGATCAACGGCAATGTCACCGTGACCGGCACGCTGTCGGCTGGCGGTATTGAAATGACGACGCACACGCACCAAGGTGACAGCGGCGGCACGACGGGCGGCCCGCAGTAAGGAGGCCAAATGGAGAACATCACACTGAAAATTGACCAGGAGACGCAAGACCTGGTACTGGACGACAGCGGAAGCCTGGAGCTGATCGGCGACGCCGAAACCGTCGCCCAATGCGTCCGGCTGACGCTGGAGACCTTCAAGGGCGAGTGGTTCCTGGACACAGACCACGGCACCGACTACGACCAAATCATCGCGGACGGCGACGGCGACGCTGAAACCGTCCTCCGCACGGCGATCTTCCAGGAGACCAATGTGCAATACATCGACAGCCTGACCGTGACGCGCAGCGGCCGCAGCATTGCCGCAGCCTTCACCGGACGGCTGAAAGATGGGACCCCCATCAGTCTGGAGGTGAAAGCGTGAACGACAACTGGGGATTAACTGAACGCGGATTCCTTCGGCCGAGCTATGCGGACCTGCTGGACGCCTTCGAGGTAAAGGCGAAGGAGCTGTTCGGCAGCACCGTCAACCTGTCCGTCCGCAGCCCGCTGGGCATATTCCTGCGCATCTTCGCGTGGTTTGCCGGTCTGACCTGGCAGCTGGCCGAGGACGTCTACAACAGCGGCTTCATTGATACGGCTGCGGGCGTCAGCCTGGCCCGCCTGGGCGCGTTCATCGGCATCCGTGTACTGGCGGCGCAGAAAGCGACCGGCAGCATCACGATCACCGGCGACGCCGGTGCGACGATCTACGCGGGCTTCATTGTGCAGGCACGCAACAATCAGCGCTTCGTCACCCTGGAGGACGTGACCATCAGCAGCAGCGGCACGGCCACCGTGCCGATCCAGGCGTTTGAGGCAGGACCGGACGGAAATGTGGCCGCGGGGACGATTGACACCGTTGTCACGCCGCTGGCGGCTGCGATCAGCGTCACCAACGCTGCGGCAACCGTGGGCGGCAGAAATCGCGAGACGGATCAGGAGTTCCGCGAGCGATACCTGTCGAGCGTGGACAAGCCGGGCGGCAGCAACACCGACGCCATCCGCGCACAGCTGCTGGAGGTGCCGGGCATCGTCACCGCTGTTGTGTGGGAGAACGAAACAGACGAGACAGACAGCGACGGCCTGCCGCCGCACAGCATCGAGGCCATCGTCTACGGCGGCACAGACGCCAATATAGCGGCAGCCATCCACGCGCGGAAGGCTGCGGGCATCCAGACCTACGGCGGGCAATCAGCGCAGGTGCTGGACGCCAGCGGCAAGCTGCGGACGATCAAGTTCTCCCGCCCGACGCCGGTGCTGATCTATGTGCAGATCAGCGACCTGGTGACATCCGACGCCTATGCGGGCGACGCAGCGTTGAAGGCTGCCATCGTCGAGTACATCGGCAGCGCAGCTGGGGACATCGCGGAAAGTGGTCTCGCCATCGGCGAGACGGTCTATTATAACCGGCTGATGTGCCCTGTGAATAACACGCCGGGCGTGGTGGACTATACGTTGAAAGTCAGCACGGACGGCAAGACCTGGAGCAAGAACAACATCGCCATCGACGCCAGAAAGAAGGCAATCACCGGCACGGACAAGGTGGTGATCGTGACGTGATCGTTCTGGTGCTTAAAATGCTGGAGAAGCTGACCGGAGCCTACACGAAGGACCCCGACAGCCTGATCGGTAAGCTGTTCCAGCTGTTCGCGTCCGCCCTGTGGGGCGTGGAAGACACGCTGCAGGTGATCGCCGTCTGGCGTGGGATCGACAACGCCAAGGGCACGACCCTGGACCGCATGGGCCGGAACTTCGGCGTCCGGAGGGACGGAGCCGATGACCGCTTCTATCGCCTGATGATCAAGGTAAAAGTCACGGCGCTGCTGTCTGGCGGCGACGTGGACACCATCATCACGGCCACCAGCGTGCTGTTCGACATTGATCCGGAGCAGGTGGAGGTTGTCGAGCTGTTCCCTGCGAAGTGCCGCGTGATCATGGACGAGGCCGACATCGCGCCGGAGTACATCGCGTATGCGGCCAACACCGCGCCGATCATCAAGCGGATCATGGCCGCGGGCGTCGGAAAAGAGATTTACTTCCGCACTCCGGTGAAGACGGGCGGCACGGTCTACGCGGGGGCCACACTTTTGGAGGACATCACGCTGACCATCCCGCCATACACGAACAGCTTCGCCACCGCGGGCCGCTTCGGCATCGGCGTGGCGCTGTTCGAGGAAATCACAATGCAGATCAAAACAAAGGAGGACTAAAACATGGCAGAAGGATCTGTTATCACCGAAAAGGGCCGCGCGCTGCTGGGCAAAATCCTGGCAACGAACAGCACCCTGAATATCACGGGCGCGCAGATCGGCAGCGGCGACCTGCCTGCGGGAACCCCACCCGCCAGCATGACGGCGCTGGCGTCCTACGTTATGGACGCGACCATCGTCGCCATCAGCACCCCCGCAGCGGGCGAAGTCAAGGTCGTGCTGCAGGTGCTGTCCAACGACGTGGAAACGGCGTTTCTTGCCAAGGAAGTTGCGCTGCTGGCGTCTGATCCTGACGAGGGCGATGTGGTCTATTGCTACGTTCCCATGCAGGACGACCCCGTGCAGATGCGCGCGGCCGGAGACGTAGTCGGCAAACTGCTGACGATGGAGATCAGCATGATCGTCAGCAATGTCGCCAACGTTACGGCCGTGATCAGCCCGGAAGGGCTGGTCCGCCGCAAAGAGCTGGAGAAGTACGCCCTGGTGACGCACAGTCATGTGATCGCGGACATTCAGGGCCTGCAGGAGCTGCTGAACAGCCACCAGAACAGCATCGACCTGCTGACGGACCTGATCAGCGGCGACATGCCGGGCGGCATCAACTTCGCCCTGGACTTCGCTGCGCTGTCCAACGTCTCTGTGGCGGACGGCGTCTGGAACAAATCGGGCCAGTACGTTTCCGCATGATCAGGATCGCCTGCAGCGACAGCGAGGCCAGCTGCCTGATCGCATCCCTTATTACTGAAATCGCTATGCCCTGCCCCTGCGAGGGCGGCCCGCTTCGCATCTGCGGGACCGGGCCGGACGGCGCGCCTGCGGAGGTGCGCATCCTGGGCGGCGGCGTGTACGAAATCGAAGGGCCAACGGCTGAAACCGTTGCTATTATCCGCGAAAGAAGGTGCCTGTATTGAGTGAGCGCAAAGACCAGGAACTGACGATCATCACGAAGGCCAGAGACCTGGTGGACGAGACCATGAGCCGGACGAAGAAGTTCGACAAGCGGCTTCGCTTCACGCTATCCAACCGGATCGACGAGAAGGCACTGGACGTTCTGGAGGCCATCGTGGAAGCAAACGAGATCAACCCCGCCATCGAAACCGACCCGCAGCGGCGCGCCAAATTGTGCATGGTGCGCTTCGACCTGCAAACGTCTGCACTGACAGGCTGCAAGATGCTGCTGATCTTCCTGGACATCGCAAAGACCCACGGGCAGATCGACAACCGCGCCTGCGAGTTCTGGACGAAGCGGGTGCTGGACGTGAAGTACATGACAGCGGCCTGGAGAAAGAAAGACGCCGCGCGATTCAGATAGAGACCCGCAAAACCGAAAGGGCAGGCTTTATATGCACTGGAACTGGCGGCTGCGGTCCCCGAACTCTGGCAACGCGAACAACGTCCGCAACGTCAATTCGGACGGCAGCGAGAACAACAACAACGCGTACAACGGCAACGTCGGCGTCCTGCCGCTTCGATGGATTTACCGAGACCGAGTAGCCCGTGCGGCGAAAGCAGAGGCCCATCATCAAAGGAAAGCCTATCCTATCCAACGGAAGGAGGATAAACACATAGCACCGACGCCTGGCACCACGCAGCTGCGCGGCGCTGGGCTGCCAGCGGTGCTTCACCACTATGGGCAAAGACTACGAAAGAATATGTGAATGGGGAAACCTGTACGACGCGTATCTGAAAGCACGCCGCGGCAAGCGGTGGAAGAACAGCGTCGCCAAGGTGGAAGCGTCGGCGCTGGAGGCCGTCGCGCTGATCCAGCGGGAATTGCAGACCAGGACCTACCGGCCGGGCGGCTATCGCGCGTTCTACGTCTACGAGCCGAAGCGCCGCCTGATCCAGACGAACAGCTTCAAGGACAAGATCGTCCAGCACGCCTTCTGCGATCAGGTCCTCTATGACGCGCTGACCAAGCCCTTCATCCTGGACAACTACGGCAGCCAGGTGGGGAAAGGCACGCACTTCGGGCTGAATCGGCTGCGCGACTTCATGCGTGAATACTACCGCAAAAACGGCTTTTCTGCTGACGGCTGGGTGCTGAAAGCAGACGTCCGCCACTACTTCCAATCCATCCGGCCCGACGTGCTGAAAAAGGACGTTGCGAAGTATCTGCACGACCCTGACTGTCTGGCGCTTGCCTGCCAGATCATTGACAGCACGCCGGACCCGCTGGGCATCCCCATCGGGAATCAATCGTCCCAAATCTTCGCGCTGCTATATCTGAATCAGCTGGATCACCTCTGCAAAGAGCAGCTGCGCTTCCGGTATTACGGCCGATATATGGACGACTTCTACATCATCTGCGAGAGCAAGCAGCGGCTGCAGGAGGCCCTGGTGGTGATCCGGCAGCACCTGGCCGAGCGCGGGCTGGAGCTGAATCAAAAGACAAACATCTTCCCGCTGCGCAACGGCCTGGACTTCCTGGGCTTCCACACCTACATCGACGACGCCGGGCGTGTGATCCGCAAGGTGCGTAAATCCAGCAGAGACCGCATGAAGCGGAAACTGCGAAAGTATGCCGCGCTTTACCAACGCGGCGAGATCGACCGCGAGAAGATCGCGGAGAGCTACACCAGCTGGCGCGCCCATGCCCTGCACGGGGATTGCAGGCAGCTGGTGGCAAAATACGATCAGCAATTCCTATCAATATTTGAAAGGAGACCCGAACATGTCCAAGAAGATCAGCACTCTGGCCGTGGGTGCTAAGGTACGCGACCCGCTGTCGAAGTATTACGGCGTCCCCGTGGGCTTCCAGATCGCGGACAAAAATCACGCGGGCTATCCCGCAAACAGCACGACGCTGGCCGCGGAAAAGATCCTGTGCCTGAAAGCCTTCGACGCGAAGGAGAGCGGCGGCAACAGCGACCGACAGAACTACGGGAACAACCGCTACAGCCTGGCGAATATCCGCCAGTGGCTGAACAAGTCCGGCACCAACTGGTACCAGGCGCAGCACAGCTACGACCGCGCGCCCGGTTCCAGCTACGTCTGGAGCGGCTACAACGCATACGACACCGAGGCGGGCTTCAAGACCGGCTTTTCTCCACAGTTCCTGGCTGCGATCCTGCCAACCACGCTGACCGTGGCGAAGCCCACAACGGACGGCGGCGGCAGCGAAACCGTGACCGACGACTTCTTCCTGCCGTCCAAGCAGGAAGTGGGCCTCGGCTCTGAGAACGGCATCGCCGAGGGATCGCTTCTGGCGCTGTTCAACAGCAACAACAGCTCCCGCCTGCGCACCTGCACGCCGCAGGCCATCGCAAACAGCAACTATACCAACAACCCCAGCAGCGCGGACAACTGGCTCTGGCGGCTGCGGTCCCCGGACTCTGGCCTCGCGCTCTACGTCCGCAGCGTCAATTCGGACGGCAGCGAGAGCTACGGCATCGCGTTCTACGGCTTCGTCGGCGTCCTGCCGCTTTGTAATCTGTCCTCTGATACCTTGGTATCTGACGAGCCTGACTCCGAAGGCTACTACACGATTCAGTGGAATCAGGCCCCGACTACGCCCCCCGGCATCACCGTACCGGACAGCGTAAAGAGCGGGAAAGACGCAGCGATCAGCTGGGCGGCGTCCACCGACCCGGAAAGCGACGACATCACCTACCAGCTGGACCGCTGGAGCAACAACACGAACGCATGGGCCACGATCTACACCGGCAGCAACACCAGCTTTACCGACACCGGCATCACCACGGCGATGGACAGCGTACAGTGGCGCGTCCGCGCGAAGGATAGCAAGGATGCGTACAGCACCTATACGACGAGCCAGGCCAAGACCGTAACGCACAACGCCGACCCGACCGTTTCCGGAGCCGACGCCAACCTGGGCGCGGTGACGTCGCCCCCATCCAGAGCCTACACCGTGGGCGATGTGGACAACGGCGACACCTTGACCATCGTGGAGGCGCTGGACGGCAGCGAGGTGCGCACCATTGCGGACGCGGAGCGCGGAAAGACCTACACCTTCGGCCTGACGGCCGCACAGTTTGCGGCGCTGGCTGCTGGTGAACACAGCATGACGATCACCGTCACCGACAGTGCGGGAAACAGCGCGACGCGCGTCGTGACCTTCTCCCGCAGCATCACGATGATCAGCGTGCAGCGCGACGCCATCGAAACGGACGCCATGGCCGAAAAGATCCTTATTTCCGCGCGCTTTTTGGGCGCGGAGAACAATCTGACCGTGGAGGCGTGCAACAACGCGAAGGACGCCACGCCGACGTGGGAGACCGTCACCCCTGGCCGCAAGCACCTGTTCACGAACAAGACGAAGACGGCAACGAAGTGGGCTGTGGGCGTCCGTGTGAAACTGACGAAGGCGAGCACCAGCGACACCATCGCGCTGTACGGCGTAAGCGGCTCTTACCTGTAAGGAGGGAAAAGCATGAATCTGACAGCAGCCAGAGAACTGAACAAGCAGGAAGAAGCGCAGCAGCAGCTGCATCTGTGGGCGGCGATTTTAGCCACCCACGACGCACTGATCGCGGGCGGTCTGACCGGCCTTCCTACGGTCCATGTCGAACGCGCAAAGGCGGCGCTGCTTCGCGCCGGAGATAAGGACGCGGGCGACTACACAGACACGGAACTGCGCGCGATCACTGTCACAAGCGGCGCACGCGTCTGGTCTGAGATCGACGACGGCGACCCGATCTTCCGCAACGAAGCCGTAGTCGGCAGCAACGGCGACCTTTACATCACCACGCAGCAACACTACAAGCGCAGCGACCTTCTGCCCGGCAGTACGGCGGCCAGGACGCTGTTCCGCCTGCTTCGCACAGAGCCGGAGGACAGCACCGTGCTGGACTTCGTGTGGGGCGAGTTAGTCCCCTATGGCGTGAAGCGCAGGGACCCGCAGGACGGCAAGGTCTACACACCGATCCACGAGCAGGGCGTCACACTCTACGAGCCGCATTATCCGCATCTGGTGCCGTCCGAATACAAGCTGGTCGAGGACAGCAGCGGCGGAGACGGCGGCGACGATACCGTGCCGCGCTGGGCTGATCTGGAGGACGGCCACACCTTCAACGTCGGTGACAGATTCAGCGACTACGGCAAGACCTACGAAGTGCTTCGACAATTCTTCAAAGCAGACAGCTACCGCCCGCCCGCTCTGATCGGGGACTTCTACCAGCTGGCGGAGTAAGGAGGAAAGCATGAACATTAAAGGCATCGACGTGTCTGTATGGCAGGGCAAGATCGACTGGAAGAAAGTCAAGGCGAGCGGCATTGTGTTCGCCATGATCCGCGTCGGCTATGGCAGCAGCCAGGGCAACGACTGCAAAATGGACACCTATTTCAAGGCCAACGTGGAGGGCGCACTGGCCGCGGGCGTAGAGGTGGGCATCTACTTCTATAGCTACGCAAAAAGCGCCCAGGCGGCCGCCAGAGAGGCGGCGTGGGTAGTGGAGCAGATCGCCCCGTATAAGGGCCGCATCCTGTACCCCGTCGCCTACGATCTGGAGGATAGCAAACAGGCAGGGCTGGGGCGCGATGTGCTGACCGCTATGGTGACGGCCTTCTGCACGACCATCGAAGCTGCGGGCTATTATGCGTCGTTCTACTGCAACACCAACTGGTGCAAGAACATGCTGAACATGGACGACCTGAAAGGCTTCGATCTGTGGCTGGCGCAGTGGGCCAGCCAGCCGACGACGGCCTACAGCTTCGGCATGTGGCAGCGCAGCAGCTCTGGCAGTGTGGCGGGTATCAACGGGCGCGTCGATCTGGACGTCGCGTACAAGGACTATGCGGCCATTATCAAGCGCGCAGGACTGAACGGGTACAAGGAGACCGCACAGCCTGAAAAGGAGCCGGAGAAGCCCGCCCAGCCCACGGAAGCGCCTGATGTGAACGACACCCGCAAGAAGATCGTCCAGAAGGCCATCGGCGAGCTGGGCGTGTGCGAGCCGACCGGCGACGACAAGTATATCCGGTGGTACAACACGGAGGTCCTGAAAACATGGAGCCTGCCGCTTGATGCGGCGTGGTGCGCTATGTGGGTAAGTTACGTCACCAACTATCTGGCAGGCATCGCCCGCGACATTGTGAAGCCCTACTGCGGATGCAGCACCGGCATGGCCTTCTTTAAGGCGCAGGGCGTCTTCCATCCTTCGGCGGCCTGCGGCGGCACATACACCCCGCTGCCTGCTGACATCGTCTTCTTCAAGGATAAGAAATCCACCGCAGAAAGCACCCACACGGGCCTGGTGGAGTATGCGAAAGACGGTGTTCTGCACACCATCGAAGGCAATACCAGCAACGCCGTGAAGCGCCGCCAGTACGATCTGAACGACACCTACATTGTGGGCTATGCGGCTCCTGACTACGGAAAGGAGAACATCGACAGCATGACCAAGGCCGAACTGAAACAGCTGATCCGCGAAGTGATCGCAGAAGACAACCCCACCTATGCGGACCTGAAAGACGTGCCCGCCTACTGGCAGGAGCAGGCGAAGGCGCTGCTGGACGCCGGAGCCGTCAACGGCGGCACCCCTGCGGACGTCAACCCCACTGATCTGAATCTGCGCCACGAGACGCTGAAAGCTGTGATTATTGCGTCGCTTTACCACGACGCAAACACCCCCGAAAAGTGATCATAAAATCCCGCCATTCAGGCGGTAAAATTAAGGAGGAAAAACACCATGAAAAACACCACCAAAAAGGCCCTGAAAGCGATGCTCATTTTGACCATGCTGGTGACGCTCTGTGTGGCGCTTGCAGCGTGCGCACAGACCACCGAAACGGGCGCTACCGACCCCATCGTTCTGGAGCTGGTGAACGTCGGCCTGGACATTCTGGCGAAGGCTGCCATCGCGGCCATCGGCCTGGCAGGCGCGTGGGCGACCGCCAAGATTGGCCAGAACAACAAGCTGGCCAACATCAAGGCTGCCATCGGCCAGGTGACGCAGGCGGCGCAGACAACGGTCGGCGAATTACAGCAGACCACCGTCGAAGCGATGAAGGCGGCGGCAGCTGATGGCAAGCTGACCGAGGACCAGATCAGGACACTGAAAGCCGATCTTTTGCGCATGACCAGAGAGAAGCTGGCGGAGCCTACCGTGCAGCTGCTGGAGGCGGCGAAGCTGGACATTAACGCCATGATCCAGGGCGCTGCCGAGGACCTGATCAATCAGATGCACACGACGCAGCAGCTGATCGCTGGGGAACTGATCGTGGAATAAGGCGACAAGAAGGGCGACCGCAAAACGCGGCCGCCCTTCGCTTTTTATGCAGAATGTTATGCAGGCGTTATATTTGACACGGAACGCGCGCGGTTTGCCAGCGAGCGCGCGCCGCTACAGTGCGGAACCGGCCGCCCTGCGGAATAAGAAACAATAAAAAACAAATAACAAGGAGAAGAGGAGAATTTATCATGGAAGGTCATAAGTTTTTGAAGGTCACCAGATTCATAACGATGCTCAAAACGCTGAACCCGGCTACGATCGCGCCCCATATGATGAGCTTGCCTGCTTTTTCGCTGCGCTTGCTGTGCTTGACGCCTTTGATTCCGGCGATCAGCTGGCAAATCCCTCCGATCAGTGTCAGAAACAGCGCTGCCCAGTAGGCAAATGTCAGACCAGATCGACCCTGCCGCCCGCGCCCCGGACTCGGTGCTGGGCAAGAGCACCTCG
>OLXM01000139.1_pt1 | contig 14942 bp, 10 predicted proteins | sample 1673361 | NCBI WGS metagenome assembly OLXM01 (sample SAMEA103958109, study PRJEB25191) | human gut metagenome | biome: human-associated habitat [ENVO:00009003]; feature: intestine environment [ENVO:2100002]; material: feces | place: Germany | collected 2013/2015
CCCCGTGGAGGAACGACCATGAGCAGTGACGCACTGTTTTTATGCCCCTGCGGTGCCTGGCACCCGCAAGGCTTCGTATGTGACAAGGCAGCCACCCTGCCCGCCGGACACGAACACGCCGCCCACGGCCACGAGCATGATCACCACAGCCATGACCACGGCCACGCGTGCTGCGGCCATGATCATGAGCACGGCGACCACCCGCATGGTCATGCGGAAAGCTACCACGCGCACGAACACGAAAGCTGCGACCACGACCATGCGCACGAGCACGGCTGCTGCTGCGGCCATGACGCGCCCCAGGCCGTGGACTGGACCACGCTGGCGGCCCCTTCCGCCACGCGCGCCGTGTACCGCATCCTCAATATGGACTGCCCCATGGAAGAGGCACTCATCAGAAAAAAGCTGGCCACCGTGCCCGGCATAACCGGGCTCAGCTTCAACCTCATGCAGCGCGTGCTCACCGTGGAGCATGCGCTCCCGTCCACCGCCTCCATCGAGGCCGCCCTGAAGGCCATCGACATGACGCCGGAGCCGCTGGATGCCGCCGCAGGCGCCACGGCCGTCTTTGCGGTGAGCGGCATGGACTGCCCCACGGAAGAACGCCTTATCCGCAAGGCCCTGGACGGCCTGCCGGGGCTGCTCGGCCTTGAGATCGACCTGATGCAGCGCCATGTGCGCGTGCGGCACGAGCCCGCGGCCCTCCCGGCCATCACCGCCGCTCTGGAAGGGCTGGACATGGGCGCCCGGCTGCTGGAAGGGACGGACCGGACGCAGGACGCCATCCCGGCCCCCCGCATCCCCTGGAAGCGCCTGGCCGTGGCCGGCGGCTTTGCCGCCCTTTCCGAGATCCTGGAGCTCATCCAGCACTGGGGGGCGCGTCCCTTCGGCCTCGACATGGCCTCCTGGAGCGTGGGCGGCTGGCCCGTGCTGACGCTTTTGCCCCTGTGCTGCGCCCTCATCGCCATCCTGCTGAGCGGCCTGACCACCTATCGCAAGGGCTGGCTGGCCGTCTCCAACCTCGACCTGAACATCAATGCCCTCATGTCCGTGGCCGTCACCGGGGCCGTGCTCATCGGGCAGTTCCCGGAAGCCGCCATGGTCATGGTGCTGTTCAACGTCTCGGAAGCCATCGAGGCCAAGGCCCTGGACAGGGCCCGCAACGCCATCAAGGACCTGCTGGCCCTGGCGCCCGATACGGCCACGGTGCTGCGCGAGGACGGCAGCTGGCAGGAAGCCGACATCCGCACGGTGGCCGTGGGCAGCCGCGTGCGCGTGCGCCCCGGCGAGAAGATCGCCCTGGACGGTCTGGTGCTGGACGGCCATTCCATGGTGGACCAGTCGCCTATCACCGGCGAGAGCATGCCGGTGGAAAAGCAGGCCGGGGACACGGTCTACGCCGGTACCCTCAACACCTCCGGTTCCTTCGAATTCCGGGTGACCGCCGCGGCCACGGACACCACGCTGGCCCGCATCATCCACGCCGTGGAAGAGGCCCAGGGCAGCCGCGCCCCCATGCAGCGCTTTGTGGATACCTTCGCGCGCTACTACACCCCGGCCGTCTTCCTGGTGGCCCTGCTGGCCGCCGTGGTGCCGCCCCTGTTCCTGGGCAGCGCCTGGACGGACGCCATCTATACCGCGCTGGTGATACTGGTCATCGGCTGCCCCTGCGCCCTGGTCATCTCCACGCCGGTGAGCATCGTCAGCGGCATGGCCGCCGCCACCCGCTACGGTATCCTCATCAAGGGCGGCATGTTCCTGGAACAGGGCAGACGCCTGGACTGCCTGGCTCTGGACAAGACCGGCACCCTCACCCACGGCAAGCCGCGCCAGACCGACTGCCTGTGCACCGGGCAGGAAGATGAGGCGGAAGTCCGCTCGCTGGCGGCCAGCCTGGCGGCCCGTTCCGACCATCCGGTTTCCGGCGCCATCGCCCAGGCCGCCGCGGAAGACCACATCCCCCTGCGGGACGTGGACGACTTCACGGCCCTGCCCGGTCAGGGCGTCAGCGGCATCATGGCCGGCCGTCGCTGGTACCTGGGCAACCGCGCCCTTGCGGCATCGCTGGGCCGCTGCCCGGCAGAGATCGACGAGCGGATCTCCCGGCTGGAACGGCAGGGAAAGACCGTGGTCGCGCTCGTGGGCGACGACGGCATCCGGGCCCTGCTGGCCGTGGCCGACACGCTCAAGGAAAGCAGCCTGGAAGCTGTCAGGGAACTGAAGGAACTGGGCGTGACCACGGTCATGCTCACCGGCGACAACGAGCACACGGCGGCGGCCATCGCCCGTCAGGTGGGCGTGGACAGCTTCAAGGCCGGTCTGCTCCCGGCGGACAAGCTCGCCGTCATCGAGGAACTGGAAGCCCGGGGACACAAGGTGGGCATGGTGGGCGACGGCATCAACGACGCCCCGGCGCTGGCCCGGGCCGACGTCGGTTTCGCCATGGCCGGCAACGGCACGGACACCGCCATCGAGACCGCCGACGTGGCGCTCATGGACGACGACCTGCGCAAGATCCCCCGCTTCATCCGCCTGTCCCGGGCCACCTTCGCCATCCTGGTGCAGAACATCACGCTGGCGCTGGGCGTCAAGGCGCTGTTCTTCGCCCTGACCTTCACCGGTCACGCCACCATGTGGATGGCCGTCTTTGCCGACGTGGGCACGGCCCTGCTGGTGGTGGCCAACGGCCTGCGGGCCATGCGGCAATAGCGGCCCGGATCCTTCCCACGCCATGAATGACAGACCGGGACAGCCCCCTGAGGGACTGTCCCGGTCTTTTTTTATCCATACGGCACCTGATGCCTGCTTTGCCGGAGCGGCCGGGACCGCTGCCCGCCGGACATGATCGCGAACGTGTCCAGCGGCCAAGGCCCGTCACCGCAGGAGCAAGGCGTCCCCGCAGCACGGGAGCGCCGCCACACGCGCACAGGGCCAAAGGCCTCACTGGCGGCGCTTGAACAGTTTCTCCAACGCCACGGCATCCCAGCGCAGGATGCTGGGGCGGCCGTGCGGGCAGTATTCCCGCTCCGGCGTATGCAGCCACTGCCGCAGCAGGGCCGCGGCCTCGTCATCGGCCAGACGCTGCCCGGCCTTGATGGCGCCCTTGCAGGACAGGGAAATGAACATGGCGCGGATGTCGTCCTTGCGACCGGCCAGCACCTCGCGCAGGAACTCCCCGGCCTCGCTGCGGGACAGGGAAGGCGGGATGCCCCGGGCCAGCAGGCGGCCGCCGGAGCAGGAGACATCGAAGCCCATGCGCTCCAGATTGTCCCGCACTTCCAGAAAGCGCTCCTCTTCCACCGGCTGCAGGGCCAGCTCCAGCGGCAGGGCCAGGCACTGGGCCGTGCCCGCGAAGGCCCCCTTGCGCAAACGCTCGTAGAGCACGCGTTCGTGCGCCGCGTGCTGGTCCAGCAGCATCAGGGCGCCGGACGCATCACGCAAAACAAGATAGGTCTCGGCCACCTGCCCCAGATAGGTCAGGCCGCCCACCACCAGCTCATGCCGTCCGGCGGCGCTTTCGTCCGTCACGGCAGTATCGGGCCCGCAGGCGGCATCCCCGGCTCCCGGCAGGACTTCCGGCCCGTCCGTCTCCGGTGCAGGGGCCTGTTCCGCCGCATGGCCTGCATCATCCTGCCCCGCCATGGTCGCCACATGCTCGGGCGGCATGGCCGTGCGGGCCGTCTGCCGGGCGCTCTCGAAAAATTCCTGCCTGTCGGCGGACAAACGTCCCGTCCCCTCCGCATCCTCCGCGAAGGACGCGGCCGAAAACGCAGAAGGAGCCACGGCTTCCCGCAGGCCCGCAGGGGCCGTCCGCCCGGAGGCGAAGGCCGCCGCACTGCCGGACGATGGCGGCACGGACGGGGCATCCGCCACGTCTCCCGTCTCCGTCACGGATCCGGGGGCCGTGCCGTCGTCCGCATCGGGCCGCCGCACCTGCCACTGGCCCTCATCTTCCCGCGTCTCGTCCTCCGCATGCCGCATCAGGGGCGCGGCATCGGCACTGCCCCAAAAGCCCTGCGGGCGCGGAGGCAGGTCGTCCCACAGACGGGACTGCGCCGCCACCGGGCGGGCATCGTCGGCTTCGCGGGCCGCGTCCAGCACGCTTTCCACATCGCTGACCAAGGCCCCCTGCACGGCATGGAGCACGGCGGAAAAGACCGAGGACTCGTCCCGAAAGCGGACCTCGCTCTTGGCCGGATGCACGTTGACGTCCACCATGTCGGGCGGCATGTCCACGAAGAGCACCACCTGCGGGTAATCCCGGCTGGTGATGCGGCCCTTGTAGGCCTCGCGCACGGCGGCCAGCAGGCGCTTGTCGCTGACGCTGCGGCCGTTGACGTACAGCAGGATGCGGTCCCCGCGCTGCTGGCTCACCGACGGCAGGGCCGCCAGACCCCGGGCCCGGATGCCGTGACGTTCGGCATCGAAGGGGCGCAGGGCCTCCACCACCAGGCGCGGCCACAGCTGGGCCAGACGGTCGCGCAGGCTCTGCCCGGGCAAAAAGCGCAGGGCCTCGCGTTCCCCGGCCCGGAGCGTGAAGCCCACGTCGCAGCGGGCCAGCGCCAGACGCACCAGCCAGTCCTGGGCCCGTTTGAGCTCCGTGGCCGGGGTCTTCAAAAACTTGAGCCGTGCGGGTATATTGGTGAACAGATCGCGCACTTCCACGATGGTGCCCCGATGCAGGGCCGAAGGCTCCACCGCCAGCAGGCGGCCGAATTCCACCACGATGCGGCTGGCCTCCGTCCCGCCGTCGGCTCCGGTCACGGCGGATTCCATGCTGAAACGGGCCACCGAGGCGATGCTCGGCAGGGCCTCGCCGCGGAAGCCGTAGGATGCGATATGCTCAAGGTCGTCCATGCTGGCGATCTTGCTGGTGGCGTGACGGGTCACGGCCAGTTCCAGTTCGCCGGGGGCGATGCCCGCGCCGTCGTCCTGCACGCGGATGCAGCTCTGGCCGCCGTTCTCCAAAAACACGTCCACGCGCGAGGCTCCGGCATCCAGGCTGTTTTCCACCAGTTCCTTGACCACACTGGCCGGGCGCTCCACCACCTCGCCGGCGGCGATCTGATTGCGCAACTCAGGCGGTAACAAACGAATATGACGAGATACTCCAGACATGCGGCCACTCTATCCGGCCGCCAGATGCAAGGCAAGCGCGCCCTCCGGCGCCCCCTCAACCGCAGACGTCCCCTGCTGCACGGCAGCCGTTCCCTGAGCGCGCGGCAGGATGTCCCCCATACGGTCAACGTGCCCGTGCTGCCGCAGCCGGAAGTCTTCGACCCCGACATGCTCTATGTGGAATGCGGCCATTGCGGCGCGCCCATCGTCTGGGAAAAGGGCCGCACCCGCCGCCTGCTGGCGGCCGTGGGCATCGACCCGCTGGAACTGGACGCCAGCTGCGTGCTGATCACCGATTCCTGCCCCCTGTGCGGCGGCAAGGGGCGCTACACCATCCAGATCTACCGCATCAGCGCGGCCCGCAGTGCCCGCCACGTGTTCTACGCGGGCAATGCCTGATCCCTGGCCACAGACCAAAAACAAGGCGCCCGCCTCCTTCAGGAGGCGGGCGCCTTGCCATTCACACTTCCGAGCCTGCCGGACGTCTTCTCCAGAACCCGGCGAAAACGGCAGGCCCCAGCATCCGCACAGCCCCTAGCTGTCTTCGCGCCGGCCTTTCTGGCCGCCCCACTGGCTGAGCAGCACCCCGGCCACCACCAGCACCGAAGCCATGTACTGGCCGGGCAGGAAGACCTCGCGCAGCAGGATGACGCCGCTGGCCAGGGTCAGGATGGGGATGAGGTTGGTGTAGGCGGCGGCACCGGCGGCCGAAAGGCGGCTGACCCCCACGTTATACAGGCCGTAGCCCCCCAGCGAGACCACCCCGCCCAGATAGACCACACTGGCCCAGGGGGCCCAGTCCGGCACCTCCACATGCAGCAGCACGGGCGTGTAGTCCAGGGGCGCCAGCGCCAGCAGCCCGGCAAAAAAGCTCATGCCCACGAAGGACTGCACGGCCGTGATCTGCAGGGGCGAATAGGCGGCGGAAAGACGCCGGGCCAGCACGGTATAGAGAGCGGCACAGACCATGGCCAGCCCCTCGAGGAAATTGCCCAGCACGGGCGCCGTGGCGGTCTCGTCCACGGCCGATTGCAGGGAGAGCCAGACCACCCCGGCCACGGCCAGGGCAAAGCCTATCCAGCCGCGCAGGCTGACCCTTTCGCCCAGCAGGCGCCAGGCCACCACGGCGGTGATGAGCGGCAGCAGCGAGATGATCATGCCCGCCTGCGAGGCCGTGGTCAGGCACAGGGCGCGGGTCTCCAGCAAAAAGTAGCAGCAGGGCTCGGCAAAGGCCATGAGCAGGAGCCAGCGCCACTGCCCCTTGCGGCGCAAGTCGCGCAGCAGCCCGCCCCACAGCGGCAGGAACAGCAGCGTGGCCACGCCCATGCGCCCGGCCATGACCGTGAACGGATCCAGCGCGCTGAGCGCGATGCGCAGGGCCACATAGGACGTGCTCCAGAAAACCATGGCCAGCAGCAGGGCCAGATGCGGCCAGATGCGAACCCACATGACGATATCTCCTCCTCGGTAGCCGGGGCCGGAGGCGCGGCCTGCCCGGGCCTCCGTGCGTCGCAGCAGCATGCCAAAGCCGGAGCAAAAGGTCGAGCGAAAGAGCAGCCCGTCCGCGCACATACCGCAGGGGGCCGCCCCCGCCCTTCCGCCCCGTACCGTGTGCGGAAGCCCCCCACAGCCGGCTTGCCCAGCCGTACGATAGGGGGTATTGCAAAGTTCCGGGCTGCCCCTGCCCGGTACTTTTCCATGAAACATGAGGATATGCCATGAGCATGCGTCTTTCCCGTTCCATCGTGGGCGAAGCCGAGGCCGAAGCCGTCCGGCGCGTCATCGTCGAGGACGGTTATCTGGGCATGGGACACGAGACCTGCCTGTTCGAACAGGAACTGGCCGCCTATCTGGGCGTGGCGCCCGAACAGGTGGTGACCACCAACACGGGCACCGCGGCCCTGACCCTGGCCGTGGACGCCATCGCCCCACGCGATGCCGCCCGCAAGCCGCAGATCCTGGTGCCGTCCCTGACATTCGTGGCCTCCTTCCAGGCCATCGAGGCCGCCGGTTGCGAGCCCGTGGCCTGTGACGTGCTGGCCGAGACCGGCACCATCGACCTCAAGGACGCCGCCCGCCGCATCACGCCCGACACGCTGGCCATCATGCCCGTCCATTACGCCAGCAACCCCTGGCATCTGGATGAAGTCCATGCCTTCGCCCGGGAGCACGGCCTGCGCGTCATCGAAGACGCCGCCCATGCCTTCGGCTGCCTGCATCACGGCCGCAAGATCGGCAGCTTCGGGGACGTGGTCTGCTTCAGCTTTGACGGCATCAAGAACATCACGTCCGGCGAAGGCGGCTGCGCCGTCTTCTTCAACGCCACGGAAGCCGGGTATGCCGCCGATGCCCGTCTGCTCTCCGTGGAGGGCGACACCCGCTCCCGTTTTGCCGGTACCCGCACCTGGGACCCGGACGTGAAGCGCATCGGCTGGCGTTTCCACATGAGCAACATCATGGCCGCCATCGGCCGCGTGCAGCTCTCGCGTCTGGACGGGGAGTTCATCCCGGCCCGCCGCGCCCTGGGCGACATCTACCGGAAGCGTCTGGAGGGGCTGGCCGGCCTGCGCCTGCTGCAGACCGATCCGCAGGACTTCGTGGTGCCGCACATCGTCTGCGTGCGTGTACTCGATGGCCGCAAGGACGAGCTTAAGGCCGCCCTCACCGCCGCAGGCATCCCGGTGGGCGTCCATTACAAGCCCAACCATCTGCTGAGCCTGTTCCGCCCCGCTCCGGGCTCCCTGCCCCTGCCTGTGACGGAACAGCTCTACGGCGAGCTGGTGACCCTGCCCATGCACCCCGGCCTGAGCGCCGCCGATGTGGAACACATCTGCGACGTCATCACGGCCACACTGGCCTGACCTTTCCCGCTGCGGAGCCGCCGCAGGCGGCTCCGTACGTCCGGCATCCCGCCGGTACAGGGCCATGCCCGGCGCATGCCATCCCGAACATGCCATGACCATACTGTCCGAGACCACGGCCTTTGCCCGCAGCCTGCTGTCCCGTCCCCTGCTCCGTTTCGGCATGGTGGGCAGCACCGCCACCCTCTGCTACCTCTGGGCCGCGCATCTGCTCGTCCGCGGTGCGCACTGGCCCGCCCCGGCGGCCCAGGCCCTTGCCGGGCTGCTGGCCCTGCTGGCCGCCTATGCGGGGCATTGCTTCTGGACGTTCGGCATCAGGTGCGGCGACCACGCCCGTATGCTGCCCCGCTTCGCCCTGGTGCAGGGCGCGGGCCTCTGGCTGGGCGAGCTGTTCGCCCGGGGGCTGGGCTGGTGCGGCGTCCCCCACGGTCTGGCCCTGCCCGCCGCCTCCCTGGCGGCCCCGCTCTTCCTCTATCTGCTGTGCCGTCTTTGGGTCTTCCGGCCCATGCGCGCCATGAACCTGTCGTCCCCGTCATCCCGAGGTACATCCATGCATCATGTCCCCACGTCCGAGGCCCCCGTGGTCTCCGTCATCATGAACTGCCTGAACAGCTCCGAACATTTGCAGGAGACCCTGGACAGCCTGGCCGCCCAGACCTTCACCGATTTCGAGGTCATCTTCTGGGACAACGGCTCCACGGACAGCAGCCCGCAGATAGCCCGGGGCCATGCCGGGCTGGCCGGGCGCCTGCGCTACTTTCGCGGTGAAGAGACCGTGCCCCTGGGCGCGGCCCGCAACCTGGCCATCGCCCAAAGCCGGGGACGCTATGTGGCCTTTCTGGACTGCGACGACCTGTGGCGGCCCGAAAAACTGGCCCGTCAGGTGGCCTGCTTCGAAGCCGATCCGCATGTGGGCCTGGTCTGCACCGATACCGAGATCTTCGACGGCAAGCATGTGCTGAAGCGCCTGTTCGCCGAATCCCGCCCCCAGCGCGGCAAGGCCTTTGCCGCCCTCATGGAACGGCAGTGGATCTCCATGTCCTCGGCCATGCTTTCCCGCGCGGCCCTGGACAGCGTGGTCTGTCCGCCCGCCCGGGAGGGCGGCGCGCCGGTCTGGTTCGACGAGAGCCTCAACGTCTGCGAGGAAGCCGACATCTTCTACCGCGTGGCCCACGACTGGGAACTGGACCATGTGGACGCGCCCCTGACCCTGTGGCGGGTGCACGGCAACAACACCACCTTCCGCAAATTCGGCCAGTTCGCGGACGAGACCCTGTACATCCTGGAAAAACACCGCCGCCTCTGGCCCGGCTATGATGCGGCGCATCCCGAGCTCGTCAGCCTGCTGACGCGCCGCGCCGCCTTCCAGAAGGCCGTGAGCCTGTGGCGCGAAGGACGCGGCGGCGAGGCCCGCGCCGTCATCGGGCCCTGGCGTGACGAGTCGCGCAAATACCGCCTGTTCTGGTGGGCCAGCCATCTGCCCGGAGCCTGCTTCGATCTGGCCGCGCGCCTGTACTTTGCCCTGCCGGCCGTGATCCGCCGCCGCTAGGGGATATCTGAGACATCAGGGCCACCCGCCATGCGGGTGGTCTTTGGTCCCGGGCCGTGGCGCCCAACGGGCTGACGCCCATAAAAAAAGACGGCGGGAACGCATCACGCGTTCCCGCCGTCTTCATATATCGCGCGGAAACAGGCGGGGCATGCGACATGCCTCGCCTTATATAACAATACAAGGGGCACCGGGGACGCACGTCCAGACCCGCACGCCTGACGTGCAGCGGACATGACGGCCAGGCCGTCCTGCGGTAACCGGGAAACAGCGCGGCAACGCCCGCCGCCGGTCAGCACCGGCCCGGCGAGCGTTCCGTGAAAGCGCTATTCGTCGTCGTCCCAGGAAGAAGTATCGTCCACCAGCGTATAGCCGCGGACCTGGATGTAGTTGACCTCGTCCACCTGCTCCAGCAGGCCGGTCACTTCCACCAGGGCGCTCACCTCGTCGGCCAGATCGGCACCGGCGCCACGAGGGATGATGCGATATTCCACATCGTCCTGCACCACAGCCACACTGGCCTGCCGCGCATCGGCGGCACGGGGCACAGAACAGACATAGCCTTTCACGGTAATGGGATTGCTCATGCCTAGGTAATCCTTTCTCACAAAGCTGGGAAATGTCCCTTCTCCCCTTGTATCCGCTTTCCCGGCCTGCCGCAAGCCTTTGCGCCCTTTTCAGGCAGCACCCTGCGGGCCTAGAAGCCGTATTTTTTCAGCAGCTCGTACCAGTGTCCGCGGGAGACCCCGGCCATGCGTGCCGCCGCCCGGGCATCATCGCCGCACAGCGCCCGTACCTGGGCCACGTAGTGCCGCTCCGCCTCATGCCGCCAGCTGCGCAATGACGGGAAGGACTGCCCCTCCTCCGGCATGGGGGGGAGGATAGGCGCGCTACAGGCCCGGGCCCCGGCATCGGCCAGCGGGAGGCAGGCCTCCCTGCCGCCGGGCCCGTCGCCCGTGCCGCGTCCCTGTCCGGCCCGGCTGCGGGCCACAGCCACACGCAGGCCGGTGGTCAGGTGCGCGGGCAGCAGCAGGGGCGCATGTTCCGCCGCAAGACAGGCCCGCTCCAGCGTATGGAACAGCTCGCGCACATTGCCCGGCCAGTCGTATTCGTCCAGCATCTCCAGCAACAGGGGGGAAAGCTCCTTCTCCTCCATGCCGTTGCGGCGGCAGCAGCGGATGACCGCCTGCCGTGCCAGCAGAGGTATCTCGTCCCTGCGCCGGCGCAGGGGCGGGATCACGATGGTCATGCCCTGCAGGCGGTAGAGCAGATCCTTGCGGAAGCGCCCGTCCTCGCTCATGGCCTCCAGATCCTGGTTGGTGGCCGCCACCAGGCGAAAATCGCTCTCCACCTCGCGCACCTCGCCCACGGGACGGAAGCGGCGCAATTCCAGCGCCCGCAAAAAAGCCCCCTGTATGCCCTGCGGCAGGTCGCCCACCTCGTCCAGGAAGAGCGTGCCCTGATGCGCCGCCCGCAGCAGGCCCTCGCTGGCCCGCTCCGCACCGGTGAAGGCCCCCCGGGCATGGCCGAACAGATGGCTCTCCACCAGCGTTTCCGGCAAAGAGGCGCAGTCCACGGCCACGAAAGGCCGCGAGGCCCTGTGGCTGTTGCGGTACAGGGTGCGGGCGAACAGCTCCTTGCCCACGCCGGTCTCGCCCAGCAGCAGGACATTGACGTCGCTGTGCGCCGCCTGTTCCAGCTGGGCCAGCGCCGCCTGCATGGCCGGGCCGCTCCCCGCCACCTGACCCGGCTCCAGTTCCAGGCCCCGGCGCGAGCGCCGTCTGTCCCGGGCCTCCAGCACATGGCTCAGGGTCTCTTCCACATCGCGCACCCGCACGGGCTTCATGAGAAAATCCCAGACACCGCCGCGCAGGGCCTTTTCCGCCGCGTCGCCGTCGCCGTGGCCCGTGATGACCACGATGTCCGGCGCATCGGGCAGGGCCGCCAACTCCTGCTGCACATCCAGACCATTGCCGTCGGGCAAAAGCATGTCCAAAAGGATGACGTCCACGCCCGCGGCCGCCAAACGCCGCCCTTCCGCCAGCGTGGCCGCGCACAGGGCCTCGTGCCCCAGACGGCGGCAGGCCGCCTCCACCATGGTGCGCATCAGGTTCTCGTCATCCACTACCAGCACACGGGCCATCCTTGCCTCCCTGCCCGGGCCTGTGGTCCCGGAGTTTCCCCTGTGGCCATCCCCGGGCGCGGCACAGGGGCGCGCCTGCTGCCCGGCATATCGTTCCCATATCCCTGCGGTCCCCGGCTCACGGGCCGGACGAAAAGGCCCTGAGGCCGGCTGCCGGCTCCTTTGCGGCTGGTGCGCGCACCAGCGCTCCCGGCAAACGGCAGTACGGCCCGGGGCGTTCCCCTGCCCGTCACGCTTCCCGCACGGGGGAGCCTCCACCGCGAAGACACCGGCATCAGACGTCTTCCCGCCGCAGGACTTCTTCGGCACGCGCCAGGGCCGCGGCACAGGCCGCCGCCAAAGGCATCGGCCCTTCCGTCTTCTCCGGCGTGCCCGCCGGCGCCTGCCGTGCCGCCTGTTCCAGGGCCGCCGCCCTGAGACGCAGCTCCTCAAAACAGAGCGTGGCCGCGGAATTCTTCAGGGCATGGGCCGCCCGGCGCAGGGCCTCCGCCGTATGGGCCACCGGGGCCGCGGGATCGGCGGCCAGTTCCCGGGCAGCTTCCAGGCCCGCTCGCAGCCGCGGCAGGTCGTCCCGCAAGGCCGTGACCAGGGTACGCAACAGCTCTTCGTCCTGCTCCGTGGCCGCCAGCGCGGCCGCCCTGTCCCAGATGACGGGAGCGGTCTCCTCCGCGCCACAGGGCACCGGCGGCTCCTGCTGCCCGCCGCCGGAGCTGCCGCGGGGCACATCCCGCAACGCGGCCAGCAGCATGGCCGGGGGCACCGGCTTGTCCAGCAGGGCCCGCACTCCCAAGGAGCGGAAGTGCGCCTCCTCATCAGGGGGCAGACCGGCGGAATGGACGATCACCGCCTGCTGCCGGGGCGCGGCGCTCCGTCCGGCACGGACGCGCTCCAGCACGGTCAGGCCGTCCATGCGGGGCATGCCGGCATCCAGCAGGATGACGTCCCACGGGGCGGCGGCCAGCATGTCCAGCACATGTTCCCCGTCAGCGGCCAGCCCCACGGTGCAGCCCTGCTCCCGCAAGCGCACCTCGAGCAGATAGCGGCCCGCGGCGTCATCCTCGGCCACCAGCACGCGCAGGCCTTGCAAGGGGCCCGCCGCAGGGGCCGGAGCCTCGGCGTCCTTTTCCGCCGGGCACGGAGTCCCGGACTCCGGACCGGGGCCGCCAGCCGCCATCGCCAGCCGCACTTCCAGCGTGAACGTGCAGCCCTGTCCGGGGCAGGAGCGCACCAGCACGTCTCCGCCCATACGGCGGGCGATGGTGCGCACGATGTTCAGGCCCAGACCGGTGCCCGGCTTGCCGCCGGCGGCACTGCCCCGGTGAAAGCTCTCAAAGACCGCCTTTTCCTCGCCGGGCTCCAGCCCAGGCCCGCTGTCCCGGACGTCCAACCGCAACAGGAAGACACCGGAGGCCAGACGCTCCCCGCCCGCCGTCACGTCTATGCGGCCCTGTTCCGTGAATTTAACGGCATTGCTCACCAGATTGCCCAGGGCCTGCCGCAGGCGGAAGCTGTCCCCGGAGACCTGCCGGGGCAGCTGCGGCGCCAGATGCAGCTCCAGCTCCAGCCCCTTGGCCTCCGCCGCCGGTCTGTACAGGTCGGCGCAGGCCCGCAAACAGGCGGGCAGATCGAAGGTCCGGCAGCGCAGGCGCACTTCTCCCTGCTCCAGCGAGGCGTGGTCGGTGATGTCGTCCACCATCTCCAGCAGGGCCCCGCAGGCCCGGCGCAGATAGGCCAGGGCCGTATGCCGCTGCTCCGGCCCGCAGTCCCGGCGGTCGAGCAGATCGCTCATGCCCAGCATGGCCGCCAGCGGGGTACGCATGTCGTGGCTGAGGCGCCCCATGAAGGCGCTCTTGAGGCGGCTCTTCTCTTCGGCCTGCAGGCGCCGCAGGGTCAGGTTGCTGGTGATGCCGCCCACGGCCAGCACCCCGGTCAGGGCCAGCAGGCCATAGAGCAGGCCCAGCTCACGCTGCTTCCGCTCCAGATCGTGCACATAGGCGGCGGCATCCATGCTGATGCTGATGCCGCCCAGCATGTCCCCTTCCCTGTGGCTCTGATGACAGCGCAGGCAGCTTTCCTGTGCGGCCAGCGTCCTGAGCAGGCGCAGGCGGCCCTGCGGCAGACAATCCTCCCCGCTGAAGAAGACCTGCCCGCCCTGCGTGGCCGTGGCCAGTATCCGCCGTTCCCAGTCGTCGGCCCGGTTGCCCGGCCGCAGGGGATCCTGGCCCACGATGGCCAGACGGAAACCGGGCTCGGTGAGGCGTTCGGCCATCTGGCGGCTCATGTAGGCGGGGTTCATGAGCACCAGCGTCCGCCCATCGGCGGTCTGCAGGGTCCTGTCCTTTTCCGGCAGCCAGGGATTGGGCTCGCCATAAGCGCTCAGGGGCACATAGACGCCGCCATGGCCCGCGTTCCAGTCACGGGCATCCATGAGTTGATGGGCCGTGGCCGCCAGCCGGGTATGGCAGAGTTCCAGCAGGTGGACCTGCTCGCCCTGCACGGCATGGCGGTACAGGAAAAAGGTCAGGACCAGCCAGGCGACACTGGCCAGCACGGGCAACAGCCAGCGCCGCCAGTGCCCGGGCCCGCCGGAAGGCGGGACTCGCACGGGGTCGGACATGCTTCCTCCGTCGGCCCGTCCGGACACGCCGGTGTTCCCGTTCTATGACGTGACCGTCCGCGACTGGTACTACAGCGCGGTCAAGTACGTCTACGAGAAGGGCCTCATGGACGGCGTTGACGTGGGCGTGTTTGCGCCGAACGACACGCTGACCCGCGCGATGGTCTGGACGATCATCGCCCGCGCCGAGGGCGTGGACACCACCGGCGGCGCGACCTGGTACGCCAAGGCCCAGGAGTGGGTCACGGCGAAGGGCATTTCCGACGGCGAGAACCCGAACGCGGCCATCACTCGTCAGGAGCTCGTGACCATGCTCTACCGCCTGGCCGGTGAGCCCGCCGTCAGCGGGACTATCACCGCGCCGGATGCCTCCAGCGTGAGCACTTGGGCCCAGAGCGCCATGACCTGGGCGATGAACATCGGCCTCGTCGAGGGCGACGAGAACGGCGCGGTCACGCCGACCGCCACCGCGACCCGCGCCCAGGCTGCGGCCCTCATCATGCGCTACCTCGAGGCGTAAAACTTAATAACTCAACAGCAAAGGCCCGGGAGGCTTGCCTCCCGGGCCCTTTTTGCGCCTTTGACACCTGAAAAATCGGTAAAATGCCGAATAAAAACGTCCAAATGCACGAAAACAGCCACACCGCGCGACGC
>OLXM01000141.1_pt1 | contig 14926 bp, 14 predicted proteins | sample 1673361 | NCBI WGS metagenome assembly OLXM01 (sample SAMEA103958109, study PRJEB25191) | human gut metagenome | biome: human-associated habitat [ENVO:00009003]; feature: intestine environment [ENVO:2100002]; material: feces | place: Germany | collected 2013/2015
CACGATCAAGGTCAAATTCACCCTGAAGAACAGCGGAGAATATGCCGGCATTGAGGTCGCACAGCTCTACGTTCGTGACCTCGTCGGATCCATCGCCCGCCCTGTCAAGGAACTCAAAGGTTTCCAAAGGGTTGCGTTGAACGTCGGCGAATCAAAGGTCGTAGATTTCTCGCTTCCTGTCTCCGCCCTCGCCTTCTGGAACATCAACAATGAATATATTGTCGAGCCCGGTGATTTCCAACTCTGGGTAGCCACCGACTCCGCCTCCGGCGAGCCTGTCGGATTCACTGTCAGATAGTCTGGAATCTATAGGTTTCTCAGGCAAATAGTCTTGTCATTTAGATTATGTCTTTGTTGGCCAATTACCACAAAGACATAATCTAATTCTTATCACCCACGGCACTAAAACCGGAATAATCGCATAGAATCTGTTTTGAGTTGTTTGAAATGTTCTTTGATGTGAAAAATCTTCAAAAACAGCTTCTTAGTCCTGTCTCAAAGTCTCAATCCTCTCCGGAGACAGCCCTGTGGCAATCCCGATCTGTTCAACCGGGATGCCTAACGACAGCATAGACTTAGCGACTTTCTCTATACCTTTCTCTACGCCTTCCGCCGTGCCTTGCTCGACACCGGCCTTAAAGCCTTTGCGGTAGCCCTGCTGCTCGGCACCTTTGATGTACGGGTGCATCTCTTTTTCTGTCATCATATCGCTGAAATAGTTGTCAATCTCCTGGTCGTCAAGGCCGCTGACACGCATCGCCCGCTCCAACCTCACAAACTCAGCGTCTTTCTCCGACCTCGACTTCGCAAATATAGCGAAATTTCTGAATATCCGGCACCATGCTGCCACAGGACTGTCATATTCATCAGTATAACGCATTATCCTCGGCAACTCCAACAGATAGAACGACATCCGGTCTCCGAACGGCTCGGCCGTCTCGATCTCACGCAGTCTGTAATGGTACAGGATCTTTCCCTCCGGCGAGTTCGGATGCTCGTCCTCGTAGTTCATAATACAAATGACCTTGACGGGCGCAAGGACATATTCCTCATCCCCGCGCTTCACCTGTCTGGTCACCAGCCTTGAGCCGTAGAAGAGCAGACGGTCGCGCTGGTCGAAACGCGAAGCCTTCTGCATCTCGACCAGAATCGTCCCGCCCGGCGTCCGGCAAAGAAGGTCGAAGAGTATCCTCTTGTCCTGTGGAGACACCTCTGTCAGCTCAGTGTTCCGGAACTCGACCGAGGTGATGTCCTCCTGAAGGATGTCATTGAGGAGCCGGACAAGCAATTCAGGGTGGTTCTGGAACAGATACTTGAACGCCCAGTCGCAGGTCAGGTCAAGATACTCCGGCGTGGCGAGCCTCTGTGCGTAGGCATCCTTCTCCTCGTCGGTCATCCCGATGAACCGCCCGTCGTTCTCAATCAGCCTACGGCAGTGGCGGTAGCGTTTAAGGTACTGCTCCTCCTCCGATGCCGCGTCCGGGCAGTCAGCGGCTTCCTGCCCATCCACGGTCTCTTGGTTAACACCCTCATGTTCAATGGTCTCTTGGTTAATGGTAGTCTGGTCATCGGCCTTCCGCCTGACGGCACATTTTCTCTCTGAAGTCCTCATAGTTGAAGTGAATCATGTCTGTTTGTCAAAATGTCCCGCGATTTCTCCCGGAACACGACCGCAAGTTAGGCATTCCTAATGAAAGGAAACAGAAAGAAACACATTCAATTCATAAAAAACAGAAATTTTTTCGGTGATACCCCCGAAGAAACCACTACTTGAGGCTTCTTTGACACGGCAGCCACCTTCGGCAAAGTGCTTTAGCTTCACCGCTGGCCTTTAGGCACTCCAAAAACCCTCCGGCAACGCATTGAGCCATATTCGTTTCCCAAGAGTGTTCCGCAACACTCTTGAGAGACGTTCTAGCCCGAAAACGTTGCCCAAGCGCCACCTCCCCCGAAAGATCACCGAGAAATATTAGACTCTCGACATCATCAAGGCTCCTCTATTCCTCGTTTCGATGAATCGGAGGTGCTTCGTTGAGGACGTTAGAGTCATTCAAATTACTGGTTAACCCTCGTCGTATGTCCCGATTTTAAGCCGTGGCGGATAAATGCCACAAATGACAACCCTACCCCTTACCCAAAACATTCCAAAACGGCACCCTCCCTAAGTATGCCATGCCACTTCACAGCAATAAGATTCCTAAACTCATACGCGAGAATCCAATTATTCCCGACAAAGTGCATTTTTACCATAAAATGATTATCATAAAATGATAAAATGTCATATTTACAATGTAAGACATTATAACTTTGATAGATACATCAATCACGACAGGGTACGCCGGAGTCCATTTTTTTTGCGGCAGGGTCAAAGGGACAAGCGGAGTATCAAATCAGTTCGCGGATTATCTCGTCGGAGGTGAAGAGGCGGGATTCGGGGATGCGGATGCTGCCGCCTTGCTTTTCAAGGGCACCTTCACTCAAAAGGGAATTAATGACCGCGCGGTCGGCCAATGAATATAGTTCCGTGGCTTTCAGGCCTTTGTCGGTGCGGAGGGAGAGCATGATCCTCTCGACACGAATGTCCTCCGGCGAAAGGGTCTCGAAGTTTCTTGAATATGTGGCCAACTTTCCGCTTGGATTCCGGGATGAAGTTTGACACGAAGTCGAGTCCGGATTACAGGACGAGATTCTGTCTGGATTGCAGGATGAGGTTTCATCCTGCTGACGGTGCGGGAGTTCCTGGCTGTTCCAGGAGCGTACATTGCCGGTCAGGGAATGGGCACCGGGGCCGAGGCCGATGTACGGTGCCCGGCGCCAGTAGGCGCTGTTGTGGACGGCTTCGAAGCCGGGCTTTGCGAAATTGGAGATTTCGTAATGATGGTAGCCGGACCGCCCAAGACATCTGCACAGGATGTCGTACTGCCGGCGACATTGTTCCTCGGAAGCCTCAACGTAACGCCCGTCGGCTACCATCTTGGCAAGGGCGCTTCCTTCCTCTATTGACAGTTGGTAGGCCGAAATGTGCTCTGGAGAAAGTTCCAAGGCCTTTTCGATCGTGTCTTTCCAGGTCTCGTCCGTCAGTTGGGATATGCCAAAGATCAGGTCAATGCTGATGTTCCGGACTCCGCTTTCGCGAAGGATATGGAAAGCCTTGACGGCATTCCCTGCATCGTGGCGGCGGTTCATCCAACGGAGAATGTCATCGTTGAATGACTGGATGCCCATGCTGATCCTGTTCACACCCAAGGCAAGAAGTCCGCGGACATATTCACGGCCTTTTTCCACTATATCTTCGGGGTTCACTTCAACGGTAAACTCATCGAAGAGTTCTGTCGGGGTGGTCACTTCGACAGGCTCAGTGACCAGAGAAAGCTGTTCAGTCTGGGAAACCGCACCGACAATCCGTGACAAAACATCAAGAGGAAGCACCGATGGGGTGCCTCCTCCGATGTATAGGGTGTTGACCGCATCCTGTGCGGACATATTCATTTCCAGTTCCTTCCGGCGGTCACGAATCTCAGCGATGACGGCATCTGCATATTCATTGAACGCCTGTCTGCTCCGGCATATTTCCGAATAGAAGTCGCAGTAAGTGCAGAAACTGCCGCAGAAAGGGACGTGAAGGTAGATCACAGGTTAGCGGAGCAAGAGTTCAGTCTTGCCGAGGAACGCCTGAGAGGTGTAGGCCTCAACCGTGTATATTCCCGACTGATAGGAAGGAATGTCGTTGAGATAGATGCTCAGGTCAACCTCCTTACCCTCGTAGTCAACCTCACGGGAAGCGGAGGCGACCATAGTCTGGCCGTTGAACGAGAACGAGGTCTGCGTGCTGTTGGTGAGAAGGATTCCGTCCGGATCCTTGACGCGGAGATAGACTCTCACCGGTCCCTTAGGAGCCAGGTCGTTCTCGACAAGGCTCAGGGAGGCCAGAAGTCTCACTACCCTGCTGCTACGGTCCGTAACCTTGTCGGAAGCGTTGTAGGCGGCGACGCTCAAGCCTCTGGACTTGATCACGGAGCCGGCCGCCACCTGACCGGTAAGGTTCTCGACCTTGCCCTTGAGGTCAGCGTTCTCGGCACGGCTTTCGGCGGCCTCGCGACGCGCGGCGGCGGCATCGGCTGTCAGCTTGTGGTTCAATGTGTTGAGCGAGTCAATCTGCACTATGTAGTTTCTCATGATGCTGCGAAGGGTTCCGAGTTCCTTCTCGTACTGACGCATCTTGCGGCGGTTCGTGGCCTCGGTCTTCTGGATCCTCTCTATCAACTGGTTGACCTCTTCCTTGGAGGAGTCCAGCTGGCTGTTGATCGATGCATAGTCAGATGAAAGGCTGTCGTAGTCTCCCTTGAGGGCGATCATCTGCTGGGTAAGGTCGTCCTTCTCAGCGTTAAGGTCCTTTACAAGGCTGGACTTCGAGAACCAAATGTAGGCAAGTCCCGCGGCAAGCAGCACCGCCACAGCCACAAGAATCCACATAACCTTCTTGAGGCTTTCATTCTTTCTTTCCTGCTCTTCGCGATCACGACGCTCGCGGATAGGATCAATTTCTGCCATAGTCTTTCGATTTAATGATTAATGACACAAAAATAACAAAACTATTTCATATCTTTGCTTCGTTAGCAAAAATCGGACTATTATGAAATATTTTATCAGAGCTGTCAAATACTTTTTCTACTTCACCATCCTGTTTGTGGTCATAATGGCGGCGCTCGTGTTCATCGGAGTCGTCAAGGCTGATGTCAGCCTAATGTTCCGCGATGGCTATAAGTCGCTGTGGCAGATAGCCTTGCTATTCGCTTTCGTTTCAGCCTTCTACCCAAGATTCGGTTTCATCAAAAGATCAGTCATATTAAAAGGTGAATATTCCGACCTCCGTGGCGGGATTATTGAATATATGGAGATGCGCGGCTACCGCCTCGAAAGCGAGGATGGCGAGAATATGACATTCCGCCTCCGCTCCAAGTTCAGCGCCCTCTTCAAGATGTTCGAGGATCGGATCACGATGACCCGCGAGCTTGGCGGCTTCGAGGTGGAAGGCCTGACCAAAGAAGTGGTGCGGATTGTCGGCGGACTGGAGTACAAATTCCGGGTGCTGGACGAGGAGTAATCCACATTTACGGGAAATGAATATGCTCGATCGGTGCTGCCGGCACCATTGAAGCACAGATATAACACTCTAATATTCAAAGATTATGGCAGAAGAACTCAAGACTGTCGCAAAGTTCGACAACGCGATGAGCGCCCACATCACAGCGGGCATGCTCAATGAGAACGGCATCCCTGCCGCAGTGTTCGGAGAGAACTCCTCCTACGTCTCACTGAACTATGTAGATCCAGTCGAGGTAAAGGTCAACGCGGCCGACTACGACGCCGCTATGGCCCTCATCAACTCCAACGACAAGGCAGAGTAGCCCTATTGAATACGCTGACAGGATTTCGGTGCCCCCTCCCTTTAACCTGTCGGGTGCGGAATATGATATTTCTCACCCGACAGTTATTTTGTCAGCCCTCGCGGGTGCAAAAAAAACCTTCTCTCACCCGACACTCATCGTATTTTGTACCACAATAATTGCCTAGGGCCATATCATTCCATAAACAGTTCATTCATCCACAATGGCGAATGTTTATCATTGATAATTCTCTTAGTAAATATACTTTAATATTCCTATATAATTGCTATTTTTGCATTTACACCAATAACAAAGCCATTATGACAATACAAGATCTGTATAATAAATGTTGCGATTCTCTAGATGCTAGACCTCTAAAAAAGCCCGGCATAAGAAAGAATGCCTTGAATAAAGTACTGGTATACTTAAGGACATCTCCATTCTTTCAGGATGGACATCTATCTCTTCCTTTAGACAAAGAAAGAGTTAAAGAGAGTTACAAGAAATACAAAGACAAAGAGTTAAACGATGCTGAAAATAGTGTGATCAATCTTATTTATAAAATATCAGAACCCAATAATACACAACGGCATCAATCCTGTCAGGTCTCAAAAAGGCAGGCACGTGAAGTTGAAGCAACTGATGATCAACACAACTATACACTATTTGAAAAGGATTTGGTCAAAGGTAACTTTTTATCTGTTAATGCCATTGATAGTTCACAAATACCACAAACACCTGGACTATATTGCATAAAAATACGCAAGGGGGTTAGGTTTCCTCAAAACTATGGAAAGATTAGAGATGATGGAATCATCTACATTGGGAAAGCATCCAAATCCTTACGTAGCAGATTATGGGAAGAAGAACTCAAGCATAAAAGGCCTGCGACTTTCTTTCGCAGCATAGGAGCGATGCTTGGATTTCTTCCCCCCATAGATTATCTTTATGGGAGAACGTCCAGAAATTATAAGTTTTGTGATTCCGATGAATGCCAAATCCGTAAATGGATGGATTGTTCATTATTTGTTAATTTCATTCAAGTAGAACCAGACAAACTGGGTTCTATAGAAAAGGCTTTTATCAGGAACTATGCTCCTTTAGTAAACATCCAGCACAACCCTAATGCAAGCGATTACATTAAAGCGGCAAGGAAACGATGTGTTGACCACGCAAAACGTAAAATATAATTTATTCATTAATTTATTGATTAACAACGCTTAGCCAAAGGAGGAACAGATTATGGTAATAAGGCCGATAATAAATGTGCGGTCAGACAAGCTTTCGCACGGGTTCACCGAAGCCGTCAAACTCTGCAGAGAGCTAAGTTCCGATAAAACGGGAGTTATTCTGGATCTTGCTGAGGTTCATTTTGTGTCACCTTCATTCCTACTGCCCGTTATTGTATATATGCACCAACTCGGTTTCCCGATCAATATGATTAATATCGGGACTTATCTATCAACTGTCAGTTTTTCTGACGGTGGTATAGACGCAGCGTCATTCGCCAGATCTTCGGCATTCAAATCTTATATGGAGTCGTATTCATCCAAAAGTTATATTCCAATAATAAAATTCCCTACAGATCTTGACGGCAGCGATAAACGCAATACGATTCTGCAATGCATAGACAACATTTTGAGTCGGCAAGTACCCTTTGCGAATAATGTCATACTAGCATTAAAATATGTTATCGGCGAAGTTGTTGATAACATTATAGAGCACGCCTGTTCGGAATTCGGATACATAATGGCACAAAGTTATCCTAACCAAGGCTACACAGACATTTGCATAGCGGATACAGGACATACAATTATTGGCAGTTATGCGGAAAACCCACGTACGGCAGAAATATCGTCTGACATAGAGGCCATCCAAGCAGCCGTGAATGGCATCTCCGCCAAAAATCTACCAAATGCGGAAAACAGAGGATATGGGTTCAGGACATCTATAAATATGCTGACAAAAGGTCTTGGAGGAGAATATTTATTGGCCTCAGGTAATTCAGCCTATGCCAGGAACAGAAGGATAGACCAATACCTTACTCTCCCGTATGGCCTTAGATTTGAAGGCACAATCGTTGCTTTCAGAATTCCACATACTGAAAACGAATTCAATTATATAAATTACGTAGAGTAGCATTATGGAAACTATATATATAAAGGATCTTATAGGTCAAGACATCTTGAACCGCATATCTGCACGTGATATTCTAGATGCCATCAACAACATAGACGATAATGTCATTGTATTGAACTTCAAAGGTGTCCATTTCACAACCAGAAGTTTTATGGACGAGTTCTACAATACCATAATCACGGCTAAAGCGACAAGAAAAACAATCAGGATCGAGTCAATGGAAAAAGACTTATCCACAATGCTTGAAGCAGTCAGCAAAACACAAAGAAATTCAATTGTGAGAATAACCCCTCAACCATATACCGAGACAAACTCTGTCAGTGATATGGAGAAGTTATTTGCAAGTATGTCAATCTAAAAAGATTCTCCGGCTACGCCTCGTCAAGAATCTTCTTGGCGGCGTAGGAGAGGGCGTCATAGAAATCCTGGCCGAAGACGGAGATGAGGGGGTCGCGGAGGAACTGATAGACACGGATGCCTTCGCGGCGGCCTTTCTCGTAGGCATCCTTGCATATTCCCCAACGATGGAGGTTCAGGGCCTGGCCGCCGCCGGTGAGCTTGGTGACGCGGATCGGGTAGAGCCAGCAGGACTGGGGTTTGCGGAACTTGCACTCGCCTTGGAAGAAGCACCGTTCGATGGAGCAGAAACAGTCGCCGGCCTCGTCGAAAGTGGTGTAGGCGCATTCCTCGGTCTGATCCACGACCGGGGTCACGATGTCCCCGTCACGGTCGATGGAGAAGAAGCCCTCCTTGTCAATCTGCGCGCGGCCCTGCGGCCTCATAAGCTTTGAATATATGGGGTAATTCTCCTCCAGAGGCTCCAGCTCCGACTCCTCCAACGGAGCCCCGCTGTCCCCTATTATGCAGCAACAGCCCTTGCAGACAGCGTAGTCACAGGCGAAATATTCAGTGACAACATCCTCAGACACAAGGATGTCGCCGATCTGGATGATGGTTCCGAACTTATTGTTTGACGACATATTCAATTCTCATTCCTTCGGACAGAGCTCCGAAAATTTCCTTTACCTTGTCGGCGGAGACACTGCCGATTCTGTTGTTATAACCGGTCAGCACGTCCTTTCCGCCGGAATAGCGCATCAGGACGGCGTCCACATAATTCTTCGGATCCGCAAGATAGGTCGAGTAGCCATTGGTCAGCAGGGACTTGCAGGAAGCGAGCTCCGCGGCGTTGACCGGATTGGAAAGCACGTTTTCAATCACCTTGCGGGCCTCCACAAGAGTCCTCATCGGCTGGTCGGAACCGCTCTTCACACCATAAGGGAGGCCGGATTCCGGCACAGGAGTGCAGGTGAATATCAATTCCAGAGCCTCCTGAGGCCAGATGCTGAAGCGGTCGGCCATTCTGACACTGAACCCGTGCTCGGCCATCACACCGGTAAGCCTGCGCTGGAGGGCGAGGCTGGCGACCTTGAATGCCATATAGTTCTCTGTCGTGAACGGCTCGGCGCAGGCCAAAGCCAGACTGATCTCAACAGGGGTTCCGATGCGGGAATATGTCGTGGCACCGGTGCGCAACTTATAAGATGAGAACTGGCGTACGGACGAGGACTTGCTGACCCGGAATCCGCCAAGATACTGGCAAAGGATTTTCTGGACGGACTCCGCCGACAGATCGCCCACAATCACAAGAACTCCGTCATTCGCTCTTATAAATTGATTGTCAAAAAAATCAGATGCGTCATCCAACGTTCTGGCGGTGAGACCGGACGGCGTCTTGACGGACGAGTAGTTGTAGTCCTGGTACATGAGGCTGTCCAGATAGGCCGGCTTGAGGGAAGCCAGTTCCATCCTTTTCCACGGCTCAAAGGCCGAAAGCGAAGGCTTCCGCATATTGGCGGCGGAAAGCAAGGCCTTGAGGGTCAGCATGAACCTGTTTGACGGGGCTGAGCCGTAGAGTCGCAGATCAGATGTCGAGACGGCACATGACATCTCCACCCCGTTGGCACGGAGCACTTTGTCGAAGTCGCTTCCCGGCATGCCGGCGATGTTGCACAGGCCGAACATATCGGAGAAAAACGCTCCCTCCCCGCGAGGAAGATTCCGGACAGTGGAGAAACCACCCTTTATCATAAAAGAGTAACTGAAACGCCCGGCAGCCGGCATCTTCTTGTAAATCACCTTCATGCCATTGGAGAAAGTCCACATCTCCCCTCCGGAGACAGGCTCCGCGGCCACAGACTTCATCTTGACCTTATTCCTTTCGTTCCAGAAAGCCGAGGTGTCCTTGGCCGTCACAGGCCACTTGTAGAGCGGTTTGTCCAGCATGGAGACCCCGTCGGTCACCGAACCGAACAGAACCGGCCAGAACCATTCGTCATAATCCTCCTCGTTTCCCGTCCATGTGATCTTGGGATTCTCCATCTCGGAGAGCAGGGCCAGAGTGTAACCGTTGAAAAGTTCGGTCTCAGCCTTTGTGGACATATTCCTGGAAGAGAAGAAGTTGGCCTTGGTCGCCGGGGAAGCCAGATCAGCTCCGTAAAGGTAAGAGGAGACGCAGCGCAGAACAAGGGCATCATTCGTCTGCGTCCTTAGGAAACCATTCAGGACGGAATTGCGCGCGACCAGATATTCCTCCGCCCCGATTCCCTTGGAACAAATCTCCGAAAGGACGGAGGCGACCGCCATCGAGGCTGGCATCAGCTGGCCGCGGGAGGTCCGCACACTCACGCTGAAACGCTCGTCACCAGCGCATGACGCACTTCCAAGATATTCAACATCAAACGATTCCACAGGAATATCCCTACCAAGGAAACTTTCGCGGAGGCGGCTTGAGACAATCTCCCTCAACGATCTGGAGAATAATTCCGAGATGAACGGCTGGATCGTGTTCATCTGATCGTCAGGTGTCCTCGGCGAGCGGAACTCCACAGTCACGGAAGAACCGCCGGACGGGATGAATGAATATTCAGGAGCGATGGCAGGCCTCCAGACATATTCCTTCTTCTTGTAGGCGGGATTGCGGGAAGGAACCATCAGCGAGAATACGTTCATCCTTTCCTTGATGGCGGTAGGATTGATGTCACCCGCGATGATGATGGCATGCTGGCAAGGCTGAGCCGCGATGAGGTCGAACAGCATGAGAAGCGTGGTGTCCGACGCGGCCTGGTCAAAGACCGGCACATCATCGAATCTGAATATTGTCGCGTCGTCACGGTAGGAGATATATCCTTCCGAACGGCAGCCTATTCCCTTGCGCGACAAGAACTTATAAGGAATCGTCTTGTTGAAGTGGGGCAATGACGAAAGCTCTTTTCTCGCTGACAGAGTGTCGCTTACCCCCTTGCACACAAGCGCGAAGTCAGCGACTCCCTTCATCGATGGATTCGTCAACAGATAGTAGGAAATCCCGTTGGTAAGATTGCCGGTAGTGACCGAGCCGTCCTTCTGAAGAACGGGCAGATTCTGCGCTGGCATCATTATTGAAAAACCAAACAGCGCAAAACACAAGACTGATTTGAAGATAAGACTACGCATCATTGACACCTCCCGTTTAGACAAAAATAGCCAATAATGTGCAATTGACACAAATTTTTATTACATTTGTGGTTATTGCGATTATAAGGAATATAGTTAAACATAATTTTTAATACGATGAAAAAGTTTATTCTCGCGATCGCTGCCGCGTTCATGGCAGCAAGCATGGCATCCGCCCAGGACATGGCCCAGGCAACAGAACTCTACAATAATGGAGCCACAGCCATCTCTATGAAGAATTGGACTGAAGCCCTCGACTGCTTCCAGAAAGCTCTCGAAATGGGTAAGACCATAGGCGCTGACGCCGATGAGCTCGTGGCAAACTGCAAGAACGCCATCCCTGGAGTCTCCCTTGAGATCGCAAAGGACCTGATCAAGGACGCGAAGTACGATGAAGCCGCCGCCAAACTTGACGAAGTCGCCAAAATAGCCGAGGAATATGAGAACGCCGAGGTTGCCGAGAAGGCTAAGGAGCTCGTTCCTCAGATGTGGATGCAGAAAGGTGTTGACGCACTCAAACTGAAGGACTTCGCCACCGCCGCCGACGGTTTCGCGAAGTCTTACGCCGCCGACACCACCGCCGGCAAGACAGCCCTTTATCTCGGTCAGGCTCTCGGAGCGCAGGGCAAGACCGAGGAGGCCATCGAGGCTTTCAGGCATGCCGCATGGAACGGTGAGGAGGCCGAGGCCAAGGAGCAGGTTTCCAACATCTATGTAAGGCAGGCCAACGCCGCCCTTAAGGGCCAGAAGTTCGCTGACGCCGTGAAGGCAGCCGAGAAGGCCAACAGTTATGTCGAGAACGCCACAGCTTACCTCATCGCAGGGCAGAGCTCACAGAAACTCAGCAAGAACGCCGACGCCATCAAGTACTTCGAGAAGTATCTTGAGATGAAACCGGACGCGAAGAACGCTCCGGCCATCACTTTCACCGTGGCCGCCCTCTATCAGGGCGCTAAGAACAACGCCAAGGCTCTTGAATACTACAAGAAGGTACAGGACGATCCTAAGTTCGGCGCACAGGCCAAGCAGATGATCGCTTCCCTCAGCAAGTAACAAATGAAGTTCCTCGAACTTCTTGCTCCGGCAAGAAACGCTGACATCGGCATCGCGGCTATCGACTGCGGTGCCGATGCCGTGTATATCGCCGGGCCTGCGTTCGGGGCGCGTCAAGCCGCCGGAAACTCGATGGAGGACATCCGGAGGCTCACCGAATATGCCCACAGATTCGGAGCGCGCATATTCCTGACACTCAACACTATTCTTTTTGACAACGAGCTCGCGGAGGCGGAAAGACTGCTTGCCGAGGCGAAGGACGCGGGAGTGGATGCCATCATCGCGCAGGACCTTGCGGTCTGGGAACTGACCGACCTGCCGGTCCACGCTTCGACACAATGTGCGATAAGGACTCCGGAGAAGGCACGGCTCTACGAGGGCATCGGAGCCTCACGGCTTGTTCTTGAACGGGAGATGTCTCTGGACCAAATCCGTGCGATAAGGTCGTCCGTTAACTGCGAGCTGGAGTTCTTCGTGCACGGAGCGCTCTGCGTCTGCTACAGCGGCCAGTGCTATATGTCAGAGCGGATAGCCGGGCGAAGCGCCAACCGGGGGGAATGCATCCAGGCGTGCCGGTCGCTTTACGACCTTGTGGACGAAGATGGAAACGTACTGGTGCGGAACAAAGCCCTGCTGTCGCTGAAGGACTACAACCTCAAGGACAGGCTGCAAGACCTTGCGGAAGCGGGAATATGCTCGTTCAAGATCGAGGGAAGGTTGAAGAACATCTCCTACGTGCGGAATGTCGTCCGGGCATATTCCTTGGCATTGGATGAGTTGGTCGCGGCGAATCCGGGAAAGTACCGTAGGGTTTCTTTCGGTCGGTCGGAAGGCGGGTTCACACCGGATCTGGCCAAGACTTTCAACCGGGGGTACACGCAATTGTTTTTGGACGGGAAACGGTCAGGGAACTGGTCCTCGATGGACGCGCCGAAATCAATCGGAGAGGAGGTCGGAACGGTGGTCTCCATAGCCCCGATGCGCCAGAACTTTTCAAACGGCAAGAGGCCAAGCGAGGAGAACATCACAATAACATTACGGATGAAAAATCCGGGTGACCGGCTTCAGAACGGGGACGGATTCTCTTTTCTGTCCAAAGGTCGTGGGGAGATTGTCGGTTTCCGTGGCGATGTCTGCCAAGGGAACCGGATAACGTGCAGAAATGTCACTGGACTCTATCCCGGAGCCAAACTGTACCGGAACCTCAGCAACGCATTCGAGAAAGAGCTGGAGTCTAATCTGCCTGTCAGGACTATTCCTGTTTCGGTGGATATTTCGGCCATTGTGGTTCCGGTCACTTCGACAAGCTCAGGGACCGAAGAGGACCGGTCGCCGAGCTTGCCGAAGCGACTCAGCGAACCAACATATTCACTGAAAATCAACGCGGTAAGTCAGGACGGGCGGAGCGTCAAACTGGAACGTGAAGCGGGACACAACGCAGCGGAGAACCCAGAAAGGATGCGCGGAATGTTCGCCACTCAAATCTCAAAGGCCACAGGAATATATTCATTCACCCTCCGCTCGCTTGAAGTGGAGACTCCGGACGGCTCGCTGCCGTTCCTTCCGACATCAGCCCTCAACGCAATCAGACGAGACCTCGCCGCCGCCCTGGAAGAGATGCCTTGCCGGGCGATTCCTCTGCTGGTAAACCAGGCGTCAAGCCGTACCGGGAACGCCGAATATCCAGTACTTGAGCCTGATGTCTTGTCACAAGTGCAAGATATTCAAGAGACAACATCGAATGGCCCACACCTTTCGTACAAGGCAAACATCGCGAACCACATCGCCCGTAAGATATACATGTCGTTGGGAGCATCCCGGACCGATGACGCTTTCGAGATCTCTCACCGCCCCGATGCCGAGCTGATGCGCACCAAGTACTGCATCCGTTATGAGCTCGGCCTCTGTCCAGTTCATCAAGCCGGCAGACAGCATGGCAGGGCAAATCATACTTCCGGTATGGTAAATCCTCCTATCCCAAGCAGCCGCAAAACCAATCTATACCTGACCAACAACGGCAAACGGTATCACCTCGCCTTTGACTGCGCGAACTGTGAGATGGTTGTCCGGGTTAACGATTAATTGTGTAAATTTACCACCGCAACCACTGCTTTTCGGGAATATTCCGAGGCACTAAAACAGATTTGATCATGAGTCCCTTTAAGAAAGGAGTGTTGTCTCTCCTTATTCTGGTTTTGTCCGCCTTGCCATCCCAAGGCAACGAGGTGATGTTCTCTCCGGTGATACGGAACTTCACGCCATCCGACTACCATGGCGGCAGACAGAACTGGTCAGTCTCACAATCAGCATCCGGGTTGATCTATGTGGGTAACAACCAATATCTTCTGGAATATGACGGACACTCATGGAACAGGTACCTTATGCCTAATAAAGGTATCGTCAGATCGGTTCTTGCGGATCCTGACGGAAAAATCTACTGTGGCTCCTCTCAAGAATTCGGTTATTTCGTGAAATCAGGAAACTCTCTGATTTTCCGTTCGCTCAGTGACGGACTGAAGGAGATGAATATCCTGATTATAACATAACGGAACAGCACCGCTTTGGGCATTGGCATCTCCCACAAAAAACACTTATCGCGGTTTCGCGTCCCAGCAGAACCTCCGTATTCCAAGAGCGTGATTTCGCTTAAAAGGCGCTCGCGAAGAAACAATCATCCCTCTAAAAGCGTAAAAGAGGCTGAATGTCGCTTGTAGGAGAACATGATAAAGGCTCGCAATTTTCTCCTCGAAAAATGAGGATGGCAATCTCCTTGAGATAACGCATTAAGTAACATGAGAAAAATAAGTTGCCTCAGATTAAGAGAAGATTTTCGAGGATAGATCTATTTTCGA
>OLXM01000143.1_pt1 | contig 14861 bp, 8 predicted proteins | sample 1673361 | NCBI WGS metagenome assembly OLXM01 (sample SAMEA103958109, study PRJEB25191) | human gut metagenome | biome: human-associated habitat [ENVO:00009003]; feature: intestine environment [ENVO:2100002]; material: feces | place: Germany | collected 2013/2015
TCTTGAAAAAGTATCGGGGATAGCTGCTCCCGCCCTCGGAATAGACCTCGTAGTCCGCCTCCATCCCCAGTCCGGAAACGGAGGTGAACCCGCCGGCCAGAACCGCGCCGGGACCGGCCAGCGCCACCTGAAAGTGGGTGCCGGCCAGCATCGCCTCATAATTCATGCGCGTTCCTCCCTCCGCTCTCGCGTCCCGCGGTCACGGGCCGCCCTGCGTCCGCTTTTCCGCCCTGCGGCGGATGCCGGTATAGGCCAGCGTCAGGCTCTCGGTCAAGACCTCGCTGCGGCTGCCGTCCAGCTCCGCCACCTCGTATCCGATGGGCAGCGCGTCCTTCAGCGTCCAGATGACGCCGGGCTTTCCCAGATCGTTCAGGGTGATGATCTCCAGCGTCCGGCGCAGATCCTTTCCGGACGGGCCGGTATACTCCCGGGCGGAAGCGGCGAAGATCCAGTCCAGAAAGTCGTAATCTCCCACCACGCCGCGGCGCAGCGTGATTATGCCTTCATATTTTTCCGAACCTATCGCGGGGTAACCGGTTTCCGTATCCCAGCCGACTATCGGATCGGGAATATTTACCACTGCGGACGCCGGAGACAGTCCCAAATCAAGCGCCGGGCCATATACGCTGAGCGGCTTTATGCTTGAGCCTACTTCCGTCGCGCTTTGATACGCCCTGTTCCAGCCTTTGCGGACTTCCGGCGCTTCGCGGCCGCCGACTATCGCCCTCAGCTCGCCCGTCTTTTGATCTATCACAACGGCGGCTGACTGCGGAATTTTATCTTCGCCCGCTGCGCCGCTCACGCCCGGGTAATCCTCCCATGTGGCAAGCGTGTTCTGCACAATGTGCTGCATTTCGGTATCCACCGTAAGATAAATCGAGTATCCGCCGCGGCTCAGTTCGCTTTCTATCGCCGAGCGGTTGGCGGACGTATCGAGCAGCCCGCGTTCCTCCAGCAGATAATCCTCAATATCCCTTATGGCGTATTCAACAAAGTAGAGCATATCATCCACCTTATTGCTCTGCCGCTTTTCAACAATGCACACTGAAGTCGATGTGTTCCCGGATCTGAACGCGCCGACTGTGGTCGTGATGACGGAAGCAGAAGGGATGGCTCCGGAAGAGGTCGAAAGACTCGTCACTTTCCCTATCGAGACCGCCGTCAACGGTGCGACAAACGTGCGCCGCGTACGCTCGTCATCCGCAACCGGATTCTCTATCGTCAACATCGAATTCGACTGGGGAACAGACATTTACAAAGCCCGCCAGATCGTCTCCGAGAAAATAGCGATGGTCGGTGCTGACCTTCCAGAGAATGTCGGCAACCCGACTCTCGGACCTCAGGCCTCAATCCTCGGCGAGCTGATGATCATCGGCCTGACCGCCGACACGACCTCTATGCAGGACCTTCGCACGATCGCCGACTGGACGATCAGGCCAAGACTCCTCTCGACCGGCGGCGTTGCCCAAGTCGCGGTGATGGGCGGAGACATCAAGGAATATCAGATCCTGATGGACCCAGGCAAGATGCTCCGTCACGGAGTCTCGATGGACGAGGTCATCTACGCCGTCAAAGGAATGAACCAGAACGCCTCCGGCGGCACTCTCTATGAATATGGCAATGAATATATCGTCCGTGGCCTTCTGTCCACCAACGATATAGACGAACTGAAAAAGGCTGTGGTGAAGACCTCGGAAAACGGTTTGCCGATCACATTGGACGCAATCGCTGACGTGCGTATCGGCCCCAAGACTCCGGTTCTCGGCGTGGCCTCCAACGACGGCAAGCCTGCCGTGCTGCTGACCGTGACCAAACAGCCGAACACCAACACTTTGGCTCTCACCGGAAGGCTTGACAACGCACTTGACGAGCTCAAGGCGAACCTCCCGGCTGACGTTAAGATCAACTCACAGATTTTCCGCCAGTCCAGGTTCATCGACAGTTCGATCGACAACGTGAAGAAGTCCTTGATCGAGGGTGCGATATTCGTGATAATCGTGCTGTTCATATTCCTGATGAACTGGCGCACCACCATCATCTCCCTCATCTCAATCCCGCTTTCCATCGTCTTCTCTTTGCTGGCGATCCGTTGGATGGGACTGACGATCAACACGATGAGCCTCGGCGGAATCGCCATCGCCATAGGTTCGCTTGTGGACGACTCGATTGTGGACGTGGAGAATGTGTTCAAGCGATTGCGGCAGAACCGAGAAAAACCTGAAAATGAGCGGGAGAGCGTAATCAAAGTTGTTTACGAGGCCTCGAAAGAGGTCCGTATGCCGATGCTTAACTCAACGCTCATCATCATCGCGAGCTTCCTGCCTCTCTTCTTCCTCTCCGGAATGGAAGGAAGGATGCTCAAGCCGCTGGGAATCACGTTCATCATCTCCCTGATGGCATCCACGCTTGTGGCACTGACTGTCACACCTGTCCTTAGCTCATTCCTTCTCGGCTCACAGAACAGCGACAAGACCGGCAAGGAACCGACTCTGGTACGCTGGCTCAAGAAGTACTATGAAAAGGCCCTCAACTGGTCTGTAGGACACAAAAAGAGTTTACTCTTCGGCGTCGGAGCGCTGCTTGCGGCTGCTGTGGTGATGTTCTTCACCCTCGGCGGAAGCTTCCTCCCGGCCTTCAACGAAGGCTCGTTCACAATCTCCATCAGCACTGTTCCTGGAATATCCTTGGAGGAGTCTGACCGTATGGGCCGCACGGCGGAGGAGCTCCTGCTCAGCATCCCGGAGATCAAGACCGTGGGTCGTAAGACAGGCCGAGCGGAACTCGATGAACACGCATTCGGAGTGAACAGCTCTGAGTTTGAATGCCCGTTCGAGCTTGGTAAGAAAACCAGAAAGCAGTTGACCGAAGAGGTACGTCAGAAATTAGCCGTGCTTCCTGGAGTGAACATTGAGATCGGAGGTCCTATCTCTCACAGAATCGATGCGATGCTCTCCGGAACAAAGGCCAACATCGCCATAAAGTTGTTCGGCTCGGATCTCAACAAGATGTACGAGATCGGCCAGAAGATCAAGACATCAATCTCTGGTGTGGAAGGCATCGCTGACATCAATGTCGAGCAGCAGGTCGAAAGGCCGGAGCTGAACATCACCCCGAAACGCGAGATGCTCGCCCGCTACGGAATATCCCTGCCGGAGTTCGCCGAAGTAGTGAGGGTGATGATGGAAGGCGAAGTCGTTTCGACAGTCTATGAGGGCAACCGCTCGTTCGACCTCACGTTGAAAGTCAATGATGACGCACGCTCAAGCATCGAGAGGATTTCCGATCTGACCATAGACACCGGTGACGGCAAGAAGGTTCCACTGTCCTATGTGGCCGACATCAAGTCATCAGCCGGACCGAACACTATCAACCGCGAGAACGTCAGCCGTAAGCTGGTCGTTTCCTGCAACGCCACCGGTGGAGAACTCGCCAAGGCCGTCGGAGCCATCCGAGAGAAGATAGCCGAGAACATCGAACTCCCTGAAGGTTACCATATTGAATACGGTGGACAGTTCGAGAGCGAGGAAAGGGCATCCAAGACCATAGCCCTCGTGAGCATATTAAGTATATTCATCATCTTTATGCTTCTGTACGGCGAGTTCAAGAACATCTCGCAGTCGCTCGTCGTGCTGCTGAATCTGCCGCTGGCGCTCATCGGAGGCGTGTTCGCCATATTCTTCACCGACGGAATCCTGAGCATTCCGGCCATCATCGGATTCATCTCGCTGTTCGGCATCGCGACCCGCAACGGTATGCTCCTGATCGACCGCTACAACGTGCTCGCATCGGAGGGGCATTCGCGCGAGGAGGCTGTGATGATCGGCTCGCTGGACAGGCTGAACCCGATTCTTATGACCGCCATCACTTCCGCGCTGGCACTGCTTCCGCTCGCGCTTGGCGGCGACCTGCCGGGCAACGAGATCCAGTCCCCTATGGCTAAGGTGATCCTCGGCGGACTATTCTCCTCCACCCTGCTGAACGGGTTCGTCGTGCCGGTGATCTATCTCATCAACTCCAAGTCCAAGAAACATGGCTGATGAAAAATCATCGTCACACACTCAATTGGTCGCTGAACCCGTCGAGGCGAGCCAACCAAAACAACAAGAATTATAGTAATATTTTAATATGAAACACCGTAATATTAATAAGTTATTATTAACTATTTATATCTGTGCAGGAAGCACCTTTGCGGTCTACGCACAGACCTCCACAGAAGCCGTCCTCCGGCAAATAGAGACAAACAATCCGCAGTTGAAAGCCGCAGCCGCTGAAGTGGAAGCCGAGAAACTGGCCAACCGTGCAGACGCATTGCTGGAGAACCCGGAGTTCGAGTTCAACTACCTGTGGGGAGCCGACGGCATCGGCAACAGACGTGACTTCCGCGTTACCCAAGCGTTCGATGCAGCCACTCTGACCGGTATGAAATCCAGACAAGTAGCCGGACAGAACGAACTTGCCACACTGCAATACAAAGCCGAGAGGCTTAACGTGCTACTCGAAGCCAAGCAAGCCTGCATCGATCTCATCTACTACAACGCCCTTAAAGCCGAACTGGACACTCATCTGGCACAGGCACAGACTCTCGTGTCGTCTTTTGAGAAAAGGCTGAAAGCCGGTGGAGCCAATGTCCTCGACCTCAACAAGGCCAAGGTGCATCTGACAAGCGTACGTGGCCAGATCTCACAAGTCGAAGTTGAGCGTCAGACCCTGCTGGCGAAACTGAAGAGCCTCAACGGTGGGAACGACATCGATCTTGAAGATTCCGCCTACGGCCTTTCAGACAACTTGCCATCCGATTTCGATTCGTGGTACGAGTCGGCGTCGCAGAAAAATCCAGTCCTGCAATATGTCCGTCAGGAGGTTACTGTAGGCAAAAAACAGTTGTCCATCGACAAGACTGCCTGGGTACCTGAACTGACCGTCGGCTATATGAGCGAGCTCACGACATCAGACAAGTTTCGAGGCGTGACAGTGGGTGTGAATATTCCTCTGTGGAGCAACGCCAACAAAGTGAAGCAGTCCCGCGCTAAGATCGCCGCCGCAGAATCCCGCAAGGCTGCCGCAGAGCAGCAGTTCTATTTCGACCTTCTGGTCCAGTACAACCGCGCCGCCAGCCTCAAGGAGAACTCCGAACTGATGCGCGCCTCCCTAAGCGAGACCGACAGCCGTGACTACCTGCTGACAGCCCAGTCCCGAGGCGAGATCTCGATGATTGAATATCTCGTCGAGACCGACCAGTACTATGAAGCCCTGGAGCAGACCCTCGCCGCCGAGCGAGACTACCATCAGGCACTCGCACAGCTGAACGCTGTGGAGTTATAGACCCAATCGAGCAGTAATCCCTGCATGGCATCTAACCGATTAATAATGAATATTAAGAGACATCTCGTGGTTCAGTTTCTTGAACCACGAGATATTTCTTTTCTCTGACAATCAAGATGTTATCTGCCACGAGCGTTCAGGGCACACTCAGCCTCCACTTCAACACTCACTTCAACTTCAACCCTTGACTCTCAACTGTATCACTAATTCAGCCTCAATCGTCCTCCGGATCATCACCTCAAGCCCGCTCTACTTTCAGGGAAGCGAAGTAGTAAAAAGCAGCCGTGGCACTCCACTAATTGAATATTAAGCAAAAGGGCTATTTCGTGGTGTAAGAAACCATACCACGAAATAGTTCTATCAATTGGAAATCAACACATTATCTGCCAACCTCACCCATCCAGTTCTCACGTGCAGCTAGTGCAACGGCCAGTGCCCAAGCCCGGGCATTACAAAAATATCCTGTGCACCACAAAAATATTTTGGAGTCAGTGCAGAATTGTCTATATTGTAAATGATTAAAGGTTGATTTGTTAGAAATGTTCTTTGTGAGGAAAACTCTTCTAAGAAAACAATCTAAACAGATTCCAACAAGCGGCGAATCAAATTTAAACACTTACTTTAAACTAATAACTATGATAGGGTCGAGATGCGGGAGCCATCAGGGAAACACTGTGGCACACATATTTCAAAGGGCGCGGAATGGGTTCGTTGTGTTCTACAATGTCAAGGATTCACTGTTTTTCATCACATCATTTTGTATTATCGCCCGACAGCATGGTGTCAAGGTGTTGGCACTATGCCTGATGTACAATCATGTTCACATTCTGCTGGACACAGATGACAAAGAATCTATAAGACTGTTCATCAAGGAACTGATGTCGTACTTCTGCAAATCATACAACCGCAGGTATGGGCTTTCCGGAGTGCTGTTCGATAGCTACGGTGTGTCGCTGAAGAAAGGAGACAAAGCCATTAGGACAGCTTTGGCTTACGTCAACAACAACCCGGTCGAAGATCACATCTGCGGGAAAGCCGAGGAGTGGCGATGGAACTTTCTGGCATATTCGGACTCTGACCACCCATATTCAGAGAAGGTCAATTTAGGCATTGCATCAAGAAGGCTGAGGAGAGCGGTGGCCAAAGTGAAGTACCTGCATGCGACCGAAAGACCTTTGACATACGAAGTGCTTGACAACCTCTTCGACTCGCTTGCCATAAAAGAAAAACAACAACTGGTGGACCTGATAATCAATGAATATGCAATCGTTGATTTCCGCCAGGCCATCAGTTTTTATGGCGATTACGACAAGATGCTTATAGCATTCGCCAGCAACACTGGAAGTGAATACGAGATCAGCGAGCCTTTTGACACGCATTCCGGTCAGGCATACCGGAAAATGGCGGACTATCTGGCCAGGGACAACAGGTTCAAATCAATCGGCGAGGTGATCAATCTCCCATTAGGAAAGTTAGTGGAATATTTAGACGAACTTGTCAGCCAATGTGGCGTCAGGCAATGCCACGCGATGAAGTTCCTGCACATTATCCAGAATCGCCTTGGCACCTAAATACTTGATAATGTGCAAAATAAACTTTCTCGTGGTTATCAATTAGAAACCACGAGAAAGCCTTTTTAATTAATAATCAAAACATTATCTGCCAAGCCCTCCGAAAAAGCTCGTTTGGACTGTGATGTCTCAGCTTGAAATAATAATCCAAATCTGCGATCTTGGCTCGATGAAAGGCTGTGCGCTCCAGCGAAGCTACTCTGCGGCGGCGATGCACTCGAGTCCCTTGTTTAGAGAGACGGTAATCCTATTCATTGGAACCAGCGAAGCTACTCTGCGGCGGCGATGCACTCGAGTCCCTCGTTGAGAGAGACGGTAATCCTATTCATTGGAACCAGCGAAGCTACTCCGCGGCGGCGATGCACTCGATCTCGACGAGGGCTCCTTTCGGGAGGGTCTTGACGGCGAAGGCGCAGCGGGCCGGGAACGGGGCTTTGAAGAACTCGGAATAGATTCCGTTCATCGCGGCGAAATCATTCATGTCAGCGAGGAATACGGTGGTCTTCAGGACTTTGTTGAGGTCGGAGCCAGCCTGCTCGAGGATTGACTTGAGATTGGTCAGGGACTGACGGGTCTGCTCCTCCACTCCACCTTCCGGGAACGCACCGGTGGCAGGATCGATAGGAAGCTGGCCGGAAACGAAGATGAAACCGTTATGCTCGATGGCCTGGCTGTACGGGCCGATGGCGGCAGGAGCCTTTTCTGTGCTTATCTGTCTCATAAAATCAAATTTTTGCCAAATTTAGGAAATTGAAAAGTAATTTGCCAAAAAACTACAGACAGAGTCAAAAGGGCTTCCAGGAAACTTCGCAAACATAGTAGTAAGCGTTAATAAATAAGATGCAGCTTTGAATAGTTTGAAATGTTCTTTGAGGTGAAATAATCTTGGTAAAGATTTGGCGGTATTTTAGAGGATGATGCCTTTGGGAGGTAGGAGTGTGCCGGTGGCACATGGCTGATGGGAAAAGACATATAGACCGAAAAGACATTCAAAGATAGCCAAGTTATTCTTTAAGGATTACATAATTGGTGGTAAAATGTGTAAATTCCTGTCTTTGACACTTTGATTTTAAGATATAAAGGCCCCAGAGCGCTGTAATGGCGATTCTGGGGCTTTTGCAATTATGCAAGTATGTAATGCATCAATGGTGATTTCACGCCGACTGGCGGTCCGTCACGGCGGAACTCACTCCGCGCTGCTTCGTTCGGCCCTCCTACCGTCTCCTGCGTCCTCGCTATCGCGAGAACTTGTATCCGGCAGGCACCTCCCACTTTCCGAGGCCGTGGGCTGGCCACGTCCGCCGTGGCTGACCGCCTGTCGGCTACGCCTCGTCATTGTCCTTTTCATCCTTTGAAGTCTTGATGGAGGCTATGATGCTCTTCATGGCCTTCTTTGTGACTATCTGGGTGTCGGTTCTGAAGCCGGCTGAACCATGCAGGTGATTAGTGAGGTCGGTCCTTGTGTAGGTCGGGATGTATCCTTCTCCCGTTACTTTGAGAAAGTTCATGTCCTGTAGGGTTCCGATTATCTGGTCGGGGCTGAACTTCTCTCCGGCACGGTTGACCTTCTTCGCAAGGTACTTGTATATGATGAGCGCAAGGAAGCAGGTGAGGAAGTGTGCGGTAATGCGGTCGTCCCGCTGAAGGAATACGGGACGCGCCTCGAACTCCGTTTTGGTGAGTCTGAAGCAGTCCTCGATTATCCATCGCCCGCCATTGACCTTTATGATTTCCGGAGCGTCGTCCCAAAGGTCGGTGCAGATGCCGTAGAAGCCGTCAAAACGGGATTCCTGCTCTATCATCTCCTGATTTAGGGAGTAGCTGCTGTACTGGGCCACCTCGCCGTCGACGGTGCACTTCTCACACTTGATGAAGCGCTTGGGGTCGTTCTGGCCCTTGCCGAGTTTGCCGGCGGTGCCGTTGTTTATGCTCTGTTCAGCTCTCGCTATCTGTTTTTCTCGTATATGCCGCAGGTAGTCGCGGTACTTGAACGAGAAGGTCACGATCAGTCTCTGCTCCAGCTCTTCACCCGTCTTGTTGAGTTTTGTCTTTATCCAGCGTTCCCGACAGAAAAGCCTGTCAGCATATTCGTCAGATTTCAACTCTGTCAGGTCGTATTCTTCCTTTGACAGCATTGGGCCGTTCTTTGTGCTGAAGTCAACCAGTTTCCATCCCGTAGTCTGTGTGGCCCAGTCCTGCAGGTGGCCTTCAAGCTTCTTGAGCGACTGGACGGTAATGAAAGAGCGTTCTCCGACACTGTCGTGCTTCCTGTTGTCGTACGATGACAGGCCTCCGTCAGTGCAGACGACTACTTTTGACAGCCCGAATCTCTCCTTGAGCTTCTCCTCCAAAGGCTTGAGTGTGGTGGTCTCGGCCGTGTTCCCGGGATTGACACAGAACGCAAGTGGAATGCCGTCCATGTCGGTAAACAACCCCATCTGGACTATAGGGTTTGGCCTGTTCTCTTTTGAATGGCCGTATTGGCGGAGGCCGTTTTCCTCTTCCGATTCGAAATAATAGTTGGTGCAGTCGTAATAGATGACCTTATCGCGCCGCTTGCCAAGTTTCAGACTGCGCCTGTATACGTCCGCCTGGATGTCGTCGCTTTCTTCCGCGAGGATGGACAACGCCCTGTATACTTGATGAATGTCGACTTTCGGTTGTTCTATAAATCGCTTTGCATCCTCGAGCGACGACAGCTTGGAACCAGGATAAAGTACCCTTGTGAAGAGCAGCATCTGAAGTATTTCGTCCAGGTCGTACTTGTTCCTGTGGCGCTTCTCTATCTTTCTGCATATCTTGTCCAGACCCAGTTCGTGATACACTTTCTGGAGAAAGAGATATCCGCCATTGTAACATCGCTGGGCATTCTTGTCAATGAGTACGGCGGGATTGCACTCCAGTATTATCTTCTTCCTGTTCTCTTTTTCCTGGACAGTAAGCTCGGCAACGTACTTTTTGGCTTCTCCGATGGGATCTTCTCTCCCGAAGCGCTTTTCCAGATCTTCAAGAGTGCCGAGGCGCTCTACGTACTTGGTGGAAGGCTTACCGTCTTCGTTGCGGTAACTCTTCTGAACATAATAGACGGGCCGCTTGCCCATTGACGAAGTCTTTAGAATCATAGGTGAACTCTATCAAATATTTTTAACCTTTTTCGGATTCTAAAGTGTCAGACTACCGGTACTCGGCTTTTTTTCGTAAATTAGCCATTCTGAAATTTATAAAACGATCATTGAATATGAAAAACAATCTTAGCGTCAGGGCATTTGTCTTGAGCACATTGTTCGCAATTTTCGCTTGCTCCATCTGTGCAGGAGGAAATATCGGCCGCGCAAAGACTGCGGAACTGAAAGTGAAGTCGGTGAAAATCAATGGATATGTAGGCGGAAGAATCGACGACTGCATCAGTCATCGCGTTATGGAACAGGATGTCGATGCACTTGTGGAACCTTTCCGCCACAGGACTGAAACATGGCGATGGCAAAGTGAGTTCTGGGGAAAATGGACCTTGGGCGCAATCGAGACATACCGCTACACCGGCAACGCGGCACTTTATGAAAAGATTGCCGCTTCTGTCGGACAGATCATCGAAACCCAGAGCCCTGACGGCTACATCGGAAACTATGCTCCTGAAGCTCAGCTGAAAGATTGGGACATCTGGGGAAGGAAATACACAATGTTGGGACTGCTCTCGTGGTACGAACTCTCAGGAGACACTCGTGCTCTTTCTGCTGCATCGCGTGTGGCTGACCACCTCATTTCTCAGCTCAAATCCAAGAATGCCAAGATTGTAAAATGTGGCTTATACAGAGGCATGGCAAGTTCTTCCGTGCTTGAACCAATCATGAAACTGTACAACATAAGCGGAGACAAACGCTACCTCGATTTCGCGACAGACATTGTCTCGCAGTGGGAAAGTCCGGATGGCCCGAAACTGGTGAGCCGTTCCGATATTCCTGTGGCTCTGCGCTTTCCGCATCCTGATACAAAATGGTTTTCATACGAGAACGGCGCCAAGGCATACGAAATGATGTCCTGCTATGAAGGACTGCTCGAATACTACAAAGTGACCGGAAACGACGCCTATTACGAGGCTGTGCGCAAGAGCGTTTCACATATAATCGAGGAAGAAATCAACATCGCCGGTTCCGGCAGCTCGATTGAGTGCTGGTACGGTGGAAGAGCCCTGCAGACCGTTCCGACCTATCATACTATGGAGACCTGCGTCGGATTTACCTGGATGCAGCTTTGCAGCAGGCTTCTGAAATTCTGCGGAGATTCCCGCTATGCTGACCAGATCGAGAAGACATTCTACAATGCCATTCTCGGTTCGATGAAGTGTGACGGCAGCCAGATCGCCAAATATACCCCGCTTGAGGGCTGGAGAGTGGAAGGGGAGAAGCAGTGCCACATGAATATAAACTGCTGCAATGCCAATGGTCCCCGTGCCTTCGCGATGATTCCGGCTCTCGCATATCTGGCAGAAGGCGATTGCCTCAAGATAAACCATTATGGAGATTCCGAGGCGGAGATTTCCCTGGACAAACGCAACTCCATGAGCATCAAAGTCTGTGGAAATTATCCGGTTTCCGGAAACATCTCCATAGAACTCTCTCCGGCCAAACCGGCTGAATTCACTTTGGCGCTGAGGATCCCTCAATGGAGCAAGACGACTACGGCAAAGTTGATCAGCGGCTCTGATACATTGAACATCAGTCTTGACAATCTTCCTGCCGGTGAATACGCAAAGGTGGACCGCAAATGGAAGAAGGGCGACCGCATTGAACTGTCTCTTGACCTTACTCCGCATCTGCTGGAACTTAATGGGCATCAGGCTGTTGTGCGTGGTCCTATAGTGCTTGCAAGGGATTCCCGTTTCAATGACGGTTTCGTGGATGAATGCGTGGTAATCCAATCTTCAGAGGACGGCAGCGTCGCCCTGACCCCGGCAGAAGGCAACGATTTCGCGTGGATGTCTTTTACAGCCCCGATGGTAGCCGGAGCAGATCTGGAAGGCAACGGCAAGCCACGCCAGATCCACCTCTGCGACTTCGCATCCGCAGGCAATACTTGGGACAAATCCACCCGCTATAAGGTCTGGCTCCCGAAAACCCTTAACGTAATGAAGGGCGAATACAGGGCATACAATGACGCTCCACAAGATTAATTCAAAACAGCCAATATGTACAAACACATACTCACAATTGCATTATCAGCTCTGTCTGTTTGCGCTTCATACGCCCAAAGCACCTGGACGGGCAATCCTTTCGCTTCCAAAGGCACGATTGTCGCCCCCGTATTGAACAGTTCGCTCGTGGATGAAATTGTGATTGTTTCTGATAATCCAGGAGATTGGAAATTTACCGCATCATTGGAAAATGACGGAGGAAAAGAAATAATCAGCATTTCGATGGATGCACCGACTGAGGCACCGCCGGCAAAATTCAATGTTTATTTCACGTTTCCTCAGAAAGGCGTTTTCAACTTCTGGAGTCCTGATGTCTATTGCGGAACCCATCTCGACCCGTTTTGGGGCTTAACCAATGCCGGCAGTTCACTCGCCTACAGGATGCCTCTCTATGAGTATTTTGATGACAATAATACGAATTGCCTGACAATCGCCTGCTCAGAGGTGCTCCGCAAGGTAGATGCCGTACTCGGCATAATGGAAGAAGGTTGCGCAATCTGCTCTGAACTGCGCTTCTTCAGGGAAAGTGAAGCTCCTGCCAAGCATTATGAAACTAAAATCCTGCTTGACAAGCGACCTGTATTCTGGTCGGAAAGCATCCGCGAGGCGTCCGATTGGATGAGCCGGGTGAATGGCTACGAGTCGTTTCCTGTGAATGAGTCCGCATTTGAGCCGTTGTATTCAAGCTGGTACCAGTTCCATCAGGACGTAAATGCCGAAGCGATTGAACAGGAGTGCCGTATTGCGGCGGACCTCGGAATGAAAACCATAATCCTTGATGACGGTTGGCAGACGACTGACGGAAACAGAGGTTATGCTTTTTGCGGAGACTGGAGACCGGCTCCCCAGAAATTTCCTGATATGGCTGCCCACGTTTCGGCAGTTCATGATCTCGGAATGAAATATCTTGTCTGGTACAGTGTCCCATACGTCGGATGGCATAGCGACGCCTACAAGAAATTTGAGGGAAAGTACCTCTACAATGACCGGGTCAGCAGCTGCGGCGTGCTTGATCCTCGTTTCCCTGAGGTCAGGAAACATCTGGTGGATTTGTATGTCAATGCCTTGAAAGACTGGAACCTGGACGGATTCAAACTCGATTTCATCGACAGCTTCAGATTCCATGGAGAGGATCCGGCGGTGAAAGAGAAATATGCCGGACGTGACATCATGAATCTGAGCGAAGCCGTGAACGTGCTGATGAAGGAAGTCTCATCCGCTCTGAGAGCCATCAAACCGGAGGTTCTCATTGAGTTCAGACAGCAGTACATAGGTCCTGCCATCAGACAGTACGGCAATATGTTCCGTGCAGCAGACTGCCCGGGCAACGCGAAAGACAACAGGATGAGAATCGCCTCTCTCAGGCTGACAAGCGGTTCTACGGCTGTTCATTCAGACATGTTGGAATGGAACATTTCCGAAACTCCGGAGAATGTGGGCAGAGCGATCATCAACTCCATTTTCGGAGTCGTACAATACTCGACAATGCTGAGGAACATTCCGCAAGAACAGCTTGACGTCATGAGAAAATGGATGAAGTTCGCTTCCGATCATCGTGAGACTCTGCTCAAGAGCAAATTCCGTCCGCATCATCCTGAACTCGGCTACCCTGTCATCGAGGCGGAGAGCGATAAGGAACTCATAATCGCCGTATATCAGGACAATGCCGTCATTGACGTGCCCCGTCGTGGAAAGAGCGTCTATATCCTGAACGCATCCGGTTCAGACAGCATTGTCGTCCGCTGCGGCAAAAAGACAAAAACCGTGAAAGTCCCTTGCGGCGACTGGAAATCATTGAACTAAGATTGGGCATCGCGGACGAAGACTTCGCTGGTGGTGGCGTTCTTTTTCTTGACCTCTATCACGGTAGGGATTCTTTTCTGGAGGTCCTCTATGTGGGAGATGATGCCGACGTGCTTGCCGCTGGAGGAGTTCAGTTTCTCCAATGCAGACATCACGCTGTTGAGCCACTCCTGGCTGAGTGTTCCGAATCCTTCATCAATGAAGAGGGTATCCACGCTGATGCTGTTCTCTGCGAGGCTGGACAGGCCCAGGGCCAATGACAATGAAATCACGAACCCTTCACCGCCTGAAAGCGTGTTTCCTGAGCGGACCACGCCGTCTTCATTGTCCTCTACCAGGATGACGAGTGAGCCCGGCTGTGCTGTCAATTCATAACGCGGGGCGATCTTTCTCAGATATGCGTTTGCATGATTGAGGATGTCCTGCATGATGTAACTCTGGGCTATCTTCTTGAATGTGAATCCGTCGGTGCCGCCGAAAAGGGTGTCCAACGTTTTCCATTGGGCATTGACCTTGCCGGCCCTGTTAAGCGCGTCAATCTTGCTTTTAAGCTCGTCCTGCTTCCTGTCATCATCCTCAATGACAGTCTTGAGCTTGCCGAGGTGCTCTGACTTGCCCAGATTGTCCGATTCGACAATCTTCTTCAGAGCATTGACCTCTACGGCAGTCTTAGGCAGGGCTCCGTCTTCAGCATAAGCGTTTTTCAAGGTGTTCTCATTCAGTTCTTTGGACTTGCGTGCGGTGTCGATGTTCTCAAGAGCCGTTCTGATGCGGCTCTCCAATGAACCCCACTCCACGATTGCGTTGCCGGCGTATTTTTTCGGTACGATGTCCCCGGAAACGAAGTCCCCATTGGCCGCGATGATTCTTTCCCTTACATCTGATGCGGATGCGATGTCGCTTTTGAGATTCTTCATCTCTACGGTCACCTTGTCATATTCTTTCAGGGTGTCATTGTACTTTCTGGCACTCTCCTT
>OLXM01000146.1_pt1 | contig 14788 bp, 15 predicted proteins | sample 1673361 | NCBI WGS metagenome assembly OLXM01 (sample SAMEA103958109, study PRJEB25191) | human gut metagenome | biome: human-associated habitat [ENVO:00009003]; feature: intestine environment [ENVO:2100002]; material: feces | place: Germany | collected 2013/2015
CGTGCCCTGCCGTCTGATCATACCTTGCTTTTATGTGCCAATAAGCTGTGGCATGTGGAAAATGGAACAGCAGCTTTAGTCTTTGCATTGGGAGATATAGGAATGAATAGCGAAATGGTGCAGACAGTCTGTGAACTTCCGGATGGCACGTTGCTTTTGGCTGCAAGGGATGGACTTGATATGAATGCAAATCAGTGGATTTATATTTGCCGTGTAGCAGGAAAGAATGAGAATACAGAAGGATTGAAGAAAACAGAGCTTGTACTTGGCGGGGTCGGCGTGATGGAGATGCTCGTGACTATGATCGAGGATGATGTCATCAAGGCCTGCGTCGGCGAGGACTACAGACGCTATTCGCCTTACCTTCTGACAGCGTTCTTCTTCATATTCATAAACAACCTGATGGGGATTGTGCCATTCTTCCCCGGCGGAGCGAACATCACCGGCAACATCGCCGTGACGCTCGTGCTGGCGATGTTCACCTTCTTCACCGTCAACATATTCGGTAACAAGCATTACTGGAAGGACATCCTTTGGCCGGAGGTTCCGACTTGGCTGAAGGTGCCGCTGCCGCTGATGCCGGTGATTGAGATCATCGGGATGTTCACCAAGCCTTTCAGCTTGATGGTCAGGCTTTTCGCCAACATCCTCGCAGGACACTTCATGATTCTTGGAGTCGTGGCTGTGATATTCCTGACCGCTGAGCTTGGAGCCGCCTTGAACGGCAGCCTTACGGTTGTGGCTGTCCTGCTGGGTGTGTTTATGGATTGTCTGGAATTGCTTGTGGCGTTCATTCAGGCCTACGTCTTCACGATGCTGTCGGCCGTCTTCATAGGACTGTCGCGGCAGAGACCGGAGGCTTCGGAATAATTTTGGAATATTCAGAATAATTAATTTAAAATCATAGGATTATGTTACTTTCTACAATGTTGCTTCAGGCCCTCTCTCTTGGTAGAGTAGGTGCGGCTCTTGGTGCTGGTCTGGCTGCTTTCGCCGCCGCTTTCGGTATCGGTAAGATCGGTACGGCTTCCCTTGAGGCCGGAGCCCGTCAGCCGGAAAAGGCTGACCACTACAGGATGACGGCTATCATCGTCAGCGCCCTCATCGAAGGTGCCTGTCTGTTCGCTATCGTTGTTTGTCTTATCGCGAAATAGCAAATGTCACTCATCACTCCTGATTTCGGATTGCTTGTGTGGATGACGCTGATCTTCGGCATCGTCTTCTTCGTGCTGGCGAAGTGGGGCTTCCCTATGATCACCGGCTCGGTTGAGAAGAGGGCGCAGAGGATAGGTGATTCCATCAAGGCTGCCAAGGAGGCGGAGGAGAAGCTTCGCAATCTGGCTGAGGAACAGTCCCGGATGATCGAGGAGACCAGGCAGGAGCAGAGCCGGATTCTGAAGGAGGCCGCGGCTTCGAGGGACAACATCGTTGAGCAGGCGAAGGTTCAGGCGAGGGAGGAGGCTTCCCGCATTCTGGATCAGGCTCGCACGCAGATCGCCGCCGAGAAGGAGAGCGCTTTGCGGGATGTCCGCAAGGAGGTCGCGCTGCTTTCTGTCAGCGTCGCCGAGAAGGTGCTGAAGGCGAGCCTTTCGGATGGTGCTGAGCAGTCGGCTCTGGTTGACAGGCTTGTGGATGAGGTTTCCTCGTCTAAGGACTTGAAGAATTGATGCTATGAACACAGGAATTATCGCGACACGTTACGCCACCGCACTTCTGAAGCTGGTCGAAGAGACCGGCTCTGGTGAGTTGGTTGCGGCCCAGGTGCAGGTCATTGAGAAGGCTCTTGACGAAGTGCCTGATTTCCGGCGTGCCGTGGATGATCCTGCGGTTGCGGCGGTTCAGAAAATCTCGCTTTTTGAGGCTTCATTGAAAGATTCGATGGCTCAGGAGCTGCATAAATTCCTCGAACTCTTGATCCGTAACGGCCGCATCGGTGATGTAAGGCTGGTTCTGACCACCTTCGTCACTGAATATTACCGCTCGCGTCACATCAAACGAGCGAGGCTCGTGGTTGCCGATCCGGCGTTGCTGAGTTCCTCGTCGGTGTCTGGGTCAGATTCGCCGGTTGCCGGGTCCGATTCGTCGGTTGCCGGGTCCGTCAGGGGGACGGTGATTCGGCAGACTCGGCTTCCGGAAGGAGACTCCCGGCGACCGGGTTCGCTGGAGTCCCGCCTGCGGGAACTGATCGGGAAGGAGACCGGCTGCGAACTCCTTTTGGAGACCAAGGTCGATCCGTCGCTGATCGGAGGCTTCGTCTTCGAGGTCGAGGACATGATCCTTGACGCTAGCGTCTCCCGCCAGCTCGATTTCATCCGGCGTCAATTCATAGAAAAGAACAGAAGAATAGTTTAGTATGGACAACATAAAACCAAGTGAAATCTCCCAGGTGCTTCTGGAACAGCTGAAAGACATCGACACCTCCCTCCGGTTCGAGGAAATCGGCAAAGTCCTTCAGGTCAGCGATGGTGTGGCCAGAATGTACGGCCTGACCAACGCCGAGGCCGGAGAACTGCTCGAATTTGAGAGCGGAGTCATGGGTGTCGTGATGAACCTTGAGCAGGACAATGTCGGTGCCGTGCTTCTCGGCCCTACCGATGAGGTCAAGGAAGGAATGACAGTCCGCAGAACCGGACGGATCGCCTCCATCAAGGTCGGCGAGCAGATGCTCGGAAGAGTGGTCGATCCGCTTGGCGTTCCGCTTGACGGACTCGGCAAGGTCGAAGGAGACCTGACGGAGATGCCGCTGGAGCGCAAGGCTCCCGGTGTAATATTCCGTCAGCCCGTCACCGAGCCTCTCCAGACCGGAATCATGGCGATCGACTCGATGATCCCGATTGGCCGTGGCCAGAGGGAACTCATCATCGGCGACCGTCAGACCGGCAAGACCGCCATCGCCATTGACACGATCATCAACCAGCGCGCCAACTATGAGGCCGGGAATCCTGTCTATTGCATCTATGTGGCTATCGGACAGAAGGGTTCCACCGTGGCAAACATCGTGGAGACGCTCCGCTCGAAGGGTGCGATGGACTACACGGTTGTCATCGCCGCCACCGCGGCCGATCCCGCCGCGCTGCAGTATTTCGCCCCGTTTGCCGGAGCAGCTGTGGGGGAATATTTCCGTGACACCGGCCGTGCCGCCCTCGTTGTCTATGACGACCTTTCAAAGCAGGCTGTGGCCTACCGTGAGGTTTCGCTGATCCTTCGCCGACCTTCCGGTCGCGAGGCCTATCCGGGCGATGTCTTCTACCTGCACTCACGGCTTCTGGAAAGAGCCGCGAAGATCATTGACCAGCAGGAGGTCGCTGAGCAGATGAACGACCTTCCGGATTCGTTGAAGGGCAAGGTCAAGGCCGGCGGGTCGCTGACAGCCCTTCCGATCATCGAGACCCAGGCCGGCGACGTGTCCGCCTACATCCCGACCAACGTGATTTCCATCACCGACGGTCAGATCTACCTTGAGACTGACCTGTTCAACCAGGGCCAGCGTCCGGCCATCAATGTGGGCATCTCCGTGTCCCGTGTCGGCGGAGCCGCTCAGGTGAAGTCGATGAAGAGTGTGGCCGGAACCCTGAAGATCGAGCAGGCGCAGTTCAACGAGCTGGAGTCATTCTCGAAGTATTCATCGGATGTGGACAGAGTGACGGAAATGGTTCTGGACAAGGGCCGCAAGAACAATCAGCAGCTGATCCAGCCGCAGTACTCTCCGATGCCAGTCGGTGAGGAGGTCGCCGTCCTTTATTGCGGCACCCACGGCTTGATGAAGGACATCAGCCTGGATCAGGTGCATGAGTTCGATGTCCTGTTCCTTGAACGGATGAGGGCCACCCATCAGACCGATGTACTTGACAAACTGTCGGCGGGAAAGGTGGATCCGGAACTGTTCAACGTGATCGAGGATGTGGCTTCCGGCGTGGTGAGGTCAATTCTTATAGATTCCGGCAAAAGGAAGATGAAAGTCAAGAAGTTCAATTAGTTGTAGAAGAATATGCCGTCACTGAAGGAGATAAAGGTCAGGATCAATTCCATCAGCAGCACTCTGGCGATCACCTCGGCGATGAAGATGGTGGCAGCCGCGAAGCTGCAGAAAGCGCAGATGGCGATTCAGAACATGCTTCCGTACGAGAGGCGACTGCACTCGATGCTCATCGACCTGATGGGGGCAATGAATATTTCCGCCGCGGCTTCGGAAGATGGTTCCGTACGTGGCTCAGGATCAGCTGAACGTGGATTTGACCAGAGTGGTGATCGGTTGAGCCTGTCGAACCGGCACGACCTGGCGGGGATGGACGGGGCATATTCATTGATGGCTCAGCGTGAGGTGCGAAAGGTTGCGATTGTCGCCTTCGCCTCCAATTCTTCGCTCTGCGGCGCGTTCAATTCCAACGTCATCCGGGAGGCCACGGCGGTGATCAATGAATACCGTGCCTCAGGTCTTGGCGATGCCGACATCACGGTCTATTCCGTAGGCCGAAAGATGGCGGAGGCGATGAAGAAGCTTGGCTTCCCAAGTCCCGCGGATTTCACGAAGATGTCTGACTCGCCGTCTTATGAGGCGGCATCGGCTTTGGCGCAGGAACTGCTGGACGGCTTTGTCTCCGGTCGGTTTGACAAGGTGGAACTGGTTTATAATCACTATAAATCAACATCTTCCCAGCCGACAACCCGGCAGACTTACCTGCCTTTGTCGTTGGCCGACGCCACCGCAGACCTTCAGGCCGGAAAGATCGCAGATTCCGCCTCTGAATCCGACACGAACAGGGGCGCTGAGCCTGTCGGAGCGCCGGTGGTTCGACAGGGCTCACCAACCACAGAAGACCTGATCGTAGAACCATCCAAGGAGGCCTTGATAGCCACCCTCCTCCCGAAGGTAATCCGCCTTCGCATATTCACCACCCTGCTGGACAGCGCCGCCGCCGAGCACGCCGCCCGCACCGTCGCGATGCAGCTCGCCACCGACAACGGCAACGACCTCCTTCAGGAACTCACTCTTGAATATAACAAGGGCCGTCAGCAAAAGATCACCTCCGAGATCCTCGACCTCGTCGGTGGTTCGATGCAGTAATCCACCGGTCACTGAGCTTGTCGAAGTGCCCGATGAATATTTCTATAATCAAATCTTTTTTTGTGTCTTCTTTGCGAAATTTCGTATCTTGAACCAGAAAATGACCAATGATTATGGGACACAATCTTAAATTCTTGATTATTACAATAATAGCGATATCTTTGACTGACGTGCTTGCCGCACGGACATATTCAAGAAGAGTAGTGCTTGGTGACGAGAGGTTCGAGGAGTACCAGCCGCTGCTGCAAGGGAAGCGGGTTGCGGTGTTCAGCAATCAGACGGGTATAGTCGGAGACAAGGTGACCGGCTCCAAGTTGGCAGACGCTCTTGCTGAATATGGCGGGTGCTTTCCTCGAAAGAGAGTTGATGAGATTTCCTTGATCCCGTTCACCGAACCTTCCGTCCCTGGCGGAAAGATTGAGTACGGTCAGCACATTGTTGATGCCTTGATCGAAAAAGGAGTAGATGTCAAGGCAATCTTCTCTCCGGAGCACGGCTTCCGTGGCAACGCCGATGCCGGAGAGCACGTCAGCAGCAGTGTGGACGAGAAAACCGGAGTGGAGATCCTGTCGCTTTACGAGAAAGGCTCACGGATTCCGAGCAAGGAGAAAACCGATAAGTTTGATGTCCTTGTGATTGATATTCAGGATGTAGGCCTTAGGTACTATACCTATTATATCACAATGCATCATCTGATGGAGGCCTGCGCCAGAGACGGGAAACAGGTCGTCATTCTTGACCGCCCGAACCCGAACGGCTTCTATGTTGACGGTCCTGTCCTGGATATGAAATTCAAGTCCGGTGTCGGTTGGCTGCCGATCACGACTGTTCACGGAATGACGCTCGGTGAGTTGGCGCTGATGATCAACGGCGAGAAATGGCTGGAGAACGGTACCTGCGACCTGACTGTGGTTCCGTGCCTGAATTACACCCATAACACCCGCTACAGCCTTATCCTGCCGCCTTCCCCGAACATTAAGGACATGAGGGCCGTGTACCTATATTCATCAACCTGCTACTTCGAGGGTACGGTGGTCAGCCTCGGCCGCGGCACGCAGTTCCCGTTTGAGACCTACGGGCATCCGGCGATGACGGGATATTCCTTCTCCTTTGTGCCTCGAAGCATCCCCGGCGCGAAAAGCCCGCAGTTCCTGGATGAGGAGTGCCACGGCGTTGACCTTCGCCGCAAGCCGCTCCGCGACATTTGGGCGGAAAAGATCAATCTTGAATATGTCATCGATGCTTACCGCAATCTGAATATGGGCGATAAGTTCTTCGGTAAGAACAACTTCTTTGAACTTCTCGCCGGTGTGGACTGGTTCCGCTCGATGATAGGGAACGGTTCCTCCGCCGCCGAGATCTCCGCCCGTTGGGCCTCCGATGTCGAAAACTTCAAGTCCCGCCGCGCGCCTTACCTCCTTTATCCCGAGATATAAAGCAAAAACCGAAGCGAGGTTCTCACCCGGCTTCGGCTAATCTTATTCAATACTTATGAAATAACTATTGAGTCAGTTTTTGGTTTATGAGTAAAAATATTTATGTCGATTACTCTTTTATGCCATTTCCGTGCCAAAGTTGATTCCGGTTCGAAATATTTTTTCCTATATTGTCTATGTCTTTGAATGTCATTTGTTTTCAGTACTTGCACGGAAAATTATAACTGTGATTATAATAACCGAAGTTATAATTTTGTCGATAAAGCTTTGAAAATGTTTATGAGTGGCTGTTTTCTAAGTACTTACTGAATTGTTATGGTGGTGCTTTTGCCTTGTGCTGGAGTTCCTGCCTTGTGTGGACGAGAATTTGGCAATATGCCAGGGAGTGGTTAACTTTGCGGTGTTATGGTGCGGACAGCGGACATAGATTCTTTGTTCAGGCTTTACTACAGGCCTTTGTGTGTCTATGCGCTGCACTATCTCAAGGACAAGGATCTGATCGAGGATCTGGTACAGGAGGCTTTCACGGCATATTGGATGAAGCAGGCGGCGAGTGACGGGATTGATAGTCCGAGGGCTTATCTTTACACGGCTGTGAGGAATCGGTGCATTGATGCCATCAGGAGGCAACGGCAGGATGTGTCGCTGGACAGCCTTGAGAATGAGATACTTCCGGTTGAGGATGACGTGGCGATTTCTGATGATGAGGCCGTGGACAATTCCGTTAAAGAGGCGCGGATCTGGTCGGCCATTGACCGCCTTCCGGCCAAAAGGAGGAGAATATTCCTGATGAGCCGCCGCGACGGGATGAAGTATAGCGAGATCGCTCAGTCGCTCGGCCTTTCCGAGAACACCGTACGTAACCAGATCAGCAAAGCCCTGGACTCCATCCGCCAAGGTGTAAGGAAGGTCATCCTCTTCCTGATGTCGCTATAGAATATTCAGACATCGCCTTAAGCCTTGAGAAGGAGCGGCTGACAAGGAGCTTTTGCCGTACGTTTTCTGCCCCATAAACCATAGGCCCCCGCTCTTCCAGGTGTGAAAAACCTTGCGCACCTAAAATGTCATCTGCCTGATGGCTAGCGAGTTGCACTTCCAGGTGCGAGCATATTCGCGCACCTGAGTGTTATTGACGTATTGTGAAGAATATTGTTATATTTGAGAATATTTCAGAAAAAGGATGGTACTTTTTAGAATCGCTGCGTCTTACTTATGAAACTACCCTAATAGGATTCGGGCAGTAGATGAGTTTTAAAATGAGAGATGATGAAAAATCTTGTCAAAGGTGTTTTACTGGTGATTCTTGCTTTGCCACAAGTCTCGTTTGACTGTCTTTCGCAAGATAAAGAGACGGTCTCAATGAACTTGGACAGGTTCAAGGAGCGGTTAGGTGTGCGGTGTCTTTGATTTTCAACAGATATTTGTATCTTGTATAAGGTGACGCGTTTGTGTCGATTGAGTTTATCAGTTCAGTGAACTGCTCATTCAGTTTTTCAGCTTCTTTCTCTGGATCAGCGGAATGGCAGGACGACAATGCCAAAAGTGCCAATCCTGCAAGAAAGAGGTCTCTCAGATAATGTTTCATATAAAAAGATTTTGTCAGTTCCAATTAGATACAAGTTTTCCATCATTATCCTTGAATGTTCCACAAAGGATTACAATCCAATCTATGAACACCCATAGACCGAATCCTCCAAGAGTGAAGATCATAGCTATGCCTGATCCTATTCTTCCAAGATAAAAGCGGTGGACACCGAGCAGTCCGAAGAACATACACAGAAGGAACGCTATCAAGCGACTTTTGTCACTTACTCCAGTGGTGGAATTGTGATTTTGGTTGAGAAGGGCATCGTTGACGACGCAGCCACATTTTACGCAAATAGCGGCTTTGTCGTCAATTTCAGCCCCACAGTTTTTGCAAAACATAATCAAATTCGATTATAGATCCAAAATGTCGAGGATGTCATCCATAAAGTAGAATAGTCCGCCGCCACCAAGTATCACGCCCCAGATAAGTGTGATTATGAGCATAATTGAACTCGCTACAATTCCTATTATGCCAAGAACCTGGCCAGCGGTAAGAAGACCTGTGCTTCCGTACGCCTGTGGATTGCTTCTGACAGCGTTCTTGCCACTGCCGCATAGGGCAACTCCTACAATGGAAAGAACAAAACCGACAACTGGAACCCAGTCTAAAAGGAACCCGAGAAGACCGCAAATGAATCCGCCGATGCTTTTAGGCGCTCTTTGTAGTTCTGTAACGGTGGGTGTAACTTTGGGTTCAGATGATGTGGCGACTCCACATTTTGGGCAAACAACAGCGTTGTCGGGGATCTCTGCCCCACAATTCTTACAAAACATAATTTTTGAGTTAATATTGTTATAGGTTTTCTGTTATGTCTTTTCTTGTATTATATGAAGATCAGACCGTTGTTGATGTAGATCTGAGCCTGAGCGAGTGCAGTCTGGGAAGGCTCAGCTACACGAGGAATCAGGATATTCGGATTGCTCTTCTTGAGAATATTCTCGAATGTGGTAAGGTAACTGTTCGGATCGTACAGCAGGTAACAGATCGCCCTGAAGAGTTCCTGGATTCCACGGACAACCGGATGCGTGCTCGCTCCTTTATCCATAATGTAGTTGCAGTGAGTCGGTATCAGCACTATATTCCACAGACTGGTAAAGTAGAATGGATCAGCAGTGTAAGGCCAGATGTGTGAGATCGTATAGTTGATCAATGTGTTGCTGGCGCCTTGACTTACTATATGTCCGGTGTATTGAGAGAGCGCGGCGCGGACAAAATAATTGTTGTCGCGGTCAATCACTATAGGAATATTCTTGTAATCCACAACATAACCGGTAGATGGCCATACTACTGATGAAGGAGCCGCTCCTGAATGGATTTCTGTGTAGATGTCGTTTGCCATACTGATAGCGTAGCCTGTCTTGCAATCAGTAATTCCTGTTCCAGGCTTGTAGATCACGTTCGTCTTGTCGCTTGAGTAACGCACTGGCAATTTTGAATTGCCCGCAACAAGATAATCGTGTGGTTCTGTCTGATGGGTCTTTAATAGGCTCTCCAGCTCTTCCATCTGCTTCTTCACCTTGTCTGGACAGATAAAGATAGAGTTCTCAACCATATGCTTTTCCAACGACATTCCGTTCGAATTCAACGCCTCGATCAGAATTTCAAGTGCATCGTGATGCACAATGCCTTTTTTGCAATCAATCATATTCTTTATGTTTTACGTTCTGTGTACCGTTAATAATAATGGATGGATGAGATCTTTCCGTCCCTCGCCCAGATGTAACCAACACTTACAAGTGAAAAGTTGCTGTTAAGCTTATAAAGGTCATAGCAACGGCTATAATCAGAGTTCTCTATTGATTTGTTGACAATGCTGAACTTCTTGAACACATAGTTGTTGGCTCCTATGATAAAGAGTTGCTCGCTCATTCCTACGACAACCTCGCCGTTGTATAATGCATCCGCACTCAGCTTGCCGTATTTCTTGTAGATCATCTCTTTCTGTGCTATCGCATCGGCAGCGGCTTTCTTTTCTTTATCAATCTGTGCCTGTTTTGCGCCTATTACTGACATCTTATCAAAATCATCCAGTTTCTCCCCATTGCGGAATACGTCTATGATTTTACCATCTTTATCCATCAATTCGCCATCGTATGGAAGCACTTTGGCGATATTGCCTATAACCAATGGTGAGAAGAGCAATGGGTAACCATTACTTTCGATGCTAGCATTTTTCTGTCCCAAATATTCTTTGTAGTAATAATTTTGCCTTAAGGTCTTAATCGCAATATCACCAAGAGCAAGGACATTCGGGTCGTGATATTCATCGTGTTTTAATATCTTTACATTATGATAACGACTGTTTTCCTCTTTTTTTAGGTAATCAACATCCTCGGGAAGGAAAATCAGATCACCTTTAAATATTTGACCATTATCATAAATTATCGTTCCCTCATTACCATTGTGAGTCACTTTATAATCTCCGAAATCCTTCTTAAAATAATGTATAAATACATCGTCACCTATGCTGGACTTCGTTGTTTTGAGATGATCTCCGTTATTAAACTCCTGCTCAAATTCGTAGCCACAACCATTTTCTCTATAGTGAATTTTTATTGTTGATCCATCGTCTGCTTTTACTGTGACATCAGGATTATGAACCAAGAGTATTGTGCTGTTATAAATAGAATCGGCGACATCCTTGGCCATTATCTCTTTAAACCATTTGTCCACAGTATATTTTTCGTCCTGCCAATATATTTGACCATTAGAATAATCATATTTGTAATGATTTATATTAATGGATTTATGATTGGCATCAAGGATATCTTTGAATATCTTAGGTGTGAAGTCAACGATGTTTCCATCGTTATAGCAGAGTTTGGTTTCTCCTTGGAGATCCAAATAGAGAATAGCATTGTGGAACGTCTTCTTTGCATTGAGTAACCATCCCACTTCATCGAACTTGTAAAAATCCGTAGCCTTCTCTTTCTCATAGTCGAAGGCTTGTGCCGATGCCAGTTGGGCGATGGACAACAGGATGGCGATGACGGCCACCTTGACCGCCAGAATCCGCCTGATTTCAAATTGTTGCTTCATAAAATCTTATGTTGTGAATAATATTGTTATCGTCATAAGTGGTATGTGCGGCAAAATTATAGTTTTGTGAGGCCGATTTCAAGTCCATTCAGGTTCATTTTTGTTCGAGCCTTAAAAAAAGTTGCAGTCGCCAAACTCGTCAAAGTGACCGGGTTGCCATAACAAGTCCTGCATTTAGTGTCCGGCAAGTTCCTTCCCTGTGTTCTAATATCCGGGAACATTCGATTGTTCCGTGCGTGTCCGTACATCAGAGACCTGTTTCCTGTACCGAATGTTATCTGCGGGACCTTTAGTACACGGGAAACACGTTTGCTGTACAAATGGCAGTTTGTACGTAAAAAACATAATGTTAATTGCGTATTACGCGCTAATGTGCTATCTTTGTCAAGATTGAATAAAATACTATGCTAAAGAATCCATTCATTACTTATGGTTATGAAGGTCCGGAATATTTCTGTGACCGTGTACAAGAGACCGAATCTTTGACGGGACTGCTTCAGAACGGGAATAATGTGGTGTTGATGTCACCACGCAGGATGGGAAAGACCGGACTCCTGATGCACAGCTTCGGTCAGGCGGAGGTTGCGGAAGAGTACAACACTTTTCTGATTGACATCTATGCGACAAGCAATCTGCAGGATCTTGTGTTCTCTATGGGCAAGGCGATACTGTCGCAGTTGATGCCTCGTGGCCAGAAAGCGTTGTCCCGGTTTGTGAAGACGGTGTCGTCTTTGCGTCCTGTGATGTCTGTGGACATTATGGGAAATCCAAATTGGAGCATAGAACCGTCACGCTCTGAGGAACCGTCATATTCCTTGGATCAAATATTCAAGTACCTCAGTGAATCTGACAGGCCGAATATTGTCGCCATAGATGAGTTCCAACAGATCGTGTTTTATCCGGAAAAGAATGTCGAGGCGGTGTTGCGTACACTTATTCAGAGGTGTAAAAACACTGTATGGGTGTTTTCGGGATCATCAAGGCACCTTCTTTCGGAAATGTTCATATCGCCTGCAAGGCCATTCTATGCTTCGACGACGGCAATGAGCCTGGAGAGCCTTCCTTGTGATGCATACGCCGATTTCTCACAGTCGTTGTTTGGTCGATATGGCAAGAGTGTCGAGCGTGAAGTTCCAGAATATGTTTACAAAAAGTTTGAAGGCGTGACTTGGTTTATGCAGCGGGTAATGAATAGGTTGTTTTCTGACACGCCGGAAGGCGCGGACTGCACACTGAACATGATTGATGTCGCTGTTAAAAGCATAATCGATGAGAACAGCAGCGTATACAGTGATCTTCTTTATCAGTTGACCGGAAGGCAAAAGGAACTCCTTATGGCAATCAACAGAGAGAAGAAGGCCACTGCGATAACCAGTGGTAAGTTTGTGAAGAAATATGCGCTTCAGAGTCCTTCGACCGTTCAGACTGCCATCAAGTCACTGGTTGACCGGCAGATCGTGACCAAAGACAAGGGCGTGTACGAAGTGTATGACAAGTTTTTCTCAATGTGGTTGGAGACACACATGTGGTAAAATTCGAGAGTGGGGAGCTCTGTGGTTTTTTTGTCCGATTATTCCATGGCGAAACTCATCTCTTTGCAAACCACGGCCGTGAGGCGATGCCACAGACAAAAAGTACCCGGGGCAAATGAAGGCATCTTGCACCCGGGTACATTGATTTTGGTTTATTCGGGTGCGAAAGAGGCGTTTCCGCACCCGGTGGAGGCTAGTTCCAGCCTTGGATCTCGCCGCCGATCTCGATCTTGACCTTGGCAGGGTCGCTGTCAAGGATGATGTTGACGGAATGCTGGATGCCGGAACGGAAGACGAAACGGCTTTCCATCAGATAAGAGACATTGCTGGTAAGAACTTCTATCAGAGGTTGACGGTTGTCTATGCGCTGAGGGACGATGATGGAGGAGAAGACAGTGTCGCTTTCCTTCTTCATCGTGATGGTCTTAGCCTTGCCGTAGTTGTCTTTCACTACGACTCCGCTGCCGAGATCCACAATCGCGTCCGTCACCGTCCCATGTACCTTGACGACAACATCTTTTGGCATGTCACCTTCGAAGACCTTGCCCTTGTCTGATAGATTTGCGAGATCTTACCGGAGAGGACAATCAGTCCGGGTTCTTCAGCATCGGACCCGGGCCGGAAACTGTTTTCTTCCACACTGCATGCGGCCAATACAGTCATAATGGCCGCCGCCACTATGTTATGATATGCTTTTTTCATCAATATCCTTTTGCTTACACCAAAATAGTCCTTCTCTTCTATACGAGGTTTTCACATTGCTAATTTACCTGCCCCTATGATTGGAACCTGTCTATTGCATTCTTAGGCATAGGCTTATTCAACCGATCCTCCGTAGTCGATGTCGTCAGTCTCCCAAGGCCCGATGCCGATGTTGATGCCCTCGCCGGTGCGGTTGATAACAACCGTGCACGTGTGCTGCCTGCCTGATTTCAGGTCGATTGTGGTTTTCAATGAATATGAATCCGTGCCGATCCGGATCCTGACAAGTTCCGATTCCGAGACGTTTTGAGGCACGACAAGTGCCTTGAATATTCCCGGGCCAATCTGCAGGGGTTTTATTTTCTTTGCGCTGCCATCTGCGGAGACTGTTCCGTCCGCCAGATTGACCAGTGTGGCCGTTTTCAGCCCGCAGAGTGTCACTTCGGCTTCCTTGAGATCGTCCTCTTTCCATCCTGTACCTGCTTTCAGGTTGATGATCAGGCAACTCATACTGTGATTGACCGTGATCTCCACCGGATCCGGAGTAGGGGAGATTCCGGTGACCTTCCCCCACATAAGATCCGATGCCTTGTAGCTGCTCTCCGTGCTTTGGTCCTGTCTGACCTGGAACGGAAAGGCCGTTGTTGAAGACACGGTGGACGAGTAAGGGTAGTAGCAGAGTAAATCAGCCTTGGTGGTGGTGTCCAGCCAGTAGATCTCTTTACTGGAGGTCCATTTCGCGCCGTCGAAGGAAAACTTGCCGTTGTCAACGTGGTTTCCGTTGTTTTGGAGACTCTTAGGCTCGTTGACAACGTACAGACCGACATCGTCTCCGGTTTCGAACGCATAGTCCGTCGCCCTTGTCACCGTTGTGGCGATCTGGATAGGCACCAATTCCGGTTCTGAGGGCGGTGTAGGCTGCCCCTCTGTCTTTTTGCATGATGCCAGAACAGTTAGCGTCATGAGGATCAATGCGAGTTTTTTCATTACTAATCAATTAGTGTTTATTATAAATGGATAGGCCGAGTCGATGCCAACTGCAAAGATTGGATAAATAATCGATAGTATCAAGTTCATTTCGGTTTGCTTTCCCTCTTTTTTCGTCCACCCCGCATCAAGGGCCGCAACAGGAACCCTGCGGGCGCGAATCGTGCCAAGAGACGCTTCCGTGGTCACGTCGGTGACTCTGCGGGCGCGAATCGTGTCGAGAGACGCTTCTGTGGTCGTGTTGGTGACCCTGCGGGCGCGAATCGTGCCGAGAGACGCTTCCGTGGTCACGTCGGTGACTCTGCGGGCGCGAATCGTGCCAAGAGACGCTTCTTTAGTTGCGTCTGGACTTTGGGAGAGAGATAACAATGTCAGAAGACAAGCCCGACACCGAGTTCGGGGTAGAGGCGTTTTAAGGCGATTGTGCTGGTGCCAAGAT
>OLXM01000164.1_pt1 | contig 14210 bp, 10 predicted proteins | sample 1673361 | NCBI WGS metagenome assembly OLXM01 (sample SAMEA103958109, study PRJEB25191) | human gut metagenome | biome: human-associated habitat [ENVO:00009003]; feature: intestine environment [ENVO:2100002]; material: feces | place: Germany | collected 2013/2015
TGATATAATCTACCATTGCTAATAGATAAAAGCTCTCTGGATACCATTTTTTATCATAATACTGTCGTATCATGTCTTCTTTCAGTGTCTCTATCAAAAAATCAATATCGCCCTGTTCTTTTAACCGATGGCATACATTACTTTTGAATAATTCAAAACTACAACGTTTTTCCATTTCCCACCTCTTTCTGAGAATATAACCACCATTTATAAACAGTTTTTTTATCAAGTCCTGTTTCACGGATACAACCAACTTTCCTGCCATCTGGATGAGCTGACCGCCATTCATAAACAATCATTGATTTGTCTGGTCTGCCGTTATTATCCGTCCACTTTGTCCCTTTCATTCGTTGTCGAATATCTCTTGAAAACCTTGCAAGTTCCAAATGATCTTTTTGCTTTAATCGTTTTTCTTTTTCTCTATGACTTGCTGGAATCGACACTTTTGTTTGTTTCTCAATCCACTCACGACTCGCCATAGTACTCAAGAGTTTGTGATCTGCCTGCAACGCTTTCAATGCGTCTTTTACATCCTCACGCGTAAAATGATTGCTCTCGTCATCTGTAAGAGACTCTAGGTGATCCAGAAACGAATAGGCATCTTTTCTAATCTGTTTTTCTGGTATGCCACACTTTAAGCCGTAAGCACACAATGCCATAATTGAAAAATATCTACCACCTACTTTCACGTTAGTCGTGATTTTGGCTTTCCACCACTCATAGAGTGCTTCATTGCAAGTCCATGTGCCTTTCTTTTTAGGTTGTCCTTCAACGATCCGCGTTTGATACCACTCTGGATATAATTCCTTTGCTTTCTCTATAGGTAACCGCTTAACATCCTTTGGTCTCGGCTTCACTGTCAACACAGACAAGTCAACCTCACAATTTGGTATGCTTGCCTTTATATCTCCCAACGTGTAGCGATTATTTGAGAGCTTGTAAGCTCTTACCGGATAAGCTGCGCCCAACTTGCTTTGCGATCCAACACATCTAAAACCTTGATAGATTCCTGTTATATCAGGATCATCTGGCTTCAAGCTACTCGTATCATTCCAGAGCCGCCTTATAAAACACTCCTTCAAATCTGCTAACGTACTTTCCAAATTGTGATAGAGCTGCACTGGTTCTTTGAGAAAGTAGTAAGCATGTACCCCCTTTCCAGAGCTTACTAGGTAGGTTGGGCAAAGCTGCACACCGTTTCCGAACTGCTTCAAAAGGTTCTTAAGCTGTTGAACTCCCACATAGTCAATATCAATAGCCACTGCATACAGCTCATGAGCATTTTGCTTTTTGTGAGTCTTTCCGTAAAAAGCGATAGGCGGCACCAACCCAAACTCATCACCAATCACTTTATCAAGCATCTGCAAACTGTCATCCACAATCCATTGTCTCGTTCTGCCCCTACCAGATGGTCGAATCTGAGTCGCTATCACATTACCTTTACCATCACGTTCCGTACTCTGCAAACTCCCTTTGGGAAACAACTCTCGATAAAACTCTTTTGGACAAACCTCTAAAATTTTTCGTTCCCTCATAAGCTCCTCTTTCGCCTTGTATTCCCTAACCCAATCTACTTCATTTTTACCACTCTCAGACATACTTACAACCCCCTACGCATAATATAGTAAAGTATATTAGATATATACTACTAGGCTTCGCCTTCACCGCTAATCTTATCAATATATTTTTTCCACCTTTGTTGCATTGTAGTATAAAATTTTATCATTTTATTGTCAATAGTTTTGCAAACCTTTTTTGTCACTTTTCCCTTATTTTCCTTGCTATTCTTATCAATTTCTTTTTCCATATTTTAAATTATACATCATCTCATCGTTGATAGCTTTGCATCAAATTTTCATTTTTTCTCATAATTATTTTGATACGAAGCCTTAATATACCTTGCAATTGTGGCTGATGGTATACATAATTCTTTTGATATTTTCCTGATACTCAATCCGTCTTTATGCAGTTTCTCAATCTGTTTAGCATATTCGATATACGCACGTTTACGTCCTGCACCAAACGGATTCTTATCAGTTTTGACGGTTTTGTTTTTGTCTTGCGATTCCTTCAGTTGCCGTTCCAAATCTTCATACATGGCTACTAGTTCGCCATATCGTTGCCTATTCTTCTCGATCTGATCTTGGCGATCTTTAGCTACTCTTTTCCATTGCTCACGATCACGAAGCAGGCTCTGATACATCGGCGAGTCGCTAACATCATGCTTTGCATTAAGTTTACTATTTAATGCCAATGCATCGGCTATTGCAGCATCGCGTTGGTTGATTGCCTGTGCCAGCTCTGTCTCTAATCGTGCGATCTTTTCTTTCTTTTGTTTCTCTGCGCTGCATCAGCTTATCCATATCCTTGGATATCTTGTCATCGGTGATGACGGCATAGACCTGGGTGCTTCGCAGGTTGGAATGCCCCATCATCTTGGCGATGCTTTCCATTGATATGCCCGAAGTAACCATGTTTACTCCGAATGTATGTCTTGCAACGTGTGCGGTAAGGTTCTCATTTATACCCAAAGCCACACCGAGTGAATGAAATTCAAACCACATGGAATCACGTGAAGAAAGAGGGAAAACAGGTTTGCTATCATCCGCTGTATTGTATAGCGACATTATTTGTTCAGCTATCGGATGCAAGGGAATGAACGCTTCGTTGTTGGTCTTTGCTCTTTTCTCACGGATGTATTTTCTACCGTCTGCCGTCATCCCGATATGGTGTGGATACAGGTTACGTAAATCGACATAAGCCAAACCTGTAAGGCTGGAGAAAACAAACATTCTGCGTGCCAACTCCAAAGCCTTATCCTCCATAGGAGTCTCCATAATGAGCAGCAAGTCATTTCTGGATATATGTCTACGCTTTGGTGAGCCTTTCTTTTCATATCCGACATCTTCCAATGGATTGAATTTCAGCAGACCTCTGTCAACAGCGATATAAACCAAGCGTTGCAGCCAACAAAGATTATGGTTCGTATTGGATGCACTATACCCTTTGCCAATCAAGAACAACTTATAAGATTTGCCAAATTCCTCAGTCAAATCTTCAAATGCAATGTCATTCATTCCTCGTAACCCGATGAACTCTCGCAAGTTTAGCTGCGATGTCTTAGATTGGCGATAAGAAGATGTTGAGTTAATACGGATGGAGCGCAGCCTAAGGCGTTCACGCTCCTCCTCGCCAGTGGCAAGCAATGTCATCGGGATAGTATTTGCATCAACAATAACATTCTTCAGAATCTCGGCGGTAACGATGCTCTTTTTCTTTGTTGCCTGCTCGTAGGCTTCGTCAATTCTTAGTCTGAACGCTTGCAGTTGTCCGTTCACTCTTGCATTCTTGGCTTCACCTTTTTTCGTGTCCCATTCTTCGGGAGCACAGTAAAGACCTGTTGCTATGGCTGACACTTTGCCGTCAATCGTGATACGGCAAAATATAGATGTGGTTCCGTCTGCCTTTACTCTGCCACGGTTGATATAATAAAACTGCTTGTATGTACTTCTCATTGTTATGTTCCTTTCTTATTTTGTGAAAATATTACAGGACAAACTTGAAGTCCTTGTTGGCTTCGATGAACTTGTCCATATCCTCAAATAGCTTTTTCGGGGTGACACGTGCATAGATTTGCGTGGTCTGAATGTTGTTGTGACCAAGCATTTTGCTGATAGTCTCTATTGGAACACCTTCTTCGAGCGTAACGAGCGATGCGAAACTGTGCCGTCCAACATGATAGACCAAATCCATACTTATGCCAGATAGTACTCGGAGACTTTTCATGTTACCTCTCAGCACTCGAAATTCCTGTGGCGGTAAAAGAGTAGGTCTTGTCGGGTCTTTGTATTTCTCCAACATGGCAAGCGCCTCTGGCAGTAACTTCACACGTGCAAGCATCTTGTTCTTCTTTCTATGGTATTTCAGCCAAAGGCTGCCCTCCTCATCACGAAAGAGGTTTTCTTCCGTGATGGAAACCGTATCGGCATAAGCCGTGCCTGTATAGCAGGCGAAAAGAAAAAGGTCACGTGTCAAAGCCAACGATTTTCTTAGCTCTGGTATTTCGAGGTCGCGAATTTTCAGGAAGTCCTCATGTGTCAATGCCTTTGGTGGATTCTCTTTCTTTTGAGGTAGCTTGAAGTGCATGAAATGATAACGCTCGGAGTGTCCTGCCTTGAAAGCTATTCGGCAGGTCTTCTTCAAGATGGCGAGATAGTGGCGGACTGTATCAAGTGCAAGACCTCTCTCGTCTAAGCAAAAGTCCATGTACTCACGGATAAACTGCTCGTCAAGCTCACCAAATGCCACATCGTCAGTTCCATAACGCTTCTTGACGAACAATCCCAATGTCAGGCGAGTGTACTGGTAGTTTGGCAGCGTGCCTTTCTTGTAGTCGATGCCGATTCTTGACTCAATGTCCGCAATGATGGCGTCAAGCTGCTTCAACAAGGTCATCTGAGTGTCTGCACTGCATTGAAACAGATCCTTTATCGCCTTTGCGTCAAAATCCGTCTTGCGCTCCACAAGTGACTCGTAGGCTGAGTTTATTGCCAGCAACAGCTTGTCAATCTTGGCGTTCACTTCCACAGCCTCCTTGCTCTTGCCGTCAAGTCTGCTCTCACGTGGATTCCATAACTTTGGCGTACATGACAACTTGCAACCGAACTGCGCCATTGTTCGGTTGAGGGTGATGCGTCCCATGATGGGAGCCTTACCGTTCTTGTCCAATCCGCTCTTTTTAAGGTAGAGCAACACCTTGAATTTTTCAACTTTCATCTGCTTACTTTTTTAGTTTGCAAAAATAATCAATCAGTAAGCATTCTCTGTCATTGAAAGTTGTGCAGAACAGTGCAACAAACACTGGTGACAAACTATTTGTTTTTCACCTCGTTAGCAGTGTTGGTTTCGGTAACTGACCGCTAACGGTTTGGTAACTGAAATAACTCAATATCCTGCTCGGCTTTGCTTTGCAGCCAATTGGCAGAATTATGAAATATTGCTCATTCTCAACCACTTGCAGTTCATTTCTCTCATCTTCACTTTCCGTTGCTTTTGCTTAAATTGTGCACGTGGCTCGCCACTCCTTCGCTACAATGGCATTGGCTCACGATGTGCCTATAGAGAATGTGGCTCGTATGCTTGGGCACCAGGACATCAAGACCACACAGATTTATGCCAAGGTGCTGCGCACCACCATCGAGCGCCATGCCACAGCCCTGCAGCGTTCAATCAGCTAAGACACGATAGAATATTCCTTTTAATAACTGCGACTTTCCCGACTCATGGAAGGTGGCGGTTATTTTTTCGCATATATACCTCTGTCCACGTATGTAGAACAATGCACGAGGATTGGGTATTGTGTCAGAGAGGAAAGAGAAATGGAACTTCTGCTTTCCATCAATCTTGTGCATTGACAAGCGCATAGAATTGGCTATGCCGTCTTTCAATCGCAAGGTGAATTGAGTTCTGTTATACCCAAACGAGTCAGTAACCTCCACCTTATCTATTATAGGATGTGGCTGATTACCGCCGAAAAGATAATGTCCACTCCAAAAGCCGACATATATAACATCAAAGTATGCAGATGACTTCTCGGTTTCTCCTTTGCCAATCACATAGCTTGCAGTGCCTTGTGCCAAGTCTCCTGCATCATAGTCTACATCATCGTGATAGCGTACCGATGATAATTGCCCTTCATTGTTCGGTCTTTGTCCTATGTAGATGCCAGAAGATGCAGAGCCAGAAGAGCCTGTACCATCTTCCGATATAGTCCATGTTTCTCTACTGCCCAACTCTCCGCAGTCGAGAAACATACAATTGCCATACTTGTCGTCAGTACCCTCTATCCATGCAGGAACGATTTTCAGTTCAATATCGTCAGCATCATTATCAACAAAATAATCTCCGAACTGATTTACAGGCATCAGACGGTTATAATACTTGTACCACTTCATGCCATTATGCTTGCTGACAAATTCTGATTTGTAGCAGTACATTATAAAATAGGTATCAATCTCCTTGCAATAAAACAGTCTGTTTCCGTCACTTCCAACTGGATAGCCACGGCTGAAAGACTCGCTGTATCCATGTCCGCTATGCCCCGTGGACTTGTAATAACCGCTAATCTTCAACGTCATAGCCTTGTCAATCAAATCCCGAAATGTATCATAGACCAAAGCCTTTGACTTGTTGGCTCTTATAAACCAGTCGCACGAGTAATATGACCACAGAAGCGCATCATTATCAGCGTATTTCAAGTTAGCCGAAGCGATGTACTTGCTTTCATCTTCTTGCGACACCTCTGTTGTGTAAGAGTCCAAGACCTTGTTTAAGATTACCTCTCCTGCCGATTTTGCCAGACTATTAGAGAAATGAAACTCGATGCGCTTAGCCTTATGGTTGATATCAAAATCTCCGAAAAGGAAGTTTTCAAGATGCTCAAAAAACTCGTTCAATGTCCAATGAGGCAATGCAATGGCAAAGTTCCACGCAGCCCATGCAGCCGGAAGCGTATTGCAAATCAAGAGATATTTATATTGCGATTGCTCCAGTTCAGCAAAGTTCGCCTCATACCCCAATTGCGAACAAATACGCTTCAAGATATACAATAAGTATGGCTGGAACGAAAGAGTACTTTTGACATTCTCGAAGCCAGTGATGAAATGGACAGATGTAGTAACAGCATTCTGCAGATTGCCGGAATAGTTGTTTACCCACGGCAACGGCACCCAGTTGTTCGTTGGATATGGTTTGAACGCTTCTGCTGCTATAAGATTATCGCGCTTGGTAGGATATCCCAAATCCATTTCATTGAGATAGATATCGTCAAACGTTTCGTTAAAGTTCTGCTCGCTGCGACCCTCCAGGAATTGCGTTTTTACTTCTACGTCCGATATTTCTGTTATTGTGATGGAGCCAGACTTCAGGAAAGCGCCGTCACGGATGTCGCAGTCAAATACCACCTTTGACTTGATAACATCCGCTCTGTGGATGTGCCCGAAGATGGCTATATTTCGGGCGCATCCCTTTAGTGGAAACGTAATTGTCAAGGTGTAGCTGTCGCTACCCGTAAACAGACGGTTCTCGAAGATGAAGTCAAACGAAGTGTTCTTCTTCAGATAGGCTTGTTTGCCATTGATTATTATTTCCATATTACTTACGTCTTGATTTAGGAGTCTTGTTTCTCATTAAAATACTATACTCGTCCTGCGCTTGCTTGATGCCAGTGTCACCCGTGACCGTGTTCACCGTGACGAAAGGCTCGCTCAATCGCTTCTCCAACTGTTTCATCGTATCAGCATAACTCTGCATAGCCTTTGTGTTCTGCACGATTGCAGCCGTAGCCAGTCCGTCCGACTGCTGCTGCACGATGATAGGCTGTTGCTGTTGTGGCGTGCTATATGCAACAGGCGCAATAGTCCGACTAACATCATCTGCTCGTAAGGATCCGATGGTGTTAGTCCGCTGCGCATAGTCCAGGGCGTTGATGATGGGACGCGCAACTGGGTTGGCAAGCATCTCCTGCGATGCCACCCATTCCCCGGCATGAACCACGCCCACCTCTTGGAACTTGGAACCTTTCGGAGTGAAGCCACCCTTTGCATAGCCCTGGCTTTCACTCGCTTGCTGCTGCTTTTTGATTGCAGCAATCTGAATAGCTCCAGCTGCCACCGCCATTGCAGCAGCCACTGGTGCCAGGATATAACCCACAAGCGGAATTGCCGCTGCCGAGCCATACGCCGAGATGGCGTTCTGTGCCGTCTGCGCCACCGCTTGAATTACCTGCATGGCAAACATCTTTTTGTTTGCCTCGTTCTTTTTCTTTGCCAGCTCCTTCTGCTTCTGCTCCTCGAGCTTCTTCACCTTGTAGTTGTTGCCCTCCGCTTGCGATATCTCCTTGTCATACCGCTTCTCGATGGCAGCAGTCTGTATCTCCAGTTCCGCCTGAATGAGCGAGGTCATGCCCGAAAATATTGAAGACATACCCGACGTCAGCGTGTCGAATGACCCTTGCACCGCCTGTCCGAGGTCCGAGTTCAGCCATTCCGTGATGTCCTCCGTCATGTTTTGAAGAAAGTTCTTGCTTGTGTCGTTGTACTCCTGGCCGTACTTCTTCGCCAGTGCCACCTTTGCCTTTTGATACGCTTCCTCGATGCGCAACTTCTCCTTAGCATCGTCGCCAGCAGCCTTTATCTCCTGTTTGAAAACCTCATCGAGGGCAGCACTATCTTTGGTGTATTTCTCCTTCTTCTCCGACTTGTTATCCCCGAAGTAGTCCTCTTTTATTTTGGCAAGCTCTTTCTGATGCTTCTTTTCGTTGTCCTCGACGGTCTTCTGATTACGCTTTTGGTTTTCAACGAGCTTATTCTGATAATTTTTCTGCGCTTGCAGCTGCTCCTTAGAGCCTTCTGTGTAGACCTTAGTCAGACGGCGCAGATGCTCCAACTCCATGAGTTCAAGCGCATCATCAAACGTTTTTTGGTCGACCTTACCATCAATGTACCGCTGTTTCTCCGTAGCAACAAGCTCATTGTAATAGTCGTTCTCCTGCTTCGCCGATTGCGTGTTCTTGTCATCAGTGAGCTTCTTCTTCGCCTCATAGTATGATGCTTCAGCCTCCATCTTCTGCTCCGTCGATGCCTTTTTGTTCGCCATGACCTTCTGATTGTACTCCATATCAATCTCCGTCATGCGGTTCGTGTACTCCTCGAAGTCCTTCTCACCTTTGGCATAGGCGATGCGGTTGAGAGCCTGCTCCCTGGTTTTCCAGTCCTTCTCCGGCTTCAGCACATCCTCAGTCTTCGTCTTCTTGTCCGTCTTAGGAGGCGTGTATGGAGGGTTCTGCGTCTGCTGTTCCTGCTTCTGTTCTTTCTTCGCGTCATTGAGTGCCTCCTTCTTGATGTCTTCGCCATATATGCCTAAGATGTTCGCCTCACGCTGGTCGAGTTCCGCCAGGTCCTCCTTCGTCTTGGCAAGTGCACGTCTGTTCGAGGCACGCAACGAGTTGACACCCAACTGCACCACCTTTCCCTCCTGACCAGGCATAACCGTTTCCGTCCTTGCCTCCATCTCATCCATGGCAACGACACGCTCCTGCCTCTGCTTTTCCAGATTAAGGTCGACACGCTGCTTTCCGATATCACGCAACTTATCCTTGGCACCCTCAATCTCATACTTGCGAGTCAACGACTTCAAGTAATCATCAAGAGCCTTCTTGTTCTCCTTATACTTGCCCGTAGTATCATCCAACTGGGCATTATAGTTCGGGATAATCTTGTTGAGCGCATCAATCGCCGTGTGTCTGTCCTTCAGCGACTGCGTTTCATCGCGAGCCACCGCAATAAGCGCATCAATCTTGTTCTTCTCGTCGATGATGCCCTCTTGCCCACGCTTGCGTATCTCCTGCAAATCCTTTTCTGCTTGCGACACCTCCGTCATCTTCTTGTAAAGCTTATACAGAACCGCACCGAGAGCAATGGCTCCGGCTGCTATCACGCCATAGCCCGATGCGAGAAGGGCACCCTGCTTTTTGAGGTCCGACATCAGCCATGACTGACGTACCCAGTTGCCCTGCAATTTGGCAAGTCCCATCTGCAGAAGTAAGTGCGCAGCGTGCAATGTGGCGACCGTAGTCTTGTATGCCGTAGTCGCAGCCTTGGAAATAACGAGCCACGCATAATGCGCCTTGAAAGCAATGTTTGAAGCGTTCACCGCAATCTTATAGGCAATGAAAGCAGCTGTCAGCGAAGCCAAGGTAAAAGCGTTCTCCTTGATGAACGTGATTGAAGTAGACATGAACTTCAACAACAACGTAGTGGAAGATATGACATGCTTCATTATCGGCTGCAGCTGCTCACCGAGTGCCACCGCCATCTCCGTCACACCCTTGCGAGCCTTGTCAAGTCCAGCCTGCACCGTACTGTTCTGCACATTGAACTCATTCGTGACAGACGTACCCTCCGCAAACGCCTTAGTAGCTTCCTCCTGCTCCCACCGCACCATATCGAGATTGCCAGCAAGAGCCGAAATCACCTGCGCAGCACGAGCACCATTCTCGCCCATATCCTTGAACACTGGAGCCAGCACATCAATATTGCCCAATTCGTGAAGACGATCCAGCAACATAAGAAGTCCCTCGTTAGTGCTCTTCTTCAGCGTTTCGTTGAACTCCTTCGCATTAAGACCCGTAGCCTTGATGATTTTGTCGTTCTCCTTGAACATATCCATAATGACTTTGGAAACCGCCGTTGCCGACATCTCCACCGCCTGTCCCTGGCTATCCAGCACCGCAGCGAAGCCCATGATTTCCGGGATAGTCATCTTCGCCTGGGCACCCACGCCAGCCATGCGCTGTGTGAAGTTGGCGAGATAAGGAGCCGAAGCCGTGCAGTTCTGCGACAACTCATTAATCACAGAACCCACGGCAAGCAGAGCCTTCTCCGTGCCGAGGCGTTCCTCGTCACCGAAGATGTTGGTAAGTTTACTCAATGTAAGCGTAGCACCATCACCGAGGTCGTCCAAAGCCACATTGATTTGGTCGGCAGCTTTCACGAATCCCAAGACATCCTCCTGCGATGTTTTGCCCAATCGACCCGCTTCCTGCGCCAACTTATTCAATTCCTCACGACCCGTTCTGGTGTCAATCTTCTGGAAGTCCTCATTCAGCTGCTCCACCTGCGCAGCGTTCATTCCGGTAAACTTGCGCACATTCGCCATCTCCTGGTCCATATCCGCAAAAGCGTTCACCGCCGAGCGTCCAGCCATGATGATACCCGTGATGGCAGCAGCGATGCCGGCAAGAGCTGTCTGCCAGTCGTTCAACTTTCGGTTCATCCGTTCCCACAGACTCTCATTCTCTCGCAACTGCGAGTTTACCTTGGCAATCTCCGCCTTTACACGCTTAATCGCCTCACATTGTCTGTTCCACTCTTCGCTTCCCCGTTCAAGCCCATTAAAGTTACGCTTCAGCTGTGACAATGTGCGGTTCAGTTCCTTTGGCGAAGTTTCATCGAGTCGTTGCAGAACATGCTCGACCCCTTTTGCAGCATTTTCAATCTGCGAGATTTGGCGATTGGTTTCCTTCAGTTCACGCTTTAGCTTCGTGAGCTGCTGCTTGTTTCCTGCTGCTGCCGCTTTCTCAATGGCTTTTTCGAGGTTTGCAGCCTGAGATTTCAGTTTCAGGAGCATATCTTCCGCCTGTTTTCCGTTGACAGTAAGCGTAACGGTCGCATTGGTGTTTATATTCGACATACGTCTTTCAATTTTTATAGTTTAATGATACGCAAAAATAGCACCGCTCAAACACCGCGCAAAAGACGAGAAATAAGGCAGTTTCGCCCCATTTAGGCACACTGGCGCCGACAAAAACCGACGAAAATTAAGCGATAGAAAAACGAAAGGCTTGTGTATCAAGCCGTTGAGGGATTGTTAAGGGATTTTCCCTTAACCCGTCTTGATAAAGACCCCCCGACCGCCCTGTCCTTGCTGACGGCTACGACCGCCCGACCTTTGCGGAATATGTAAACAAATGTTAATATTTGGTTTCTCGCACTCGCAAAACCGCCTTAGTTGCGCTAAAAGGCGAAAAGGCAGAAAGTGACGAAAAAGGCTTGCAAGTTTCGCTGATGACGAAAGCGAGCCGAGGTTTCACGCTGATGCACAACCACTCCAAGTTCCACGAAAAACAAGGGTTTCGACTTGAACAAATAAGGCAGAAACAAGCAAAAGGTTTCGGAAGAACACCGAGTTTTCGGCACGATATAGGGTTTCGGATGCGTCAAATGCTCTATTTTGGCACTTTAAGCCTCCAAGCCGAGCAAACCGAGGGTCTTGCCGTACCACGAAAGGCTATTGGGTATCGGATGGGCATCAATGGCTTGCGGATGTTGCAATATATGCGAGAAAAAACGAAGGTTTCGGCTTCATACTGCGCTCTTTCGTGCTACTGAACCACCGCCCACACCCAAGCGTGCCACCACGCCACGCCCGACCCATCGGGCGGTAAAGCGGCAGTGGTGAGGGATAAAAAGGTAATGCGCCTGTCGGTCTTGCCCGACAATAGGCGCACTACCTTTTCTATCCCATACCTCTGCCATACCTATTTGAATAAGCGAGAGTGCTGTCAGACTTATAGCAATCTTGATTGCCATAAGTCAGACGGCTTTCTCGCATTGACAGACAATAGAAAGCATAGCTTTACCAAACCATGAAGGCATCGCCTTATAGAAAACAGAAGGCTCTGCCTTACCCGAAGCGAATGGGTATGAAGTGGAATGTAATGAAGTGGTAATGTAGGACTTCTCCATGGCTCGCAGAGTCATAGAGAAACTCCGGAATGATAACGTAATGGAATGTAGCGCAATATCCTTTCGCAACAGTAGACGAAAGGAGGTGGCGCATAACGGACGGCTATGGGAGTGGAGAGCCACTGCCTTTCGGCTGAAGAAGAGAAGATTGAGCATAGCGAGATGATAGACAATAGAGCGTAGCTGCACGGACTTATGCGCAATGCAATGGAGCGTGTGTCCGTACCTATTAAGAAAGGTGAAGGGTGTGCAACACTTTTCACCTTTTATGATGATAGATAGACATCTTTGATGTACAAAAAAACAGAATGACATCGCAGATGTGGAGAGGAATGACGGAATGAAATGACGTGGAAGACGGATGACGCTTGCGTGTTGATGATTGACGAGGAGGTCAGACAAGCTCGCTGCAAGCGTTGCTTGTCAGGGTGATGCGTCAATCATGTGCGTAGGTGGTGCATTGTTCGGTGGCGAGGACTGGCGCAGCCGTGAAATTGTGGGGCGTGTAATGAAGTGGAGGGGCTTTGGGCTGCCGTGGAGAAATGTGTATGTTGCTTACCCCGTACCGTGACTCGTGTGCTTGCACTTTTCTCGAATGTATGGAGGACTATTCGACTTCAGGCGATTTGTCCTCCTCACATCCGAGAAAAAGAGACATGGTGCGGATCAGGGAAGTGGCATACTTATTTTGCAACAGAAGCCCAAAGCGACGGAACGCAATGGAACACCCCACAATTTCACTTAGCCATGCAATGGCTTGTCCTCGCCACCGAACAATGCACCGCCGGAGCTGTCTGGTGATGAATTCGGGAGCCTGTGACCGAAATGTCGTCTGCCGGCGAGATAGCGACGGATAAAGAAAATGACGGCTACTGCCGTTATCATCATCAGGACGGCAATAGCGAGCTTTGCCGTGAAGGGAACTGAAGACCTTGACTTGATAATTTCCTGCGACTTGTCGGATGAAGACTGCTTCGCTATTGCGATGCTGTCTTCTACCTGCTGTGCAGCTGCGGACTCCTCCTTTTCCTCTTGGGAAAGGTGAAGTCCGTAGAGCCTGAGAGAGGACGGCTTGCCGTGACTTATAGCTGAAGGCTTGCCGTGGTAAGATGGAGGCTTTGCCTTGTCATTGGACAGGGGCTTGCCCGATGGATAGCTGAAGTCGGAACATTGAGGGGTTGCCGACGTGTCGACACCCCCGAATGTGAAGACGCAGCTATCGAATGAAAGGGCGGTGAGGCGCTGTAGAGAACTGAATGAAAGATTCTGAGCGGATCGCCATTGAGCTTGCGAAACGGCGTTTCGCTCACTTTCATTGGACGATGATGCTGTCTTTGTGCTCTTGCACGCCAGTACAAATGCACAAAGAATAAGGATTAGGATATGTTTCATATCGTAGGGTTTAGATGTTGGCATACTCTGCCGTGGCATCGAATGATGGGCACGCTTTAGCTGCATAATCTCGATGTCCTCGGATTTTGGCATTGGGGAACTGCACCCGGAGCTTGCGAAGAAGTGCCACTAATGCGGACTTCTGCTCTTCCGTGCGAGAGTCCTTAGGGTGTTTGCCGTCGGCGGTCAAACCACCGATATAGCAGATGCCTATGGAATGGGCGTTGTGCCCTTGGCAGTGCGCTCCCACTTGTGCGAGCGGTCTGCCATGATGCACAGAGCCGTCGCGGTAGATGACGAAGTGATATCCGATGGATGCAAAGCCTCGCTGCCGATGCCAGCGGTCGATATCTGCCGTGGTGAAGTCCTTGCCTTCAGGCGTGGCAGAGCAATGGACGATGATGAGATCAATCTTGCGCATCCTTCTCCTCCTTCCGTTTCAGCTTGTCATCGAGGTACGAGCGTAGTTCTGCATACTTAGTCTGTATGTAGATAGTGACACCGAAGATAGAC
>OLXM01000169.1_pt1 | contig 14061 bp, 10 predicted proteins | sample 1673361 | NCBI WGS metagenome assembly OLXM01 (sample SAMEA103958109, study PRJEB25191) | human gut metagenome | biome: human-associated habitat [ENVO:00009003]; feature: intestine environment [ENVO:2100002]; material: feces | place: Germany | collected 2013/2015
ATGCTGCATATACTTCCTGCATTTACTGCTTTCAATAATATCCGGATTATAATAATCAATAAGAAGTCTGTTGACCCTTAACTGTTGGTCTATTCTTTTAATCATGACATTTTCATGTACGGACTGGTCATCCCTTCCGATAAAGTACCAGTAAAAATTAACATCCGCATAATACATGCTTTTGACATAAGGGAATGGCTGGAAAACAAAAATATTATCCACATAGAAAGTATGTTTTGGAAGTACAAGTCCACACTCTCTCAGTAACTCCGTCCTATAAATTACAGAATGCATTATTATGTACTGGTCCTGTCTGAAATGTCCCATATCTTCCCATGTAAAATATGTATCCGTAGGAAGAATGCTTGTATATCTCATAACTTTCTTACGCTTAACGCCTGCTTTATCGTATACATAATTGGATATAAGCATATCAAGAGGATGTTCTTCAAGAATAGCCTTGCGCATAATATCAAGCAGTTTAAGATATGCTTCCCTGCCGACCCTGTCGTCACTGTCAACTACCTTGAAAAAATATCCTGCTGCGTTCTTAAGACCTGTATTGACAGCTTCTCCGTGCCCGCCGTTTTCCTGATGTATTACTTTACATATTCTTGGATATTTCTTTTCGTAATTATCAGCAATTTCTGCAGTTCTGTCTGTAGAACCGTCATCTACTATGATAATTTCTACATCCTCACCGCCCACAAGCAGGGATTCTATGCATCTTTTCATATATGCTTCTGAATTATAACAAGGAACTGCTATTGAAAGTATTTTTTTCATAATAACCTCTCTCCAACAAAAGATTTGATTTTTTTATATTTTAGTACGTTTAACCTTATTGTCAATGACGAATAAGATAACAAACAATATGGCAAGTGTCACAACAGATACGAGTGCCAACAATCCCACTGTAAGATTAAATTCTACTCCGGGAAGGAAATTGGTAAGCATAACCGATATGAAATTTGCCGAAACATGGAAAATTACCGGTGCCCATATCGTCTTGAAAATCTCATAAATAAAAGCAAGTATCACTCCGATTGGGAATGCATACACAAACTGCACAAGATTGCCGTGAATAAGTCCAAATACCAGACCTGATATAACCATCGCCCATACTGCAGGTGTTACATTCCTCAGACGTTTAAAAATGAGTCCCCGGAATAAGAGCTCTTCCACTATCGGTGCCGCTATTGCAGATGCCATTATCTGTACAAAAAGATTACCTGAATAAGTAATTTTCTCTACAGCCTGATATGCTTTGGAAAATTTCTCAATTCCGGATAGCGAAACAAGTCCGTTAAAACCTATAGCCGCACATATTCCTGCAGGTACAAGCAGAATAAGCCATGTCTTACGGTAATCCGTATATTTAAAATCTCTCTCATAGTATACGTCAAGTCTCGTATCCACTTTCATTATCCAAAGATAAAGCGGAATAAGAACAACACCTCTTATAAGGGTAAAATACAATGCTTTTCCTGTAAGAAATGCTGTAGCTGCGTCAACTATTCCCTGTTCACTCAGATTCTCAAATGCACCGCTTTGCATCTTAACCGCAAAATATACTATGGTTGCACCCAGTTCTATAATCAATTCCACTCCTAAAAAAATAAGAAGCGGATAAATAAGTCTCCATATAAGACTTCCTGTTCGTTCTTTTTTCATATATCTTCCTTATAATAAATTTGAAAGGTCCATATCAATATCCTGTGTGACCGGAATTCCTTTATCTTCGCACTGTGCCACTTCAGGGATAATGGGAATCCTTGCAATAACCGTGGTGTTAAGCTCCTTAGCGAGCTTTTCAGCTTTGCTTTTTCCGAATATTTCATATATTCTGCCACAGTCTTCACACTTAAAATAACTATAGTTTTCAATAATTCCCAGTAAAGGAACTGACATCTTCGATGCCATATTAACAGCTTTCATAACTATCATTTTAACAAGATTCTGCGGAGATGTAACCATAACCACTCCGTCTATAGGAATTGACTGGTATACCGTAAGCGGAACATCTCCTGTTCCCGGCGGCATATCTATAAGCAGATAATCAATACTGCCCCATATTACATCACTGTAAAACTGTTTGATAATTGAGGCCACAACCGGTCCTCTGTATATGACCGGGGTCTCTTCACTGTCAAGCAAAAGATTCATTGAAATAATCTTTATGCCCTCCTGTGATACCATAGGATATATACCATTTTCATCAGATAATACCTTGCCGTGGATACCAAACATTGCCGGAACCGAAGGTCCCGTTACATCAGCATCCATTATTCCGACGCTGTATCCCATTGAAGCCAGCCTTCTGGCAATGAGCGCTGTTACCGTAGATTTGCCAACGCCGCCTTTACCGCTTATTATGCCGATAATCTTATGAATTGAACTCTCTTTATTAAGAGGAGCCTTACGAATTCCGCAACTTTCTCTACTCTTACATTCTTCACAGCCAGAATTACATTCGCTCATTCAATAATACCTCCTGCCGGAATATTTACATAGCCTTGTGTAATATTATACCTCTTAATATAAATAAAATCAAATTTATCTTCTTTTTTTTCTTGATTTGAAGGACGGATTGGCAAGAATGCTTAAAAGATTAATAAATTCATTTTTAAAAGTCATTGAACCACCTGCTCCGTTTACTGTAGCTTTCGCCGCGTTTTCTCCCACATAATTAACTGTTCTGACTGCTGCTGCAACGCTTTCAATATTTCTTTCAATTGCAAGAAATCCTGCAATTATTACAGTTGACATACAGCCGCCTCCTGTTATTCCCTTAAAAAACGGTGTTCCACCGTGGACCTCATAAATGCTTTCCCCGTCGCTTACAAGGTCTGTTTCTCCCGAAACTACAATAATTGTATTATATTTTTTTGCCAGTTTTTTTAACATATCATCGGATATGCTTTCCCCATTTTTTGCATCCACGCCTTTAGATATTGTTTCATCCAGTGCGAGTGCCTTAATTTCCGAAACATTGCCCCTTATACATGTGGGATGACATTCTTCTATAAGTTTCAGGCACAGGCTGCGTCTGTAGGAAGAAGATGCAACACCCACCGGGTCTATCACCACGGGATGTCCCAGCGAATTCGCTTTTCTTCCTGCAATCAGCATTGCTTCAAAATTCTCAATCGCACCCATATTGCACACCAGTGCATCACTTCCGGAAGTTATTTCTTTAACCTCCATCTCATGATGCGCCATTACAGGTGACGCTCCTATCGCCAACAGGACATTGGCGCAGTCATTAACTGTTACAATATTGGTTATGCAATGTATTATCGGTTTCTTTTCAGCAATTTTTGAAAAAATATCAGCCCATGCCATAATAAATCCTCCTAAGAGTTCAGTTCACTCTTTATTTTATCCAGTACACCTGTCTGTTTAAGCGGTACGGTTATTAATACTGCTAACAAAGTTCCTCCCGCTGTACTTATAAGAAAAGGTACAACAAATGTGAACAAAGCCGCACCCTTACTACCCATTATAAAAGCTGCCACAGGATATGACAACATTCCGCCTATAACGGCGGTTCCGAATACCTCTCCTATATAAGCCGCAGGTAATTTCTTTATATAATGATACAAAAGTCCTGCTAAAAGTGCTCCGCACATACTTCCCGGGAATGCAAGCAAGGTTCCTAACCCCAGAAGATTTCTTATAAGGCTTGATACGAATGCAGCCGCAACTCCATATCCCGGTCCGAGAATAACGGCACAAAGCACATTTATAAGGTGCTGTACAGGTGCACATTTTGACCCAAAAACAGGGAATGAAAATAATGAGCCAACAACTGCCACGGCAGCAAAAACTGCGGTTAATACAAGTTTCTTTAATTTAATTTTTTCCATTTTTCCTTCTTCCCATTACCTTTAAGAATCCGGAATATCTTATTTTATCATAAACCCATGGTTCATCGGTCCGCTCCCTTTGCCAAGGTCAAGCATGGCGTTAAGTGCTCCCGATATATACTCTTTTGCTTTCTTTACAGAATCTACAAGAGAAAAACCTTTTGCAAGATTGGCTGCAATCGCAGAGGAAAGTGTGCATCCCGTTCCGTGTGTGTTGGGATTATCAATTCTTTTTCCCTGAAACCATGTGATGTTTTTGCCGTCTGCTAAAAGGTCATTGGCATCATTGAGATTATGGCCTCCTTTGAGCAGGACCGCACAGTGATTTTCTTCCGATATTCTTACTGCCGCCGCCTCCATATCCTCTTTTGAGGAAATTTTCATTCCGGAAAGGACTTCCGCCTCCGGAATATTAGGTGTCACAACCGCAGCTATAGGTAATAATTCTTTTTTTAATGTATCGATTGCGTCGTCGCTAATCAGTTTTGCCCCGCTTGTGGCTACCATTACAGGATCAAGAACAATATTCTTTGCTTTGTATTTTATAAGAGCGTCCTTTACTGTTTTAATAAGTTCCTTTGAGGCAATCATACCGATTTTGACTGAATCAGGGTAGATATCCGTGAAAATACATTCCAGCTGTTCTTTTAAAAAGCTGCTGCTCACCTCCATAATATCTTTTACGCCGGTTGTATTCTGGGCTGTAAGAGCTGTAACGGCACTCATGGCATATACACCGTTTACCGTCATAGTCTTAATATCTGCCTGTATTCCGGCGCCTCCGCAGGAATCACTGCCTGCGATTGTTAATGCTGTTTTCATATCAGTATTTACCTCCATGCATTAATTTTGTATAGCGACATAAAGTGGTGCCCCCGGCATGCCGCTGTGTTTTATATATTTTTTAATATTCTGCGGAACTCTTCTGATGTGCCGCAAATATCCGTTTCTGTAAGGATTCCGGAAATTACCGCCACACCTTTTATTCCTGTTTTGGCAAGTTTTGAAACATTTGAAAGGTTAATTCCTCCGATTGCCACAACGGGAATTGCAACACTCCTGCATATATTTTTCAACATATCAAAAGACATTGTTACTGCATCTTTTTTGGTACTGCTGCCAAATACCGCCCCGCTTCCAAGATAATCGGCTCCCTGTTCCATGGCAGCCTTCGCCTGCTCCACCGTCTTTGCAGTTGCGCCTATTATTTTATTTTTTCCGAGAATCCGTCTTGCCTCTTCAATTCCCATATCAGACTGTCCGAGGTGGACTCCGTCCGCATCGGTTTCAAGCGCCAGTCTTACATTATCGTTAATGATAAAAGGGACCTTGTATTCATGACACAGTTTTTTTATCTCAAAAGCTTCTTTTTTCAGTTCTTCGTATTCCATATTTTTCTCACGAAGCTGTACCATTGTCACTCCGCCGTCTAACGCTGCTTTTACACATTCGCAAAGATTTCTGCCTCCGGCAGCTTCTCTGTCCGTTATAAGATAGAGTAAAAGATTATTCCGATTCATTTTATTTCCCTACAATATATCAATATATTCACCGTTAAGTGCTTTATTCATGCTTCTTACCGCACAGAACTTTCCGCACATGCTGCAGGTGTCGCTGTGGTCATCCTCCGGTTTACGGCTGTCTCTGATTGCTTTTGCCGTTTCCCCGTCTATCGCACATTCAAACTGAGCATCCCAGTCAAGAACACGCCTTGCGTCTGCCATTTTATCATCAATATCCCTTGCGCCCTTAATTCCCTTGGCTATATCTGCCGCATGTGCCGCTATCTTAGAGGCGATAATGCCCTGTTTTACATCCTCCACATTAGGAAGCGCAAGATGTTCCGCAGGTGTTACATAGCATAAAAATGCGGCTCCATTCATAGCTGCGACAGCTCCTCCGATTGCCGCTGTTATATGGTCATAACCCGGTGCAATATCCGTTACAAGTGGTCCAAGTACATAAAAAGGAGCTCCCATACATATTGTCTTCTGAACCTGCATATTGGCTGCAATCTGGTCAAGAGGAACGTGTCCCGGTCCTTCAACCATAACCTGCACATTATGCTCCCATGCTCTCTTTGTAAGTTCACCAAGTCTTACAAGTTCTTCAATCTGGCATACATCCGTTGCATCTGCAAGGCAACCCGGTCTGCACGCATCTCCCAATGAAATTGTCACATCATATTTTTCACAAATATCAAGAATCTCATCATAATATTCGTAAAACGGATTTTCATTACCTGTCATGCTCATCCACGCAAATACAAGGCTTCCACCCCTGCTTACGATATTCATTTTTCGTTTATGATTCTTAATCTGGTCGATTGTTTTTCTTGTTATTCCGCAATGGAGTGTCACAAAATCCACACCGTTTTGGGCATGAAGTCTTACAACATCTATAAAATCTTCCGCTGTTAGTGTGGACAAATCCCTCTGGTAATGGATTACGCTGTCATAAACAGGCACCGTTCCTATCATTGCAGGACATTCCGATGTAAGTTTTTTACGGAAAGGCTCTGTATTGCCATGGCTTGACAAATCCATTATTGCCTCTGCTCCCATATTGACGGCACTCATTACTTTCTGAAGCTCTATGTCATAATCCTTGCAATCCCTTGACACGCCAAGGTTGACGTTTATCTTGGTTCTTAACATACTTCCTACGCCTTCGGGATTGATACACTGATGGTTAATATTGGCAGGTATTACAACTTTACCTTCTGCCATATATCCCATAAGCTCTTCAAGCTGCATTTTTTCTTTTTCTGCCACAATTTTCATCTGTGGCGTTGCAATCCCTTTTCTAGCAGCATCCATCTGTGTTGTATATTCTCTCATATCTTTGCTTACCTTTCCGTAAAATAAAAGACAGAACTACATAAGGATAGTGTCTGTCTGTCAAAACAAAATATCTCCCTACGTTGGCATTATCCAAATCAGGTTATGGGTATAATCTCAGCCTCCAAGGGCACCCCGTTTTCTATAACATTATATCAAAGTAAAATTAAGTTGCAATAAAAAAATAAAATATTTATACTGATTACAGTATTTTTTATTAAAAAGGACAGGTTATGCTTTATTATTTTACGGATTTAAAAAATATAACAAAAGGACAGCTTGACAGTTTAATGTCTCTTCTTCCACCTGAGCGGTTAAAGCGTGCTCTAAAATATAAGTTTCCTGAGGACAGGCTTGCCTGCGTAATTGCATACCTTCTTTTCCTGTACGGCTACCGCACTGAATACAGCCTGACAGACACTCCTGATTTTGATATTTCATCGGATGGCAAACCCTACCTGAAAAGCCATCCTGAAATTTATTTCAACATCAGTCATTGCAGCAAAGCCGTCATGTGTATTTTTGATTCATCCCCTGTGGGTATCGATGTGGAAACCGTCCGCAGAGTCCCTGCTTCAATGCTTGCCAAAATCTGTTCTCCCGGTGAATTGAATACAATCCGGTCTTCGGATGCTCCGGAGGCCGACTTTTGCCGTATCTGGACTTACAAGGAAGCTGTTTCAAAACTTTCCGGTGACGGCGTATTCAAGAGTCTCCGTAAATCTCCTGCCAAATCCTTATTCACCCATCAGGATGCTTTACTACCCGATGTGTATTTCACAGTTGCATCGGACAGCAAAATTAACTTAACTGCAAGGGAACTTACTTTGAGCGATTTTGAGCTGTTTGGGTAGAGATTTGCAGACGCCGTGGCGGGATGCACGGGTGTTGCATCCCACATCCCACGCATTTAATGACAGCAACCCACTCAATGCCTGCACCTGCCCCGTGTTGCATCCCACATCCCACACGCTTTATTGCAATAAAAAAACTTTGGTTACACTTTTTAACTATGCGTAACCAAAGTTCTGTAATTTACTATTATTTTTCAACAAATGTAACAGGACATCCTAATCTGTAGTGACCTTTTATATATTCAGCGATTGCGTGTGAACAGTATACCGTTGTTGCCTCTGTATTGCTGTCCATATCATTGTTACCACACATGATTGCATCCAATTCGTATACCAGATTGGTTCCCGGTGCAAAAGTAATGCTGTCAAGATGGTAGCAGCTATAGAAAGTCCTTCTCAGGCCCTGCATCGTTGATGGGAGAATGACTTTTTTAACAATCTGATTGCTTCTAAATGTGTTAAGTGCAGCTACAACCGGTTTGCCATTGATAGTATCAGGTACGATAACCTCCCTGTCCGTTCCGATATACTTCAACAGACAATATCCCTTTGTCTTAATTCTGTTTTTAAAAGTTTCGGCTATATCGATTGTCTCTCTTTCGCCTTTTTTGTTGATAGAATCGCTTGTGAGGACATCATCTGACTTACAATATACCCATGTGCCATCAGTTATTACACTGTAATGCTCATCAACATTATAAGTCCAGTCATAATATGACTCGTTGTTGCGGAGGCCTTCTTCAGTGTCATCTTCTTCATCAAAAAATTCCACATCGGAGAAAGTTTCTCTTACAGGTGTTTCAACCGCTGATGCAAAAGCTTCTTTTGCGGTTTCTGCTTCTGAACTAGCATCATCATATTTACCTGCTGATACCGGCCCATCTTCTTTTTCAAGCTCTGTAACCTTTTCTTCTGCCGGTTCAGCGGTAACATCATCGATTTCTATTTCCTGAACTTCGTCCGAAAAATCTTCATCATTTAATACAAAATTATCTCTCACCGGTTCTGCATCAACCGGTTCTGCAATAAATTCCCTGTCAAGTTTCTTATCAGATATATCAACAGGCTCGTCTTTAACTGACTCCCTGCCAACAACCACTGACTCAAATACAAACGTATCATCAGGTTCTGTTTCCGGCTCCTCGGCTACATCCTGCACATCTGCTGTTTCCGGCTCCTCGGCTACATCCTGTACACCTGCTGTTTCCGGCTCCTCAGCTACATCCTGCACATCTGCTGCTTCCGGCTCCCCGGCTACATCCTGCACACCTGCTGTTTCCGGCTCCTCAGCTACATCTTGCACACCTGCTGTTTCCGGCTCCCTGACTACATCCTGCACACCTGCTGTTTCCGGCTCCTCAGCTACATCCTGCACACCTGCTGCTTCCGGCTCCTCAGCTACATCCTGTGCCTCTGTTACTTCCGGCTCCTCGGCTACATCCTGCACATCTGCTGCTTCCGGCTCCTCAGTTACATCCTGCACATCTGCTGTTTCCGGTTCCTCGGCTGCTTCCGGCTCCCCGGCTGCATCCTGTGCCTCGGCAGGTTTCTCTGCTTCTTCGCGCTTTGGTTTGAAATCCACGATAGGCTTTGCCTTGGATACTGACTGGAATTCCTCATCTTCTTCGTAAGAAATCTCTTCATCGTAAAAAGATGTGGCTTTGTCATTCTGTGGTTCGTTGTCCTCATCCACAAAAATGTCGTCCTCGTCTGCTGCGCTTTTCTTAGCGTGGTGGGATTCATTCTTACTAAAAAGTGGAAGTTTGACAAGTTCATCCTTCAGGAAACTGTTTAAACTCTGCTTTTTCTTCTTGCTCTTGCTGACTGCCACAATTGCTGTTGCAACTGCCGTAACTCCTAATACTATGGCACCGAAAGTACCAAATCCATGTTTGTCTTTATCTTTCATGTCTGACCCTCTCCGTTCAAATAGTCTCAAAATTAAGCTACCTCTATTATCGGATTTTTAGGGGGTATTTGTCAACTAAATTGAGTATTAAAATACCCTTTTTTCTTAAATTTTTTCATATAAATTATATAAGTGATAATAAGCGGTACGGCAGCACATACCCATGCAACCGGACCGGCAAAACATACACCGGAAAAACCTATCGCTTTTGGGAGCGTGTATGCGACTATAGACCTTGCTCCAAGTTCAAAAAATCCCGCAAGTAACGGCATTGTTGTCTTACCCATTGCCTGAAGAGCATTTCTGAAAATAAAAATCTGGAACAATGGGATATAGAAAAACATTGAAATATGGAGATAAGTCATTGCATAGGAAAGTATTAATTCATCCCCGCCTTTTATGAAAAGCCGGCTGATTGGTCTGCCGAAAATGAAAATAACACCCATACATAAAACTGCGCTTCCAACCGTAAAAAGACTCCATTTCAATATTCCGTTTTTAATCCTGTCATATCTGCCGGCACCTACATTCTGACCGACAAAATTTGCAACTGTTACGCCACCCGATATGCCAAACTGCATAATAAGCTGTTCCGTTTTACTGGAAGCCGTAAAAGCGGCAATGTAATTCTCGCCAAATACATTTACGGCACCCTGTAGGATGATTGTTCCGATTGCCGTAACCGAAAACTGGAACGCCATCGGAAGTCCTATGGTAAGGTGTGTCTTTATAATTCCCGGATTAATTTTAAAATCTTCTTTCTTTATATGAAGAACAGGGAACTTAACGGAAATATATACGATACACGCAATTCCGGCAACAAGCTGTGCAAGCACTGTGGCAATGGCGGCACCTGCAACGCCCCAATTAAATACGACTATAAAAAGCAAATCCAGACCGATGTTAAGGAGTGCTGAAAAAATCAGGAAATAAAGCGGGGTTTTGCTGTCACCAAGAGCCCTTAGTATACACGAAACGGCATTGTATAGCATAGGTGCAGCTATTCCTGCAAAAATAATAACGATATAATTATAGGACATATCAAAAATACCGTCCGGTGTGTTAATAAGCCTTAGAACCGGCTTGGTTATCAGCACCGAAAGTAAAGTGATAAACAATGTGATTCCGGACCACAACATAATGGCATTACATACGGAATTACGCATCCTGTCATAATCTTTTGCCCCAAAGCATTGTGCTATATGGACCGAAAAACCGCTTGTTATTCCTATAACAAACCCATTGACAAGGAAAAACATTGACCCGGTATTACCTACGGCAGCCAATGTACTGTTTCCAAGACATTGTCCGACAATAATTGTGTCGGCAAAATTATATATCTGCTGTACAAGATTGCCAATCAGCACAGGGATTGCATATTTTATCATAAGGCTGATTGGTTTTCCTGTTGTTAAATCCTTTGCTTTTGACATTACATTCTCTCCGGTGCTTCGATACCAAGCAAGTCAACACATGTCTCTAACACATCTTTTGTAAGTTTTATAAGTGCAATATAACCTTTCTTTTTATTTTCATCTTCTTCTGAAAGAATCTTTGTTTCATGATAAAAATGGTTAAAAGCATTGGAAAGATCATATATGAATTTACAAATTTTGTGAGGTGCACTTTCTTCATATGCTGTCTTAATCATATCCTGCATGCCTGTGAGCACAAGCATAAGTGAACGTTCGCTCTCGCTCTCAGGGTTAGCAGTATGGATACCTGACACCATGCCTCCTGCATTTTCATATTTTTTAAGAATAGATTTAATTCGTACAATTGTGTAAAGGATATATGGACCTGTGTCTCCCTCAAAAGAGGTGAAACGATCAATATCAAATACATAATCCTTAGATGCCTGATTGGACAAATCACCATATTTTAATGCGGCAAGTCCTACCATCTTAGCTGTATTTCTGGCTTCACTCTCATCCACGGTACGGTTAGCCATGATTTTTTCGTATACCTTGTCTTCAATTTCTTTTATGAGGTATTCAAGACGCAGTACACCACCCTGTCTTGTCTTGAAAGGTTTGCCGTCACTGCCGTTCATCGTACCGAAACCGATGAACTTAAGTTCTGTATCAGGAGATACGATTCCTGCTTTTCTTGCCACACGGAAAAACTGTGTATAGTGAAGTTCCTGTCTCTTATCTGCAAGGTAAATGTATGACTTAGGTGCATATAATTTTTCCCTCTCGATAAGTGTCGCAAGGTCGGAGGTCTCGTAATTGGCTGCTCCGTCCGATTTCTGGATGATACATGGAGGAAGCTCCCTGCTGTCATTTTCCTCGGCTATGTCTACAACAATGGCACCCTGGCTTTCATGGGCTATCCCCCTGTCTACCATATCCTTAACCATATCGGCAATATATGGCTGGGCATCACTTTCACCCTTCCATAAATCGAAATGGACATTAAGGTTGTCATAATTTTTTTTCAAATCAGCAACCGACACATTGATAATGTGTTTCCAGAGGGCTGTGTATCCTCTGTGACCGTTCTGTAAAAGATATGTGGCATTCTGAGCCGATTTCTTATATTCGGCATCTTCTTTTGATTTGCCGCTGGCACACGGATAAATTTCCTCAAGTTCTGATATTGTAAAAGGCGCTTCTGCCGGATATTCACCTGTGAAATTATCATCAAAATATGGTAAATCCGGTTTACGTTCTTTGAGTTCTGTAATAATAAGTCCCATCTGGAGACCCCAGTCGCCAAGATGAACATCACCTATTGTCTTATAACCCGCAAATTTGCAGATTCTTTTTACACTTTCTCCGATTACTGCCGAACGAAGATGTCCGATATGAAGAGGTTTGGCTACATTGGCTCCGCCGTAATCAACAAATACCGTCTCATCCTTAGGTTCGCAGTCGCATCCAAACTTATCTTCCAAAGCCATGGCACGAATATAACCGCCTATAAAATCTGCGCTCATTACCATGTTGATAAAGCCCGGTTTGATACATTCAACCTTCTCAAAGGCACTGTTGTCCTGTAAAATTGCAACCACTTCATCACCAATCATAAATGGTGCTTTCTTATATTCCTTTGCTGCTGCCATTGCTCCGTTGCACTGATATTCACATAAATCAGGTCTGTTGGATATTCCTGTCTTTCCGTATTTATCATCATAGCCGCATTGTTTAAAAGCATTTCCGACTATTTCTGTAATCTGGTCTAAAATTTTTTTCATAAAAATTATTCCTCCGTTGGTTATGTTCCATTATACTTTTCATATTTACGGTTGTAAAGAAATTTTAACGTTAAAACAGCTATGAGAGGATTCCGGTAATCCCAGATAAACTCATAGCTGTCATTAGAAATTCTTAATTATTCCATAACAATTAAATTGTTGCTATATCAATCGGTGTCATTGACTGTGTTGCCTGACATTCAAGACTTGTAAGCAATGCATTGGCTGTATCAAGTGATGTAAGAACGTTTACACCGGTCTCGATTGCATGTCTTCTGATAATGAAACCATCGTGGCTCTTTTCAATACCGTTCTCAGGTATATCGATAACAAGGTCAATCTTGTGGTCAAGAATAAGGTCAAGAAGTGTTGGTGATTCCTGTTCAACCTTATTAATCTTAATTGCCTCAACGCCGTTTTCATTGAAATAACGTGCTGTACCTCTTGTCGCATAAATTGTATATCCAAGAGCTGCAAAACGTTTTGCAACCGAAAGAGCATCTTTCTGCTCATGGTCATTAACTGTCATAATCATCTGTTTATGTTTTGGAAGATTAACGCCTGCACCTACAAAGGCTTTGTATAATGCTTCGTTAAAATCTTTTGCTATACCAAGACATTCACCTGTCGATTTCATTTCCGGTCCAAGGCTGATATCAGCGCCGCGAATCTTTTCAAATGAGAATACAGGCATCTTGATAGCAATATAGTCTGCTTTCTTCTGAAGTCCGGGTGTATAGCCAAGACCTTTGATTGTATTACCGATAATAACCTGTGTAGCAAGTTTTACAATAGGAATACCTGTAACTTTGCTTATATATGGAACAGTTCTTGAAGAACGTGGATTAACCTCTATTACATATACCTGGTCATTGTATACGATAAACTGGATATTAATAAGACCTTTTACATGTAAAGCTCTTGCAAGCTTAATTGTATAATCTTCAAGCATATCCACAATTTTCTGTGAAATACTCTGGGCAGGATATACTGAAATACTGTCTCCCGAATGGATACCGGCTCTTTCAATATGCTCCATAATACCGGGGATTAAAATATCTTCTCCGTCACAAACGGCATCAACTTCAATTTCCTTACCCATAAGGTATTTATCAACAAGGATTGGATGTTCCTGAACCTGTCTGTTAATGATTTCCATAAATTCAACAATATCTTTGTCGCTTATGGCAATCTGCATACCCTGTCCGCCAAGAACATAGGAAGGTCTTACAAGAACAGGATAACCTAATTCATTAGCTGCCTCAAGAGCTTCTTCTGTAGTAAAAACTGTCTTTCCTGCTGCTCTTGGAATTCCTGTCTGTTCAAGAATCTCATCAAAAAGCTCTCTGTCTTCTGCCGCATCAACATCTTCTGCGCTTGTACCGAGGAT
>OLXM01000183.1_pt1 | contig 13548 bp, 9 predicted proteins | sample 1673361 | NCBI WGS metagenome assembly OLXM01 (sample SAMEA103958109, study PRJEB25191) | human gut metagenome | biome: human-associated habitat [ENVO:00009003]; feature: intestine environment [ENVO:2100002]; material: feces | place: Germany | collected 2013/2015
TTTTGTCGCCGAGCGTCAGTTGCCGCTGTCCGAGCATAGCATCGTATATGTGCTGGACCTGCTGCGCGGCCAGACCATCTCCTTTGAGCCCGCTTGGTCGCGGGGGACGACGACGCATCGCACCTATGACGTGGCGGTTGAGATGCCTCCGGAAGGGGAGGACGAGGCTCTGTCTAAGCGCCCACCGCTCCTTGCCGCCAAAATTGCGCCGGCGGCTGGTGGTAGCTACGATCTACGCCTGCCGGCCGATGCATACTGCTTTGCTTCGGGCGACGTTGCCTATCTGGTCGACACCCGCCGTGCGCGCCGCGCCGATGTAGCGTTTGCCCAGCATGCGGCGCCGTTCCTATCGCACTTGTTGCCCTGCCGCACGCCGGTCCATATCGCCGCCGACCAGGTGGGCGAGTTCTGCCGCATGGCGCTGCCTATCTTGCGCGACTATACCGACCTGACCGCTCCCGCCGCGCTCGACGCCGTGGCGCCCGAGCCGAGCTTTGCCATGGCGATTGGCGTCGACGATGGTCTTGTGACCTGCAAGATTACGGTGACCTACGGTGATTGGTCGGCAGATCTCTTTAGTCTTGGTGCTCCGGGCAGTCCTTTCGAAGAGCAACGTCCCGGCGTTCCGCCCCGCGATACGGTGGCGGAGTTTCGCGTTATGGACACGGCGGCCCTGTACTTCGATTTCTACGAGGGCGGCCTGGCGTTTGAGGAGCGCGACGACGCCCGCCTGTTCCACTTGCTGACCGAGGGCCTGTCCGCCCTGTCCGAGCTGGGTGAGGTCATGCTCAGCGACCGTCTGCGCCAGATCTCGGTCCGCCCTGCGCCCAAGCTTTCGGTGCGTGCGACCGTCAAGAGCAATCTGCTCGATGTCGAGCTGGGTGCGAGCGGGCTTTCGGCCGCGGACCTTGCCGTCTATCTCGATTCGTACAAGCGTCACCAGACGTTTGCGCGTCTCACGTCCGGCGACATCATTCGCCTGGACGAGGGCGCCCGAGCCGCGTTTGGCCTCGCCGAGGACCTGGGTGTCGATGCCGTCGACCTGCTCGACGGCGTGTCGCTTCCCGCGTCGAGTACCCTATTCGTCGATAGCATGCTCGCGCGCACGCCCGCGCTCGAGGCCGATCGTGACGCCGCGTTCCGCCGCACCGTCGAGCGCTTGGATACGCTCGGCAAGATGGACTTTACGGTGCCGGTCTCGCTCAAGGCCACACTGCGCGGCTATCAGGTCGACGGATACCAGTGGCTCGGCTCGCTCGAACACCTGGGCCTTGGCGGCATCTTGGCCGACGACATGGGCCTGGGCAAAACGCTGCAGATGATCGCACATATCCTGGCGCGCGTGGAAGCGGGGGACGCCAAGCCCACGCTTGTGGTGTGCCCTGCGTCGCTTGTGTACAACTGGACCGCCGAGCTGGAGCGCTTTGCCCCGTCGCTCGATGTGTGCGCCATCGTGGGCGCCAAGGCGCAGCGTCGCGTGCAGATTGCCGGCGTTGCCGAGCATAACGTGGTTCTGACGTCGTATGACCTTATGCGGCGCGATATCGACGAGTACGTCGAGCAGGATTTTGCCCGCGTGGTGCTCGACGAGGCCCAGTACATTAAAAACCCGCTCACGCAGGTAGCGCGTGCCGCCAAGCGCCTGCCTGCCGGCGTGCGCTTTGCCTTGACGGGCACGCCCATCGAAAACCGCTTGTCCGAGCTCTGGAGCATCTTCGACTTTTTGATGCCGGGCCTGCTTGGCACGCGCGAGTCGTTTGCCAAGCGCTTCGAAAGCCCGGTCGAGCACGCCGAGGGCGACAGCGCCGCTCGTCTGCAGGCACTCGTGTCGCCGTTTGTACTGCGCCGTGTCAAGGAGGACGTGGTGGCCGATCTGCCCGAAAAGATCGAGGACACGGTCATGGCGCAGCTCACCGGCGAGCAGCGCAAGCTCTACCTGGCCAACCAGGACCGCATCGCCCAGCAGGTGCAGCACCGCGAGGCCGGGGAGTTTAAGAAGGACAAGCTCAAGGTACTTGCCGAGCTCACCAAGCTGCGCCAGATCTGCTGCGACCCGCGTCTGCACTACGAGGATTACAAGGCGGGGAGCGCCAAGCTCGACGCTTGCATGGAGCTCGTGCGCGGTGCGCTCGACGGCGGGCACCACATTCTGCTGTTCAGCCAGTTCACGGGCATGCTCGATATCATTGGCAAGCGCCTGGCCAAGGAGGACATCGGCTTTCTTAAGCTCACGGGCGCTTCGTCCAAGGAGAGCCGCGCCAAGATGGTCGCGCAGTTCCAGGCGGGCGAGGTGCCGGTGTTTCTGATCTCGCTCAAGGCGGGCGGCGTGGGCCTCAACCTGACGGCGGCCGACGTGGTCATCCACTACGACCCGTGGTGGAACGTGGCCGCGCAGGACCAGGCGACCGACCGCGCGCACCGTATTGGCCAGCAACATACCGTGACCGTGTACAAGCTCATCGCCAAGGACACGATCGAGGAGCGCATCATGCAGATGCAGGAGTCCAAGCGCGACCTGGTCAACAGCGTGCTCGGCGGCGACGGCATCTCCTCGGCGCTGTTTACCCGCGAGGACGTTCTGGCGCTGCTCGGCGGCGACGGACGCTAGCTGCGCAGATGGCAACCGGGGCTGTTGAGACGGCTCCGGGTTGCCGGCGCGCTCTGACCCCGGGCGCTAGCCTCGCTCGTTATGTGTTCATTTGCGATGCCGTGGATGGTTCGCCTGCCTTTGGGCATAAGAACCTCAAGAACATCGGCACATCAGCAAAGGAGATCATCATGGCGAAATTCTTTAAGGACCCCGACGGCAAGCTCATTGCCGCCCTTGGCAACGACGTTGCAACCCCTGCCGGCTGCACGGAGCTGACCGCGAACACCGAGGATGCGGCGCACGAGAAGCACGTGCCGGTCGTTGAGAGCGAGCGCGACGGTCACGTGATCCGTGCGCGCGTGGGCTCGGTCGAGCATCCTATGGTGCCCGAGCACTACATCGAGTGGATCGCCCTTGAGGCCGAGGGCCGTCTGGAGGTCCATTACCTCCAGCCCGGCATGAAGCCCGCGACGTTTTTTGCCGGCGGTTCCAAGACCGGTACCGTCTATGCCTATTGCAACCTGCACGGGTTGTGGTCCGCGACGTTCTAGGAGCGCGCCCCCGCTCGGGGTATCATAGCTAGCATATGCACATGCAAGCGCCGACTGCATCTTGTGGCCGGCGCTTTTACTACGACAACGATGGTTTACGACGGAAAGGGCTGAGCCATGAAGCTCGCACTTGCACAGATCGATATGCGCCTGGGTGATATTGAGGGTATCTGCGGTCGCATCGAGGACCAGGCGCGCCTGGCCCACGAGCGCGGTGCGCGCGTGCTGTGCGTGCCGGCTCCGCTCTTTATGGGAGCCCTGCCCGGCGGCCTGGTGGGCGCTGCCGACTTTGAGCACGACATGCTTGCCGGCTTGACCGGCGTCGCCGAGCGTATCCAAGAGCTCGATATGATCTGCATCGTGCCCGCAGCGGTTTCGTTTGAGGGCCAGCCCCTGCTCGACTATATGATGCTCAAGGACGGTCGTGTGGTGCCGGCCCGTTCGAGCATTGCCCTGCAGCGCGGTGGGAACGGCGATGCCCGTTGGGCGCCGCCAGTCTTCGATGTGGACGGCGTGCGTATCGCCGTGATCTTCGACTTGGACCGCGAGCTCGAGATGCTGCCGACCGGCGTCGACCTCATCGCCTATTTTCAGTTCAACGCGTTTGATATGACCGACCGCGAGACCGCTGCGATCGCAGCCGTGCGCAGCGGAGCCTACCGCAAGATTGCATCTAAGCGCAGCGTGTGGTTTGCCTGCATGGCGCCGGTCGGTGCGTACGACGAGTCGGTGTATACCGGCGGGTCGTTTGTACTCGACGACTGCGGCCGCGTGGTGGCCCAAGCGCCGTGTTTTGAGGAGAGCCTACTGGTTCAGGAGATCCAACGCGGTGTGATGCTCGATGCCTTGGAGGACCACGAGCTGCCCGAGTTTCGCTCCGAGGAATGGCTGTGGCAGGCGCTGGTGCTCGCCGTTCGCGATAACGCCCGCGCCCGCGGTACGTCGCGCGCCGTGGTGGCGCTCGAGGGCGACCTGCCGTCGTCCCTGCTGGCGGCGCTTGCCGTCGACGCCCTAGGTCCGCGCAATGTGGTCGGCCTGGTGTTGGGACGCAACCGCATCTTTACGCCGGCGCAGGAGGAGGCCGAGGCTGCTCGCTGTGCCGCCGTTCGCGCCATTGCCGAGCGCCTGCATATTCGCACGGTTGAGCGCGATGCGCCGGATGCCGCGCGTGTGCTCGACCGCGATGTGTCGGCGGGCGACGCCGAGCGCCTGCGCTCTCGCACGCTGGGCCTCATGCTGGAGGATACGGCGCTCGAGCTGGGTGCGATGGCGCTGAGTCCGCTGTCCAAAACTGAGTACGCGCTGGCGGCGCCCGCGCTTTGCGGCGGCTACCAGGGCGATTATGCGCCCTTTGGTGACGTATACCTGTCGACGCTCGAGTTTGTGGCGCGTGTGCGTAACCGCACGTCCGCCGTGGTGCCGCAGGAGCTCGTGACGCTCAACGCGGTGGAGGATTGCATGGAGCGCGTGCTGGCGCGGGCGCTCTCGACGCTCGACGGCCCGGTCGACATGCTCGATCGTGCGGCGCAGCTGCTCGGCGGACTTGAGCCGGGCGAGGTCGATGGCACGCTCGAGTCGCACGTCGACCGCAACCGTCCCTTCGACGACATTCCGATGGCTGCCGGCAAGCCCGAGGCCTGCTCACTGCTGCTGATGCTCGTGCGCCAGGGAGAGGCGGCTCGCCGCCAGCTGCCGACGGCGCCGATCGTCTCGGCCCGGTCGTTTGCCGAGCGTGCCTGGCCGTATATGCTCGCGTGGTCCGACCTGGGGCTCGACGGCAAGGAACGTATGACGGTCGATGCGCTGGCGCGCGCCGAGGTGAACCGCTTTGCTGACGAGGATACAAGCGAGCGCATGCGTGGTGAGATGATGGGCATACTGGGTGACCTGCTGGGTATTTCGCCCGAGCAGATGGAGGAGCTGCGCTCCGAGGACGGCCAGCGCCGCCTGCACGAGGGCATGAAAAAGTTTGAGGGCGAGGTCCAGGACGCCATCGATAAGATGATGGGCGGCCAGGGCGGACCGCAGGGTGGGCCCCAGGGCACGCCGATGCCGCAACCGCCGGTTGATCCCCGACAGTTCCCATTCTTCAGCCAAAACTAACTATGGGATGGGATTCGCTCCCAACCCCGATACTTCAACTAAGCATCTTGGCCCCGTTGTGTTATTCTAGAACAGACGTTCGTGAGTAGTGCGCGGGGCCTTGCCTTGCGTCGTGCTTGTGGCGAGGGGAGGTTGGCTTGGTTATCTTGGGTATCGACCCCGGTTTGGCCCATACGGGTTGGGGGATTATCGAGGAGCGGCGCGGCGAGGTTCGCTGCCGTGCCTACGGCTGCATCGAGACCAGTGCCGGAAGTCCGCTCGCGGTGCGCCTGTCGCATATCGCCCGCGACCTCAAGGGTGTCGTGGAGCGTTATCGACCCGATACCGCTGCTATCGAGAGCATTTACTTTGGTGCTAACGTTCGCTCGGCAATTCCTACGGCGCATGCCCGCGGGGCTGCACTCGTGGCGCTGTCGGAATGCGCGCTCGAGATTGGCGAATACACGCCCATGCAGATCAAGCAGGCTGTGGTGGGCACCGGCGCCGCGGACAAGCGGCAGGTCGCCTACATGGTACGCACGCTCACACAGCTCGACCACGACCCGCATCCCGACCATGCCGCCGATGCCCTGGCCTGCGCCATCTGCCACGTAAACCTCAGCCGCACCCGGGCGCTTACCGGCGGCGAGTTCTATCAACAGAGAGGAACCGGATACTGATGATTTCCCAGCTCCATGGAACGCTTGTCGAGGCCACGATGAGCTCGGCCGTCGTCGATGTGTCGGGCGTGGGCTTTGAGCTCGGTATTTCGGGCAGCACTGCCGCCACGCTGCCTACACCCGGCGGCGAGGTGCGCCTCTATACCCGTATGCAGGTGCGCGAGGACGCCATGACGCTCTTTGGTTTTGCCTCCAAGGAAGAGCGCACGATGTTTGACCGGCTCGTGTCCGTCTCAGGTGTCGGTCCGCGCCTGGCGCTCGCCGTGCTCTCTACCTATACCGTGGGACAGCTGTATTCCCTGGTAATGGCCGAGGACGACAAGGGTATGGCCAAGGTTCCCGGTGTGGGCAAAAAGACAGCGCAGCGTCTGATTCTGGAGCTCAAGAGCACCTTTGCCAAGGACAAGGGCTTTGTGCCGGTCGACGTGATTCCCGGCCAGGTTGCGATGCCGGTCCCCGCCGCCGCTCCCTCGGCGATCGATGACGCCCGTGCGGCGCTCCTTTCCATGGGCTTTAGCCCGCAGGAGACCGATGTTGCCCTGAGCGGGTATGATGGGCAGAATATGCGTGCCGAGGATCTGCTCGGCGCGGCGCTTAAGCGACTCGGAATGGATGCGTGATGTGGGAAGCCGATGACTCTCAGGACCTGTGGGCGACGCCCGGCACCTCGCCGGCGGCATCCATGGCGCACGGTGAGCGCATGGTGGGCTCGGAGCTGACGCCCGAGGACCTCGATGTCGACCGCACCTTGCGCCCCCAGCGCCTGGATGACTACTGCGGTCAGGAGCATATCAAGCAGAGCCTTCGCGTGCTCATCGAGGCGGCGCAGAGCCGCGGCGAGACACTCGACCACGTGATTTTCTCGGGCCCTCCGGGTCTGGGCAAGACCACGCTGGCCACGGTTATCGCCAACGAGCTGGGCGCTCAGATCAAGACCACGAGTGGCCCTGCCATCGCGCGCACGGGTGACCTGGCGGCTATCCTGACTAACTTACAGCCGGGTGATGTGCTGTTTATCGACGAGATCCACCGCCTCAACCGCTCGGTCGAGGAGGTCCTGTACCCCGCGATGGAGGACTTTGCCCTCGATATCGTGATTGGCAAGGGTCCGGCGGCGCGCTCGATTCGCCTGGATATTCCCAAGTTTACGCTGGTAGCGGCAACGACCCGCTCAGGCATGTTGACCGGCCCGTTGCGCGACCGCTTTGGCATTTCGTATCGCCTGGATTACTACACGGTCGAGGAGCTCGCGCAGATTGTGACGCGCTCGGCGACTATCCTGGGCGTGACGATCGACCATCCCAGTGCACTCGAGATCGGCTCGCGTTCGCGCGGCACGCCACGTCTTGCCAACCGCCTGCTCAAGCGCGTGCGCGACTATGCGCAGGTGCGCGGCAACGGTCCCATTGAGCTCGATATCTGCCGTCAGGCACTCGAGTTCTTCGAGATCGACGAGCTCGGCCTGGACTGGATGGATATTCGCATTTTGGAGACACTCGCCAAGACGTTCTCCGGCCGTGCCGTTGGCTTGACCACGCTTGCCAGTGCGGTGGGCGAGGACCCGGGTACGCTCGAGGATGTCTACGAGCCCTATCTGCTGCAGTGCGGATTGATGATTCGCACACCGCAGGGTCGCCAGGCAACGCTTCGCACATTCGAGCACTTAGGAATTGAGCCGACCATTTAGGACGGGTTTGCAGGCTATCGCTGGGCATCGGGTAAACATATCGCCGTTCGTCGGTTACGGGCGTTTTACTATTGCGCGCGCGTGCTATGCTGGATTGGTCTTTTTCTCATCCGGTAACGAAAGGACCGCCCATGCCTACTGACATCGAAATCGCACGTTCTGTTACGCCGCTGCCTATTACCGAGGTGGCCAAGAACGCCGGCGTCGACGTTAAGCATCTGATTCCGTACGGCTTTGACAAGGCAAAGGTCGACTATTCCCTGCTCAACGAGCCGACTGATCACCAGGCCAAGCTTGTCCTCGTGACCGCTATCAATCCCACGCCCGCAGGCGAGGGCAAGACCACCACTACCATCGGCCTGGCCGATGGCCTGCGCCGTCGCGGCGTCAAGAGCGCTGTGGCCCTGCGTGAGCCTTCGCTCGGCCCCGTGTTTGGCGTGAAGGGCGGTGCCGCCGGTGGCGGTTGGGCCCAGGTCATCCCCATGGAGGACATCAACCTGCACTTTACCGGCGACTTCCATGCCATCGGTGCCGCCAACAACCTGCTGGCAGCCATGCTCGACAACCATATTCAGCAGGGCAACCAGCTCGGCATCGACGTTAAGCGCATCACCTGGAAGCGCGTTGTCGACATGAACGACCGTCAGCTGCGTCATGTCATCGACGGCATTGGCGGCAAGGCCCAGGGAGTGCCGCGCGAGGACGGCTTCGACATCACTGTTGCCTCCGAGGTCATGGCAATCCTGTGCCTGTCCACGAGCATCATTGACCTCAAGGAACGACTGGGCGAGATTGTTGTCGGCTACAGCTATGCCGGCGAGCCCGTCCGCGCCCGCGACCTTAAGGCTCAGGGTGCCATGGCGGCCCTGCTCAAGGACGCGCTCAAACCCAACCTGGTTCAGACGCTCGAGGGCACGCCTGCGTTTGTCCACGGCGGCCCCTTCGCCAATATTGCCCACGGCTGCAACTCCATCATGGCCACCCGCATGGCCATGCGCTTTGGCGACGTCGCGATTACCGAGGCCGGTTTCGGCGCCGACCTGGGTGCCGAGAAGTTCCTCGACATCAAGTGCCACATGACGGGCGTTCGCCCCAGCGCTGTCGTGGTCGTCGCCACTGCCCGTGCGCTTAAGTACAACGGCGGTGTTGCCAAGGCCGACCTCAACGAGGAGAACCTTGAGGCCCTCAAGGCCGGCATGCCCAACCTGCTGCGCCACGTCGACAACATTCAGAATGTCTACGGTCTGCCCTGCGTGGTCGCCATTAACCGCTTTCCGACGGACACCGAGGCCGAGCTCGAGCTCATCGAGTCCGAGTGCCAGAAGCTCGGTGTCAACGTTAAGCTGTCCGAGGTTTGGGCCAAGGGCGGCGAGGGCGCGCTCGACCTGGCCGATGAGGTCATGCGCCTGATCGAGCAGCCGAGCGAGCTCAAGTTTGCCTACGAGGACGGCGCCGATGTTGCCGATGCCCTCGAGGCCGTTGCCACCAAGGTTTATCGCGCCGATGGCGTCGACTTTACGCCGGCCGCCAAGCGCCAGCTCGCCGAGCTGCGCGAGAACGGCTTTGGCAACCTGCCGGTGTGCGTCGCCAAGACGCAGTACAGCTTTAGCGACAACGCCAAGGTGCTGGGCGCTCCCGAGGGCTTCCGCATCACCGTGCGCGAGCTCAAGGTTTCTGCTGGCGCCCACTTTGTGGTCGCGCTGACCGGCAGTGTTCTGACCATGCCGGGTCTGCCCAAGGTGCCCGCGGCCGAAAATATCGACGTCGACAACGACGGCAACATCACCGGCCTGTTCTAAGTCTGCTGTCCATAGCTGCTTGTCCGCCCCGCCGTGCCCACAAGGCCCGGCGGGGCTTTTTGATCCTTAGGCCCGCGCATGTCTTGTAGATACCGACGGACTCTGCCCATCATAGGCTTTTGCGCGGGTAGAATGCATGGATAACTTGAGGCTCACGCGCGACGGAAAGGAATCGTTGCATGGATCAGGACAAGACAACCGTGATGGGCGGCTACGCTTCCGCGCAGGCTGGCGATAGCGCCGACGCGACCCGCGTTGTTCCCAACCCCGGTTATACCGACCCCGCCGCGACGCAGCCTTCTGCCGAGCCCACACGAGTTATGGGCTATGGCGACGCGGCGCAGGACCCTTACGCTGCATCTTTGCAAAGCCCCTATGGCAACGCGGCGGCAGACCCGTTTGATTACGCGCCGCAGGATTCTTATGCCGCCTCGACGCCGAATCCCTATGATGACCTGCCGCAGAATCCCATTCCGCAGCCTCAGCAGACGACGTATATGCCTCGCACGGCGCAGCCTCGCTACGAGTCGCGCGAGCCGTATCGCGAGTACCCCAAGTCGATTCCGCAATATGGCGAGGACGAGGAAGAGACGCCGTCGCGTTCGTCGAGCGTGATCAAGAAGATCCTCGTCGTGCTGGCGATCTTCTTTGCGCTGTCGGTTGTGTTTGCCATCGTGTCGGGCATGCTCAACAAGCGGGGCGCCACGACCGATGCCACGACCGAGCAGGCCGAGACCACCCAGTCTGCTGCCGTCGACCTGAGCGATATCCCGGGACAGTACTGGTCCAACGCCAAGAAGCTTCTCAAGTCGCGCGGCGCTGATCTTTCGAATGCCGTGGTCCTGACTGATGATGGCTCAACGCCCGTCGTCGATGCCAACTGGGTTGTTACGAATGCCTACTATAACGACAACGGCAACCTGGAGATTCAGCTCACGCACAAGAACAGCTATGGCAACTCGTCCGGCGGCCAAAGCGGTACCGACAGCTCGAGCTCCAATACGCTGGAGGATTTGAGCAACAAGGCACAGGAGTTGGGAGACAAGGCGCAAGAGCTGGGCGACACGGCACAAAACCTGGGCGATACCGCGCAGAACTTGGGCGGCATGGCGACGGATGCCTGGAACGCCCTGCAAAACGGCATCTCGGGCGCGCAGGGAAACTAGCGGACGAGCGGAGCGGGGCTACAGTTGCTCGGCCGGACGGTCGGGCGAGCTAAAGCCCGAATCAAACGTGACGACGCATGAGGCATCGGGTCGGCGCTCGTGCACGATGCGCGTGACGAGCCCCAGCAGCTCCTCGTCGGATATGTCAAAGCCGTCGGGACGCACCAGGTCAAACGAAACGAACCCGTCGTGCTCGTGCAGGTCGTGGATGGAGAGCGCGGGATCGATCTGCATGACGCCGCGCTTGACCCAGCCGCGCAAGTCATCGCCGGTTGTCGCGATGGGGTCGCAGTGCAGCGTGATACCAATGCCCATCTGGCGCTTGATGTCGTGCTCGATGGTGTCCAGAATCTCGTGGTGCTCAAACGCGTCGCCCTCGCCGGGCATCTCCACGTGGGCGCTGGCAAACTGACGACCGGGGCCGTAGTCGTGCACCATGAGGTCGTGTGTGCCCAAGACCTGCGGATAGGACATGATCTTGTCGCGGATTGCCTGGACGAGCTTGGGGTCGGGCGCTTGCCCCAGCAACGGGCTGATGGCGTCGCGTACCAGGCCCATCCCGCTGATGCAAATGAAGATGCCCACGCCCAGGCCCGCCCAGCCATCGAGGTCATAGCCTGTCGTTTGCGAAATAAGTGCCGCCGCTAAGACCGAGCCCGAGGTGATGACATCGTTTTTGGAGTCCTGCGCCGTGGCGATGAGCGTTTCGGAGTCGATGCGATCGCCCAGCGTGCGGTTGAACGCTGCCATCCAGAATTTGACGAGCATGGACAGAACAAGGGCAGCCATGGAGAGCGCCGAATACACGGTGGGCGAGGGCTTGATGATCTTGGTGACCGACTCGAGGATTAGGTTGATGCCGACGGCACAAACCAGGACGGCGACAAACAGACCAGCCAGGTACTCGTAGCGGCCGTGGCCGTAAGGGTGGCCCTCGTCTGCCGGGCGGCTGGCAAGGCGGAACCCGAGCAGGCTCACGATGTTGCTCGAGGCATCGGAGAGGTTGTTGAAAGCGTCGGCGATGAGGGAGACGGAACCGGCGAGCAGGCCCGCGATGCCCTTGGCCAGGCACAGGGTGATGTTGAGGCCAATGCAGATGAGGCTTGCGGCAAAACCCGCGTTGGTGCGGCGGGAGGTATCGACCGGCTCGCTTTCGCTGCCGGGAACAAGCATATGTACCAGCCGATTTACAAATAGCATAGCGGTCGTCCTCACAATCATGATTAAGGGGATAGTGTAGCTCGTGCGGGGGCGCCGTGCACCGATGCTCAGAAAATGCAGCAATGGTCTGCCGGTGCTAACGAGCGAGCCTTCTCGTCTGCCCGGGCGGTCCATTTTGGGCCACATGGGTATGGGCATGTGCCTGTTTGCTCGACATACTTAATGTCGACAGCCCCTGTGCAAAGGAGGACGTTTCCATGGACGAGATGTTTGCCATTAAATGTCAAAACTGCGGCGGCCCTATGTACTCGCACCAGGCTAAGCGCGGCTTTGAGTGCGCCTATTGCGGCGCGGTCGTTCCGTGGCAGGCCGATGCAGGGGAGCCCAAGAGCGCTTTGGGCATTCGCCATGCGCCGTTGACGGTGGTGGATGGACTGCTCAAGCTCACGCATGTGTCGCAACTCGAGCGCCCGGAGGACCCGGACTGGTATTTCTTCAATTCGCACTGGCGCAATCAGTCGGTCCTGGAACATCTGCTGCGGGAGGATCGCGGCACGGCGCAGGAGTTCCAAGAAGCCACGCATGTGAGCATTCCTTGCCCCTTCTGCGGAGCGTCCTTTGAGGGCGAGTCGACCCAGCGCGTGTTTGAGTGCCCGTCCTGCGGCAATAAGATCGGCGTCGCCGATCTGCTCAAGCCCGGTACCTTCAGCAAGCGCCTGACCATGGGCGTTGGTGCGGAGTATGTACCTGAGCAGGGTGTTCCCTGCGAAATCTCGCCGCAGCAGGCGCGTGCCAACGCGCTGCAGCTGGTGCGTCAGTATCCGGATGCCTTTGCCGGGCACGACGTGGAAGATGCGATCCAAAACGACATGATGCTCTTCTATTTCCCCATGGCGCTGGCGGACCTGCGCATGATGGCGAGCTTCCCGGGCAAGGGCCTGAGCAAGGAAACCCTGGTGTACTACGAGGTGCTCGACTGGGCATACCCCAGGGCAAACTACCTGGACGTTCGCCTCATGGGCAATTTGGAGCCTTGGGACTTTGCCAAGGTTGGGCCGTTCGATCCCGCCATGCAGGAAGGCGACTTCCGCGTTGTCTCCGTCGATGCGTCTACCAAGGACCAGGTGGTCATTGATAAGTTGGCGCTCGACGTTGCGGGCAACGACGCCGAGGCTGTACTGGGGCTCAATAAAAAGAGCATCCGCACCTGGGCGCGCAAGGCCCGCAAGCATAAGGACGGCCTGGTGATGGTGCCGGTCTACTTTGTCGATCGTCCGGCGACAGACGGCCGCGATGGCGAGCAGGTGCGCATTGCCGTAAACGGCCAGACGGGCCGCGCGGCCGCGGTGGTGTTTAGCGACAAGCGCGAAACGCATATCGTGGCGCCGCTCAATCCGAGCCTGCATCTGTCCAGTGAAAGCACCGTGCACGCCACGCCCGTCGAGGTCAAATACGTTAAATCGCCGTTCCTCTACCAGATTGTGCGCCGTGGAGACGGCGAGCAGCCGCGTCAGGTGGCAGCCGCAGCCGAGGGTTCCTACCGAGAGGAGAAGCCCAAACGCCGCGGTCTGCTGGGTGCGCTATTTGGGAAGTAGGGGAGTAGCACCGGTTGTTGCCGTAAGGTGATGGCCGGGGGTGCGGGGCAGCTCTCAGGAGTGCGGGCTGCCGTCTGATTGTTTGAGGGTGCCAGATGTAAATAAACAGTGGAGCGGCTGCAAAAGAGCCTCCTCACTGGGTAAAATCAGGTTGTGCCGCGGAACCCGCTCCTCAGCTAGTCACACTTCGGAAGCGCGGGCAACGCAGGTATTATCGTCTAAAGGGCCGGCTGCAAC
>OLXM01000186.1_pt1 | contig 13415 bp, 7 predicted proteins | sample 1673361 | NCBI WGS metagenome assembly OLXM01 (sample SAMEA103958109, study PRJEB25191) | human gut metagenome | biome: human-associated habitat [ENVO:00009003]; feature: intestine environment [ENVO:2100002]; material: feces | place: Germany | collected 2013/2015
ATGGCAAGGTGAGTGCAGAACCCACGCGGGAGAAGTATTTTGCGGCGGGCGCATTAAAAGATAGTGAAGTGGACTATGTTTTCAACAACGTCGGCTTTTCCTCTGCTTCCGGGCTGTATGCGCTACCTGTCAGCGATGCCGTTTTGCAACGTGCCGAAAAGACGCTTGCGGAGCGCACAAAGGCGCAGGCGGCGCAGCGTACAGAAAAAGACGTGATTTATACCATGCACACCAATCCCCGCAGCGAAAGCCTTGCCGACCGCTCTTTCCTGCAAGCCTATGAACAGCAGCCGGACGGGAAAGCCATACCGGGCGACTTGCTGTTTGTCGGGACGCCGGAGAAATGCCGGGAGCTGTTGCAGAGCTTGAACGCCGGGGAGCTGACGCAGGGCGAGGTCAAAGCACTTTATGCAAAGGTGCAGGAGCCGGACAGGGACAGCTTTTCCATTTACCAGCTCAAACGCGGCGACGAAACGCGGGATTTGCGCTTTGAGCCTTACGACCGTCTGACCGCAGCGGGACACACGGTTGATCCGGCGAACTATGACCTGATCTATTCCGCGCCCCTTGCACCGGGTACGAGCCTTGAAGCTATTTTTACCCGCTTTAATATCGACCACCCGAAAGACTTTAAGGGACACAGCCTTTCCGTTTCCGATGTGGTGGTGCTGCATCAGAACGGGCAGGACACGGCGCATTACGTTGACAGCATCGGCTTCCGGGAGCTTCCCAATTTTCTGAAGCCGGAGAATTATCTCAAAAACGCGGAGATGCTGTTGGAGGACGACTATGGCATGATCGACGGCATCATCAACAACGGCCCCAAGCAGCCCACCGTGGCCGATTTGGAGGCGCAGGTCAAGGCGGGCTTTTCCATCTCCCTGACGGAGCTGGCTGCGGCCTCCCACCGCGAACAGAAGAAGCCCTCCGTGCTGGAAAAGCTCAGGGAAAAGACGCCGGAGCAGACGAAAAACAAAACAGCGCCCAAACGGAGCGCGGAAAGAGAGCTTTGATATGAACGACAAGCATTTCACCCACGATGAAGTCAGCCTTATGAGCATCTACAACGCGGCAGGCACCCGCGAGGGCCTGATCGCAGCCCTCACAGAAATGCGGGGGTATCTGGACGCGGAGGAGGCCGAGCTGCGGGAGCTGACGGACAGCGCCCTCGCAAAGCTGCGCGACATTACCGACGCGGAGTACGCCGCCCTTGACCTGACGCCGGATTTTGACCTCTGAGCAAAGCTGACTGTTTTACGGTCAAGAGCCGGAAAAATCGCAGATTCGCCGCTGGGAGCGCGCCGGATGATCCGTTCTTCATCCGGCGCGTTTCTGTTTGAAAATCGTCATTTTCTTCCGGTCATGAGCCGGAGAAAATACCCCAAAATCGCGCCTGCTTCGCGCAGGAAACGCAGAAAGGCCATTTATGAGAACAGGACTGACAAAAGCGCAGAAAATCACGGAGATTACCTTTGACGAAAAAGAACCCCTTATCCATATCCGCACCCACAATACTGACCTCAAGAACCGCCTTGCCGCCTATGCCGCGCAGCACCCCGCAGAGTGCCGCCAACTGGACGCAGACCCCGACACAGGCGGCATGGAGTTCACCATCCGCAAGGGGCGCTTGTCCTTCCGCCTGACCGCGCCGTACAGTGAGAAGCGGAAACAGGCGGCGAGCGAGGCGGCGAAAAGAAACGGCTTCACCAGAAAACCATGAGAGGAGGATTTTGCTTATGCCAAACAAACTGCAAGCCTACGCGGAGCAAGCGGAGCGCACCGCGCGGCAGATCACCGGCAGCCATCTGGCGTGGACGGCGTTCCTGACCACCGCCGCAAGGCTGTATAAGTACCCCTACAACGAGCAGCTCATGATCTATATGCAGCGCCCGGAGGCCACCGCCTGCGCAGAGTACGACTTCTGGAACGAGAAAATGGGGCGCTATGTCCGGCGCGGCAGCACGGGCATCGCCCTCATTGACGCTACCGGCTACAAGCCAAGGCTCAAATACGTCTTTGACGTTTCCGACACCGGCGGCAAGGAAAACGCCCGCCGCGTCAACTTGTGGGAGCTGAAAGACGCGCATACCGACAGCGTGAGCGCCATGCTGGAGCGTAATTACAGCGTTTCCGGCAAAAACGGCCTTGCGGAGCAGTTCGAGAGCGTCGCTTCTCAGCTTGCTGCGGAATACTGGCGCGACCATTCCCGCGACATCCTCGGCATCGTTGCGGATTCCTATCTGGAGGAGTATGATGATTACAACATCGAGGTGGCGTTCAAAAACGCCGCGGCGGTCAGCATCACCTACTCCCTCATGTCCCGCTGCGGGATGCAGCCGGAGGATCACTTTGAACACGAGGATTTTTTCAGCATCTTTGATTTCAACACCCCGCGCACGGTGGCGGCACTCGGCACGGCGGTCAGCGAGATTAACGAACAGGTTTTGCGGCAGATCGAAGTCACGATACGAAATTATGAGCGCGAACACAGCGCGGAAAGGACGGCAGAGCATGGAGAACAACCTGACTTACACGATGAACGGAGATTACATGATCCCCGACCTGAAGATCGAGGTGCCGGAGCAGCCCCTCGGCAAGTACGGGCGGATGCGCCAGAAGTACCTGAAGGAGCATCGGCCCATCCTCTGGAACCAGATGATCTTGGAGGAAGCCCTGTTCCCGCACCTGCTGGAGATCGAGCAGGCGGCGCAGAGCCGCTTAGAGCAGATGATGCCGGAGCTGGCGGCGGAGGCCGGAGCGACGGAAGCGCTGAAAGCCCGCGACCCGATGAAATGGGTGGGCCTGATGAACACCTGCAAGGCGCAGGCGGAGGAAGTGATTCTCGCGGAGCTGATCTACGCATAAGCGAGCACCCCGCACGGGGCGGTCAGCTATCCTTTTTCCCCACCGAAGCGGAACAGATTACAGCCATAGAAGAAGCGGAGAGCGTTGCGCAGACGCCCTTCGCTTTTTCCGTTTCTCAGGAGCAGCTTGACCATGTGCTGCGGCTGGGCGGTAACGAGGACAACACCCGCATGGTCATTGCCGCCGCGTTCCAGAAGCAGAAGTCCACGGAGGACATTGCCGCGCTGCTGCAAAGCACCTTTCACGGCGGCAACGGCTTTAAGACGCCGGAGGGCGAGCTTTCCGCGTGGTACGCCGTAGACGGCATCCACATCGCCCCCGGCAGGAGCGCGGAGTATGTGCGCAGCGCGCAGGTAATCGCATGGCAGAACGCCGCCGCGCGCATTTCTGAGCTTATGGACAGCGGCGCGTATGCCTCCAATGTGGAGCTTGCCGAGGCAGGGCAGCATGAGCGGATGCAGCTTGCACAAGCCCTCTGGTATCTGAAACACGACCTGAGCGACGAGGCGCGGGAACAGGGCTATCTCTCCTGCATGGATACGCTGCGGGGCGGCGGATTTCCTGATGAAACGGCGCGGCTGGCGGAGCAACTGACAAACACAGATTTCCGTGAAACGCTCTCCGGCGAGTTCGCACAGTTTTACGCCGCCCATGAGCAGGACAGAAGCCTGCTGCGATTCCACTATCACAAGCTCGATCAGATTTGGCAGAGCCTGCGGGAGCTGCCTTTGCCCCGCAGGGAGTATTCCTCCGAAATGACCGCAGTGCCGGAGCTGGCACGCTTCATCACGGAGGACGAGATCGACCACGCGCTGGATCGCGGCAGCGGCGTGGAGGGCGGCAAAGGCAGAATCTACGAATACTTCACCGCCGACCATACCGGCAAGGAAAAGGCAGCTTTCCTCAAAGATGAGTACGGCATAGGCGGGCGCTCCCATGCCGTTTCCGGTGCATCCCATAGTGATGAAAGCCACGGCAGTCGCAGCATTGTCCTGAAAAAAGCAGGCTGTGCCAATGTGGAGCTGAGTTGGACGAAGGTGGCCGCAAGGATTGACAGCCTCATTCAGAAGGACCGCTTCCTCTCTCCAAGGGAAAAGGAGCGCTACGCCCAGCTTCAGCGGGAAAAGGAAGCGGAGCGTGAACTGCCAACACAGGCACAGATTGACTACAATTCCATCAAGGAAGCCCACCCGGACGACATCGTGCTGTTTCAGGTGGGCGATTTCTTTGAGATGTACGGCGAGGACGCAAAACAGGCGGCGGAGCTGCTTGACCTCAACCTTACCACAAGAGCGATACCCGGTGCTGGCCGTGTGGAGATGTGCGGTGTACCATCGCACAATTTAGAGATGTATGTTGAGAAATTGCGCGATAAGTATGATGTGACGATTGCCGAAGCGCCAGACTTTAGAGGTGAGCGCCACATTTACACGCTGCGCTCTATCGACCATGAAGCAGAAGCCGCCATCAATGCTTATGAAGCAGAGTTCGGCGCGGACGGCACGAGGGTGTTCCGCGACCCCGCCGCAGAGCAAGTTCAGCCCACGGTGCAGGAACGTTTGGAGCATTACAGGCCGGTGGTGATGGCAGCGGTTTCGGAGGATACGGCCTATCGCAACGCCTGCGGGCACTCTGACCGGGAAAATGCGGAGATCGAGTGTAATGCAGCCGTGCGCCGCGCCGTTCTCAATTCAAAAGATATGGATCTTATCCGGCTATTTTCGGATATGCCGGAGTTCCGCAGCCGCCTGCACCGAGAGACTTTTGAGGGAACCTATGCGCGGCTCCATGATCTGCTGCGTCCGCTCTCGCAGGACGATATAGACGATGCACTCCGTGCATGGAACGGAAATATCGAGAGCAAGCACGCCGTAGTGCGGTATATGGAGCAGCACGGGCGCGAAAAAGAAACTGCTGCATGGCTTGCTCACGAGTACGGCGGCAAGGAGGGCAACAATCTCTTTATCGTCCGCGCTGGAAGCCCGGAAACCGCCGAACTGACATGGTCGAAGGTGCAGCGGCGTATCGCACAGCTTATCCGCGAGGATAAATTCTTCACAGAGCAAGAAAAGTCTGTGTTGGAGCAGAACCGGAATTACCTGATTTTAGACCGGCTGCGGGCAGACTGCGAATACTTTCTTGGCGCAGGCAATCGCGCAGAAAAGCATCTGTGGGCGGGCAGTGTCTATGCACAGATCGTCAAAATGCGGGAGCTGTATGACGCGCTCCCCCAAAAACCGGAATGGCTGACGAAAGAAATGATTGATGATTATGCCGACCGGATGGCACCGCAGTATCAGGTCGTAGTGTATCATCACTTTGAAAACGGCTTTGATGAGAAGCGGGACTATCAAACGCTGGAAGAAGCAGAAAAAGCCGCACAGGGTTATGTGGACGGCACGATGGGAAGCGACGGCTTTGCGTATGACGGCGCAGCCATCTACGACCAGCAGGCACGGAAGTATCTGCGTATCTACGGCGATTACCCGGATGAACGGGCGCACGCAGAGGTAGCGGGACGTGAGCCGACCGCAGAAAGCATTATCCCCGCAGAACGTTTCCATGTGGTAAGTCTTGACCGGGGCTTCCGCACCCTATATGCCGTGTGGGACGACGAGACCCACGGCTACTATGTGGACGCGGACGGCGTGACCGAGGAATTTACAAGCGAATGGCAGGCAGAGGCGTACCGGCTGGAGCTGCAAGGACAGGCGGAGCAGGCGCTTTTAGAGCGTGCAAAGGGACTGATCTCCGACTTCTGCCGGAGCGAATACGGCTCAGAGGCGGATTTCAGCGACCCGGCGAAGATCGGCGTCGCTTACACCACCGTCACCGACGATGAGATTCCCCTTCAGGTGAACATCGACCTTGTGAATTACCGGCTGGAGCGCTATCTGGATGACGAGCATCTGGAAACCCGGCAGTACGGCTCTTTGCAGGAGCTTATTTCCAACGAGCTGGAAAACCTCGATTTCAGCGACCTCATCCATGTTTCGGATGAGGATGTGGAGCAGCACCGCCGGCATGAACCGGAAACACCAAATGTTGAACACCCTGAAGCGGTTGAGAGTGCTCCCGTCCCGCAGAAGGACAAATTCCCATACTCTGTGGGCGATACGGTGTATCTGGAAAACGGCAAGCCCTATATCATCGAGAGCATCGGCATCTTTGATATTACCCTCAGCGACCCGACGCTTTTCTATCCCATCTCCCGTGCGGAGAGCAGGGAGAGCTTCGCGCGGCTCATGGAGCGGTATCCGCAGCCGGAAAAGACCGCCGCTGAGAATACGGCTGTCCCCGAAAGAGAACCAAACCACACCTACACCGAGGAAACCGTGGCGGTGTATCCCTCCGACAAAAACAACCTCCCCTATGATGTGGAGATTCGCACCCTGCGCTTTGACGAGCCGGAGATTGACCCGCCCGCACCGCTGCCGCCTGCGGAGAATTTCCGCATTTTGGACGATGATCTCGGCACAGGCGGCGCAAAGGCCAAGTTCCGGGCGAATATGGCGGCAATCAATCTTCTGAAGGAGTTGGAATTTGAGGGCTTGCAGGCCAGCCCGGAACAGCAGGAAATCCTCTCCCGTTATGTGGGCTGGGGCGGCCTTGCGGATGCTTTTGATGAAAGCAAGGATAACTGGAAAGACGAATTTGCGGAGCTGTACGCCGCGCTATCCCCGGAGGAATACGCCGCCGCCAGGGCTTCCACGCTGAACGCCCACTACACCAGCCCCACGGTTATCAAGGCAATCTATGAAGCCGTTGGAAACATGGGCTTCCAGACCGGCAACATCTTGGAGCCTGCCATGGGCGTCGGGAACTTTTTCGGGCTTCTCCCGCAGGAGATGCAAGGAAGCCGCTTGTACGGTGTGGAGCTGGACAGCATCACCGGCAGAATCGCCAAGCAGCTCTATCCCAAGGCAGACATTACCGTGGCAGGCTTTGAAACCATCGACAGACGGGATTTCTTCGACCTTGCCATCGGCAACGTGCCCTTTGGACAGTACCAGGTCAACGACCGGGCTTACAACAAGCTCGGTTTTTCCATTCACGACTACTTTTTTGCCAAGACGCTCGACCAAGTTCGACCCGGCGGCGTGATCGCCTTTGTGACCTCCCGCTATACGATGGACAAACAATCTCCCGAAGTCCGTAAGTACATCGCGCAGCGGGCGGAGCTGTTGGGTGCGATCCGCCTGCCCAACAATGCGTTCAAGGCCAACGCCGGTACGGAGGTGGTGTCCGACATCATCTTCCTGCAAAAGCGTGACAGACCCATCGACATTGAACCTGACTGGGTGCATCTCGGTGAAAATGAGGACGGATTTTCCATCAATCAGTATTTCATCGACAACCCCGAAATGGTATTAGGCCGACAGACCTCGGAGAGTACGCAGTACGGCAGACAGGACTTTACTGTGGAACCGTATGAGGATTTGGACCTTGCCACGCAGCTCAGATACGCCATTCAGAATATCGGCGGCAAGTACGAAGCCGCAGAGTTGCCTGACCTCGGTGAGAACGAAACCATACAGGACGCCATTCCCGCAGACCCCAACGTGAAGAATTACAGCTATGCCGTGGTGGACGGCGAGGTGTACTACCGGGAAAACTCCGTCATGGTCAAGCCCAGCCTGAACGCCACCGCAAAGGAGCGCGTCAAGGGAATGGCAGAGCTGCGGGACTGCGTTCACCGGCTCATCGACCTTCAGATGTGGGAATCCGACGACATTTCCATACGCGCCGAGCAGCAGAAGCTCAACCGCCTCTATGACCGCTTCACCGAGAAATACGGCCTCATCAACAGCCGGGGCAACGCCCTCGCCTTTGCAGACGACAGCTCCTACTACCTGCTCTGCTCCCTTGAAATGCTGGACGATGAGGACAAGACAAAGCTCAAGGGCAAGGCGGATATGTTCACCAAGCGCACCATCCGGCAGCGGCAGTCCGTCTCCAGCGTGGACACCGCCGCAGAAGCCCTCGCCCTGTCCATTGGGGAAAAAGCCCGCGTGGATATGGCGTATATGTCCCAGCTCACCGGCAAAAGCGAGGACGACCTCATCGACGAGCTGAACGGCGTCATCTTCCTCGACCCCGTGTACGGCGACTGGCAGACGGCGGACGAATACCTCTCCGGCAACGTCCGGCAAAAGCTGCGGGAGGCGGAGAAAGCCGCCGTTGACAGCCCCGGCTATCTGCCCAACGTGGAGGCATTGCGCGCCGCCCAGCCGAAAGACCTTGACGCTTCGGAGATTGAGGTGCGCCTCGGCGCGACGTGGATCGACAAAAAGTACATTCAGCAGTTCATGTTCGAGCTGCTGGAGCCGCCTGTGTACGCCCGCCGATCCTTGGAGGTCAACTACTCGGAGTTCACGGCGGAGTGGAACATCTCCGGCAAGAACAGCATCCCCTACAACGACATCAACGCCCGCATGACCTACGGCACCGACTGCGCCAACGCCTACCGCATTTTGGAGGATACGCTGAATCTGCGCGACGTGCGGATCTACGACACCGTAAGGGACGCGGACGGCAAGGAAAAGCGCGTCCTCAACAGTAAGGAAACCACCCTCGCCCAGCAGAAGCAGCAGGCCATCAAGGAGGCGTTCCGTGACTGGATCTGGCGCGACCCCGACAGGCGGCGGGAGCTGGTGCAGCTCTACAATGAGCGCTTCAATTCCACCCGTCCCCGGGAATATGACGGCAGGCATCTGATCTTTCCGGGCATGAATCCTGAGATCACCCTGCGGGAGCATCAGCGGGGCGCCATCGCCCACGACCTCTACGGCGGCAACACGCTCCTTGCCCATGAGGTGGGCGCGGGCAAGACCTTTGAGATGATCGCCGCAGCCATGGAGGGAAAGCGCCTCGGCCTGTGCCAGAAATCCCTCTTTGCCGTGCCGAACCACCTGACGGAGCAGTGGGCCTCGGAGTTCCTGCGGCTCTACCCCTCCGCCAATATCCTTGTGGCCACCAAAAAGGACTTTGAGACACGCAACCGCAAGAAGTTCTGCGCCCGCATCGCCACCGGCGACTATGACGCCGTTATCATCGGTCACAGCCAGTTTGAGCGCATCCCCGTGTCCAGAGAGCGGCAGGAACGGCTCTTGCAGGAGCAGATATGGGAGATCGAGGACGGCATTGCAGAACTCAAGGCCAGCCGCGCCGAGCGCTTTACCATCAAGGAGCTGGAGCGCACCAAGAAAAATCTGAAGGCCAAGCTGCAAAAGCTCCACGACGCCGCCCGCAAGGACGATGTTGTGACCTTTGAACAGCTCGGTGTAGACCGGCTCTATGTGGACGAGGCGCACAGCTTCAAAAACCTGTTCCTTTACACAAAAATGCGAAACGTGGCGGGGCTTTCCACCACCGACGCCCAGAAGTCCTCGGATATGCTCTTAAAATGCCGGTACATCGACGAAATCACCCACGGCAAGGGCGTCACCTTCGCCACGGGTACGCCCATCTCAAATTCCATGACGGAATTGTATACCATGATGCGGTATTTGCAGCACGATATGCTCAAGCGCAACAGCCTGACCCACTTCGACTGCTGGGCCTCCGCCTTTGGGGAAACCACCACCGCCATCGAGCTTGCGCCCGAGGGGACAGGCTACCGGGCGAGGACGCGGTTTGCCAAGTTCTTTAACCTGCCGGAGCTGATGAACCTGTTCCGGGAGGCAGCGGACATCAAGACCGCCGATCAGCTAAACCTTCCCACGCCCACTGCCATCTACCACACCGAGGTCACACAGCCCACGGCGTTGCAACAGCAGATGGTGCAGGAGCTGTCCGAACGCGCCGCAAAAGTCCACGCGGGGAGCGTGGACGCAAGCACCGACAATATGCTCAAGATCACCTCGGACGGGCGCAAGCTGGGCCTTGACCAGCGGGTAATCAATCCCGACCTGCCGGACGACCCGAACAGCAAGGTCAATCTGTGCGTGGACAACATCCACCGCATCTGGCAGGACGGGCAGACGGAGAAGCTGACGCAGCTCGTGTTCTGCGACCTGTCTACCCCCAAGGGCAAGGCGGCGCAGAGCGGCAGGATCGCCGCGAAAGGCACGGACAGCCCGGAGCTTCACGCGCTGGAGGCTGCCATTGACGCGGAAACCGAACCGGAGGAACCGCCCTTTACCATCTACGACGACATCCGGGAAAAGCTCGTTGCCAGAGGAATCCCCCGCGAGCAGATTGCATTCATCCATGAGGCGAATACGGAAGTCCGAAAGAAGGAGCTGTTTGCAAAGGTGCGCTCCGGTCAGGTGCGTGTGCTCATGGGCAGCACCTTCAAAATGGGCGCGGGCATGAACGTGCAGGACCGGCTTGTGGCGCTCCACGACCTCGACTGCCCGTGGCGGCCGGGAGATCTGGAGCAGCGCAGCGGGCGCATCATCCGGCAGGGCAACCGCAACAAAGAAGTGCATATCTACCGCTATGTCACGGAATCCACATTCGACGCCTACCTCTGGCAGACGGTGGAAAATAAGCAGAAATTCATCTCACAGATCATGACCTCAAAATCCCCGGTGAGAAGCTGTGAGGATATTGACGAGGCGGCGCTTTCCTATGCCGAGATCAAGGCGCTGTGCGCCGGAGACGAACGCATCCGTGAAAAGATGGACCTCGACGTGGACGTGGCGCGGCTGCGGCTGATGAAGGCCAACCACCAGAGCCAGCAGTACCGTTTGGAGGACAACATCCTGCGGCATTTCCCGGCGCAGATTGAGGAAAACAAAGGCTTCCTCTCCGGCTTTGAGGCGGATATGAAAACGCTGGAGCAGCATCCCCACCCCAAGGACGGCTTTGCGGGTATGGAGGTCAAGGGGGATTTCCTCACCGATAAGGACAATGCCGGTGCCGCCATTCTGGAAGCGTTCAAGGACGCAAAGGGCTTGGAGCCCGTTCCCATCGGCAGCTACCGGGGCTTTGCCATGTCGCTGACCGTGGAAAACTTCGGCAAGGACTTCATTCTCACCCTCAAAGGGAAGATGAGCCACCGGGTAGAGCTGGGCAAGGACGCAAGGGGCAACCTTGTCCGCATCGACAACGCCCTTGCCCAGATGCCGGAGCGGTACAAAACGGTGCAGGGCAGGCTTGAAAACGTGCAGGCGCAGCTTGCAACGGCCAAGGCGGAGCTGGGCAAGCCCTTCCCGCAGGAAACGGAGCTGAAAGAAAAATCCGCGCGGCTGGCGGAGCTGAACGCAGAACTGAACATCGACGACCGGATGCCCATGGAACAGGCGGCGGAGAATGTGGTGGCAAAACGCCCCTCCGTCCTCGGCAAGCTGAAGGTGCCCAGCGTCCACGGCGCTGGGGAAAAGAAAAAATCTCACGAACAGGAGGCACGATGAATATGAACGAGGCATTACAGCAATCGTTATACGACAAGCTCTCACGGGAGCAGGACAAGTACCGGGACTGGCTGAAGGGCCAGCCCCCGGAGGAAATCCTCCATCACAGCTATGAATACACCGTGCGGGAGGATATTTTGATGAGCATGGAGGAGCTGACGCTCAGCGAGGCGGAAACGCGGGCGCTGCTGCTGTCCCCCTCGCCTATGGCGATCCTCTACGACAAGTTCTCCGATCTGGAAACCGGCTACATGGATACGATCCGCGACAGCATCGAGGACACGGCAAAAGACGAAGCAAAAAAGCTCCGGGAGCTGCCGGTCTATCCCTACCCCGCCGATCACGCGCGGGAACAAGGGGAGCTGGACGTTTACCGCGCGTCCTTCTGCGCCAATGTGAGCTGTAAGGACGCCATTGAAGCCGCCATCCGGGACAATTACCATGACAACCGCCTTGACGCTGCGGCGGTGGGACAGGTGGCGGAGCAGTTCGGACAGGAGCGGATGCTCTACGTCCTGGCGGCTACCGTCCGCCATTTTGATTACGACGGACGTATCTCGCGGGACAACAAGCGCTGGGCGAATACCATCCCCGTCTATGAAAACAAAGACGGCATGGATAGCGACCGCTCGGTGCAGTTTGTGGTCTGCTCCCACCCCGGCCTGACGGATTTGTTTCTCACGGGGGCGCGGCGTGAGCAGCCCCTCACAGCCGACGAGATCAAAGCGGAGGCGGCGCGGCTGCTGGGCAAGCTGCAAGAGCCTGTGCAGCCCAACAGCCCCGGCGGAACGCATTTCATGGCAGAGGTGTCCCGTGACTTCATGGAACGCGCCGGAACAAAGGACACGGCGGCGCTGCAAAAGCTGCTGCCCTTTTCCACCCTTGCCCTCACGACCCTCAAAGACCGCAGGGGCGTGTTTGCCCTGATCGGCAAGGACGAGGACCGCAGCCAGAGCCTCCGGCGTCCCTCCGTCCGCTCCAAGCTGCAACAGGCTTCGGCGGAGCAGAAGCAGCCTGCCGCAAAGAAGAAGGATTTGGAGCTGTGACATGGCGAAGCGGAAACGGGACATCCAGCTCAAAGTCCGTGTGACGCCGGAGGAACGGGCGATGATCGAGGCGAAGATGGCGCAGCTCGGCACAACGAACATGGGCGCATATCTTCGGAAAATGGCCATTGACGGCTATGTGGTGAAGCTCGATCTGCCGGAGCTGCGGGAGCTGGTGTCGCTGCTGCGGTATTCCTCCAACAATCTCAATCAGCTTGCGCGGCGGGTGCATGAAACAGGGCGCGTTTACGCTGCGGATATGGATGATATACTCCAAAATCAGGAGCGGATCTGGCAGGCGGCAAGCGGTATCCTTTCCCGGCTTGCCGCCATCAAATAAAGGGGTATTTATCCCATGCGGGGCGGCTTGCTGCGAGGTAAGCCGCCCCTGCTTTTTTGCGGTTCGGCATCCTTGCAGGGCAAGGCAGCTTCCTGTATGCTGAAAGCAGAAACAAACAAAACTGGAGGGATATTGATATGCGTTTCCTTTTGAAAATCCTCTTTGCGCCCATCCTCGCGGTGCTTGCCGTCGTCACATGGTTTTTCGTGTTCGTCGTCAGCCTGTCCAGCGGCATCCTCTGCATCCCCGCCGCCATTCTCGGCTTCTTCGGTCTGTTCATAATCTTTGTGGATTCCGTCAGCTACGGCGCGGGGCTGCTGGTGATCGCGTTCCTCATAAGCCCCTACGGACTGCCCATGCTGGCGACGTGGCTGTTAGCAAAGCTCCACGTCCTGCGCTACGCGATTCAGGACAGGATTTACGGGTGATACATTTTTAGAAACGCGCAAAACATTTCGAAAAGCTATATTTTTGTGCAATTTCAGAAACACCATATTACACAGCAAGCGCGGAGCGATATGCTCCGCGCTTGTATTGTTTATTCGATCTCGTAATCCTCGCTGTCGTCGGCCTCGCCGGTGGTGCAGGTGAAGCACAGGTACGTCCCTGTGACGCCGCTGCCTGCCGCCCAGATGGGCGCGCCGCAGATCATGCACCTTGCGCCGTTTCTTTTGGCAGCAAGAGCCTCCCGCAGCGAGGCGATCAGCTCCTTACGGTTGGTATCCTTGTTGTTTTTTACCACGCCGTCCGCAAATTCTTCAACGGAAATATAGGTGAACATATCAGTCCTCCGTTTTGACCGTA
>OLXM01000192.1_pt1 | contig 13207 bp, 10 predicted proteins | sample 1673361 | NCBI WGS metagenome assembly OLXM01 (sample SAMEA103958109, study PRJEB25191) | human gut metagenome | biome: human-associated habitat [ENVO:00009003]; feature: intestine environment [ENVO:2100002]; material: feces | place: Germany | collected 2013/2015
AACTCTTGCTGCTTTTTCAAACACCACACAGATAAAAACAAGCCTCCAACCACACCGACAAACCCCAACCAGTCCCATCCTCCTGTTGGAAATGAGTAATTAAACCACATCGGAAGAAGTACAAACCACAGATATGTTCCAAAGACAAAAAATCACAAAAAAGTTGATAATTCAATTTATGGTATGCTTGAGCTTATATGGAGCTTTCTTTGCTATGAAAAATCTTCCAAATATTGTGTCTCCAGAAGTAATGTATAAGATTTCAGACATACTAGAATACGATATTAATATTCAAGAACTTTCTAAAAACATTAATAGTTTTATAAATAAAGAGGCGAAAAAAACAGAAAACAAAGAAAATGAGTTTGTTGAAGAAACTTTATCTGCAACAGATAGCCCGGAGCAAACTACAGAAACTTTACCAGCAGAACAAGAAAATACTGCTCAGCCAGAAGAAACAACTGAAGCAGTAGAAGAAACGACTACTCAAGTTGATATAAGCACATTAACACCAATGGAAGTAAATGCTCTTTTTGTTAAAACAAATTACTCACTTATAAAACCGTTAGAAGGAGAAATAACATCAAGATTTGGGCATAGAGAGCCAACTGTTCCAACTGTTCCTAAAAATCATACAGGAATAGATATTGCAGAAGATATTGGCAAAATTATTGTTGCATCAATGGCGGCGGCAATGTGGTGCTGGGTACTTCCTACACGGCAGAGGATGAAGATTTGAAAGGCGCGGAGACGGACTATACCAAGCTGGAAGATAAACTTCGCAAACAAATCGACCGCATTGAAACCGACCATCCGGGCTATGACGAGTATCGCTACAATCTGGCAGAAATCGGTCACAATCCCTATGAGCTTGCATCTCTGCTGACCGTAGAATTTGAAAACTATACGAGAAGCCAGGTGCAGGCGCGGCTCCAGAGTATTTTTGAAGCACAGTATGAGCTGAAGTTGGAGGAAAAGGTAGAAATCCGGACAAGGAAAGAAACCCGTGTGGGCTATCGCTACAATCCAATCACCGGAACCGGGCACACCTACACCTATCAGGTAACGGTACAGTATGAGTATAAAATCCTCAATGTAACGCTGCTCAATAGGGGTGTGGACTATGTTGCCAGAAATTCTGGTCTTACAGAAGACCAGCTGCAACGCTACGAAGTCACATTGGAATGCCGGGGCAATCGGGATGACTTGTTTGCAGGCATCGCTTTTGCAACGCCGGACGGCGCGGGTTCCAGCGGAGAATATCAGGATTACGACATTCCGGGCGAAGCTCTGACGGATGAAAAATTCCGAAAGATGATTACCGAAGCAGAGAAATATCTCGGTTATCCCTATGTCTGGGGCGGCAGCTCGCCGAGCACGAGCTTTGATTGTTCCGGCTTTGTCAGCTGGGTCATCAACCACTGCGGCAATGGCTGGAATGTAGGCAGACAGACGGCCAATGGTCTGATGGGAAAATGCGACATTATCCCGAAAAGTGAGGCAAAGCCCGGAGACCTGATCTTCTTCCAGAAAACCTACAACACCAGCGGAGCGTCCCATGTGGGCATTTATGTCGGCAACGGGATGATGATTCACTGCGGCAACCCAATTTCCTATGCTTCCATTGAGACGAGCTACTGGAGACAGCATTACTACTGTATGGGAAGAATTCGATAAAACAGGGCGATTATTCGCCCGGAAAGGACACGATATGAGTTTGAAACTGGAAAAGATTGCTGCGGAGCGTGAGAAAGCCCGTAGAAAACGCGATGAGTGGGAGGAGCGCAGAAAGGAATGGGACAGAAAGTACCACGAGCAGGAAAACAGCGAAATCTGTGAAATGGTACATGCCCAGAGCCTGACCCCGGAACAGCTGGCAGTCATCATTCAGATGGCTCAGGCTGCGGTTCCCAACCCGGAGAACCTGAAACTGGATGAGAAAGAAACGGAGGATATGGAATGAAAAAGATGATGGCAATGCTGCTTGCCAGCGTGATGGCGGCAGGAACCTTTACGACCACTGCATTTGCCTATACGGGCGATGCTGTGCAGGAGAACACGGCTGTCAGTACCGCTGCACAGGAGACGGATGCGGTAGGAAGTGCAAATGCAGGGAAAACAGACAGTGATAGCAGCATCGAAATCGACCCGGACATGCAGGTGCTGCCGGATGGCTATGAAGTCGCTACGGATGCGGATGGGAACCTGATCGTTACGGTGGGCGGCAAGGAATACAACATCGGCAGCGAAAAGTCCCAAAAGCAGACTGGTACGGTGGTGCCTGGTATCACCAGCCTGCATTTCCGTTCCGGTCCCGGTATGGATCAGGAGATTATCGGGTATCTGCATTCCGGCGATACAGTGGAGATTGTCGAAAAATGCGGTGACTGGTATAAGGTAAACTTCAACGGCAAAACCGGGTATGCACATGGAAAGTACCTGAGTGTCACGGATTCTGCAAAAGACAGCAGCATGTTCAGTGAAGATGCGCTGAAGCTGTTTCTGGATCTGATGCAGAGCGGAATGTCATCCGAGGATGAGACGGAATCCAGTACAGCTTTGACTCCGGAAGGAAATATGACGCTGGTGGACGATATCGGTGAGGAAGAAGATAAATCCAGCCAGCAGTTCATTACGCTGGTGACAAAGGCGGGCAACACCTTCTATCTGATCATTGACCGCGATAAAGACGGCAACCAGAATGTGCATTTTCTGAATATGGTGGATGAGGCCGATCTGCTTGCTCTGATGGATGAAGAGGAAGCTGCCAAGTATCAGGAGAAGGAGCCGGAAGTCACGGAACCTGCGGAAACTGAAAAAACGCAGGAGACGGAACCTGCACCGGAAGAGCAAAAAACAGAGAACGAGCAGAAGAAAGCGTCTCCGCTTCCGATGATTATGCTGCTTCTGTTTGTGATTGGTGCTGCCGGTGTCGGCGGCTATCTCTATATCAAGATGAGGGGCATAAAGCCTGCATCAAAGAAAAATCAGCCGGACCCGGATGCGGATTATCACGATGAGGATGAAGACGCGCTCCAGCTGCCGGAGGATGACGGTGACGAGGACGAAGAAGTGGATGTCAACGAGGATTACGAAGCAGAATCGGACGATGAACCTGTCTGATTAACGCAGCGTTGACCGGTGGGGCGGCTGAGAAGCCGTCCCTTTTACATAGCCAAATGGTTTGTGGGTGAACTATTTGGAGCTATGAAGCTATGGAATCTGTAGGCGATATCTGATAAAATAGAAAGTAAGAACAGCTTAACAACTCGGAATTTATAAGGAACTGATAATATGAAAGGATTTGAGCGAAAAAATCGATTATTTTCCCTTTGCGGATTGAATTGTGGGTTATGCCCTATGTTTTTAGGAAAGCACTGTGGCGGTTGCGGGAATGGTAATCAATCGTGCGGAATTGCTAAGTGTAGCCTTGAACATGGTAAAATTGAATATTGTTATGAATGTGAAAGTTATCCATGTGAAAAATATCGGTATATTGATAAATATGATTCTTTTATAACTCATAAACGCCAAAAAGCAGACTTGAAAATGATACAGGACATTGGTGTTGAACAGTATAATCTTCAACAACGGGAAAAAATGCAAATTCTTTCTCATTTACTTGCTAACTATAATGACGGTCGCAGAAAAAATTTCTTCTGTGTAGCAGTCAATTTATTAGAGCTTTCAGAATTACAAGAAGCTATGAAACAAATACAACAAAATGATGAATTGTCTGTCTTGTCCGTCAAAGAACAATGTTCATATATAGTTGATATACTTCAAAAAATTGCTGATAGAAGAAATATAGAGCTAAAACTTGTTAAAAAGTAGTTTGTAAATTTCAGTTTGTAGACCTAAAACAGAATACCGTTCCTTACATAGCAGTCATGCGCTTCGGTGCCTGGCTGCTAATTTTTTTGCGAAAGGAGCAGTATCGAATGAAGCTTGTATTAGCGGAAAAGCCCTCGGTTGCCATGAGTCTCTCGAAAGTAATCGGGGCAAATCAGCGCGGGGACGGTTATATGGAGGGCAATGGCTACCTTGTCAGTTGGTGTGTGGGGCATCTGGTGGAACTCTCCCAGCCGGAAGCCTACGATGAAAAGTATGCCAGGTGGAAGTATGATGATCTTCCAATTTTGCCAGAACATTGGCAGTATCAGGTGTCCGCCAGCACGAAAAAGCAGTTTGGAATCCTGAAAAAGCTCATGCAGCGGAAAGATGTGGAGAGTCTGATCTGTGCAACCGACGCAGGGCGCGAGGGAGAACTGATTTTCCGACTGGTTTACCATCAGTGCGGCTGCAAAAAGCCGGTGGAACGCCTTTGGATCTCCTCGATGGAGGACAGTGCGATCCGGGAAGGATTTCAGAAGCTCAGACCGGGAACAGAATATGATGCCTTATATGAGGCGGCTTTATGCCGGGAGCGTGCCGACTGGATTGTCGGAATCAACGCCACCCGGCTTTTTTCATGTCTGTATGGGCAGACCCTGAATGTGGGGCGCGTGATGACACCAACGCTTGCGATGGTGGTCATGCGGGATGCAGCAATCCGGGCTTTCAAGCCAGAGCCGTTCTACTCGGCAGAATTGAAACTCCGGGATTTTCAAGCAGGTGGTGAGCGGATGAAAGAAAAAGCAGAAGCAGAAAAACTGGTGGCAGAGTGCTGTCAGGCAGGTAGTGCCATCATTACTAAGGTGGAGCAGAAAGAAAAATCAGAGAAGCCCCCGGCATTGTTTGATCTGACCTCGCTTCAGAGAGCAGCAAACCGGCAGTTGGGATTCACTGCCCAGCAGACCTTGGATTACACGCAGGCTCTGTACGAGAAGAAACTCGTGACCTATCCCCGTACCGACAGCCGGTATCTGACGGATGATATGGCACCGCTTGTGCCGGAACTTGTTTCCGTGATTCAGCAGAGCTTTCAGATTCAGCCAGATGCACCGGCACCGGTGAATGCAGCACAGGTCATCAATTCCAAGAAAGTCACCGATCACCATGCCATAATCCCTACAAAAACAGCGGCGGGTTATGACATTTCCTCTCTTCCCAGTGGAGAACAGGCGATTCTTACCATGCTGGCGGTGCGGCTGATTTGTGCAGTCGGAACACCTTATCGCTATGCAGAAACCATAGTGGAAACAGAATGCGCCGGTCAGAAGTTCCGCACGAAAGGCAAAACAGTCACGGATATGGGCTGGAGGCAATATGCAGGAAAGCCGGTTGAAGATGCTGAGAAGAATGCGGAGGCAGGTGATCTTCCGGAGCTTTCGGAAGGCATGACATTGGAACTTGCCGGTGTCGATCTGAAAGAAGGCAAGACCAGCCCACCCAAGAGGTTTACCGAAGATCTTCTGCTTTCAGCGATGGAAAGTGCCAGCTCGGATGAATTTCCGGCTGGTGTAGAGCGAAAAGGCATCGGCACACCAGCTACACGCGCTGCCATCATCGAAAAACTGGTACAGAAAGGCTTTATCGAGCGCAGGGGCGATAAGAAAACGAAATACCTTTGTTCTACGGACAAGGGAAATGCGCTGGTGACGGTGGTGCCGGAACAGATTCAGTCTCCATCCATGACGGCAGACTGGGAGGAAAAACTGCTGAAAATAGAACACGGCGAGTATGACAGCGATGCCTTTATGGGAGAAATCAGCAGCATGGTCAGCGGACTTGTAAAAACCTACGAGGCTGTGAAAGGTGCCAATGTCCTGATGCAGCCGGAATGCAAAGTCATTGGTTCCTGCCCCGCCTGCGGCAGTGATGTTTGTGAAACGGCAAATGGATGGTTTTGCAGGGATAAGAGCTGTAAATTTGCGCTCTGGAAGGAAAACAGGTTCTTTCAGACACTGGGAAAGCAGATGACAGAGGAACTGGCAAAGCAACTGGTAAATCAGGGAAAAGCACGGCTTACCCACTGCTATTCCAAGAAGTCTGGACGTTACTATGACACAACCGTTCATGTAGAGACTGGCGAGGACGGTGCAGCAGCATTTAAGCTGGAGTTTGGAGGTAAAAAATGAGCATGAAAATGATGAATGCAGCTTATTTGGTGGATAATGCTGCGCTGCTTTCCTTGCAGGAAAAGCAGGACGGCGTGGAATTCCATTGCTTTGATATGGACAGCAAGGTGCAGACCACCGAGGGACACATTGGCTGGGATGTGTTGGATAAACAGCCGTCTTCTACGCTGGAAGAAAGCGCAAGGGTGGTAGCACTTCAGAAGATTTCCCAGCTTGACGGTCTTGCCGTTGCGCCGGTAGCTCCGGAGATGCTGGAGCAGGTACGCGGCGGCAGAAAGGTTCTCTGGCAGATGAAAAAGGCTGATCCTGAGCTGGAGAATGCAAAAAATATCCGGTTTATCACCAGCAACTACGAGGATCGGTTCAAAATTCCGGATGGCAGTGCAGTGGAGATCGAGTATCCGAACCGGAAGTTCTCAGCTCGCTGCGAATATATGGACGAATATCATTTGCGCCTGGGGTATGATGTTTTGCATATCTGTCAGCTGGCAGAAATGCTGGAACGCGGCGGTGGTACATGCCGCCCGGAGCCGCTGATTACGGAAGAACGCAGTGCATGGGATTTGGGAAGCAAGGGCTTTCTTGCCATTCAGACCTGTGAGGACGGTTACGACTATACCTTATATCATAAGGACTTTACGGAAATTGACGGTGGACAGATCGACAACCCGGAAATCAGCATGAATGCAGCCAGAGACCAGATTCTTTCGGATTATGGGTTCGGTGGCCGCACCATGACGCGGATTGACTATGATGAACTTTGTGATCGTGCAGAGGAAGCGGAAATCAGCAGACGGGAATCTGTGCTGGGTAAACTCTCGGATTTGTCTTCCAGAACGGATACGCCGGTGAAAGCTGCCAAGGCGAAGGAGGCAGAGCGATGAAATACAAGCTTACGAAGGCAGAGCAGGAAACCGTCATCAATTTTGATAATGAACTGGATACCGCCAGCATTTATACCCATGACAGCCGCCTGATTAAGAAGCTTCGGGAACTGCGAAAACAGTATCCGGAGCAGTTTATTTTGGAGCACCGGGAGCATGGGTCGGTCACTTATACGATTCCGAAACGCTGCGTCGGTATCCGACCGCCTTATAGTGAAAAGCGGCGGGAACAGCAGCGGCAGGAAGCAAAGGAAAACGGCCTGCCGTTTATGGAGAAGGGAGAAATGAACGATGGCAAGAATTGAAAAATGGGATGAAGTGCATGGAACGCAGGCACCGGACGAAAGAATGATGGCATTTCTCGACAGTACTACCGACCAGTATGCGATTTTGCAGCTTCGCCGCAGCGAGGATACGGTATATGAACGCTTTTCGTCTATGCGCGAACTGGAACGGATGGGGCTGGAACCGGATATTGACCATTATGAGGTGGTTTATACGGCTCCGCTTCTTCCCTACAAGGATCAGAATACGATGTTGGAGGAACTGTATGCGAAATTCAATGTTTCCCGCCCTGATGATTTTACTGGTCATAGTCTTTCTGTGTCTGACATCGTGGCTTTACGGCAGAATGGTGTTGTAAGCTGTCACTATGTGGATTCCATCGGCTTCCAGGAACTGCCCGGATTTTTGAAACCGGAGAACTACCTGAAAGCCGCAGAAATGGCGATGGAGGACGATTACGGCATGATTGACGGCGTAATCAATAACGGAAAGAAGGAAGAACCGGTGGAAAAAGCATCGGTTCTGGACCAGCTGAAGGAAAAGCAGGAGGCTGTGCCGCCTGCGCCGCCTCGCAGGTGCTGCGAAGAAAAGGAATTATAAATGCGTTTTACGGATGACGAATGGATGCTCATGATGCTTTACAGCCCTGGCACACGGACAGGGCTAATCGAAGAGCTTCAAAAGATGCAAAAAAGTCTGACGGGCAGAGACAGAAACCTGCGCAGGTGGACGGCCTCGCTGCTTGCAAAACTGGCAGAGATGACGGATGCAGAATATGAGGCACTGGATTTGTATCCGGACGAATAAAGGAGAGGAGGAAAAAGACAGATGATGACGAAAACGGCTTATTATATGCAGATGGCGCAGGAAGCTGCGGCACAGATCACTGGCAGCAAAGAACAGTGGACAGCGTTTCTGACCACATCCGCGCGGCTTTATAAGTATCCCTTTGCGGAGCAGCTGATGATCTATAAGCAGAGGCCAGAAGCGACGGCCTGTGCAGAGTACGATCTCTGGAATGATCGGATGAACCGCTATGTGAAGCGTGGCTCCAAGGGCATTGCTCTTTTGGACATGCGCGGCGAGCAGCCGAAACTGCGGTATGTATTTGATGTGGCAGATACCGGAGAACGGAAGAATTCCCGACCGGTACAGCTCTGGAAAATGAATGCGGAGCATGAGCAGCCAATCATTCGCGCACTGGATGTAGCATTTGATGTTCCTGCCGGTGCTGGGTCTCTGGAAAATCATATCATGGAAGCGGCAGAACGCCTTGCAAGGGATTACTGGGAGGAAAATCGCAGGCAGATCAGTGACATCGTTGCAGATTCCTATCTGGAAGGATATGATGAACTCAACATCGGAGCTTCCTTTAAGAGAGCTGCCGCTGTCAGCATCGCATATTCCGTCTTTACCCGGACGGTGGGCAATGCAGATGACTATTTTGAGCACGAGGATTTTCTGGACATTTTTGATTTTAATACGCAGGCTGCCGCCAATGTGCTGGGAACTGCGGTCAGCGAAATGTCCAGCCAGATCTTCCGGGAAATTGAACGCACGATCCGAACCTATGAAAAAGACAAGCAGGCAGAAAGGAGCCAAAACTATGATGGAGCTGAATTACACGAAGAACGGCGATTACCTGATTCCGGATATCCAGTTGTCGGTGCAGGAACAGAAGCCTCTGGGCAAGTACGGGAGGATGCGCAGAGCGTTCCTGCAGGAGAACAACACGCTGCTGTACAATCACCTGATCCTGACCGAGAAGCTGTATCCGCACCTGTGGGAGATTCAGGAGACCGCGACCGCACGGATGGAGCAGATGATGGCGGATCTTCTGAAAGCGAATCCGGCACCGGACAAGAAATCGAACCAAATGGCCTGGGTGCAGCACATGAACATGCTGAAAGCGCAGGCAGAGGAAGTCATTCTGACGGAACTTATCAACAGCTAAACTTTATGAGCCTGTTTCAGTCCGAGGCAGAGCAGATTCAGAAAATTGATGCGGCGGCAGAAAATGCAGCCAGAGAAGCGGAGAGCGAAAAGCCCTCCGCTTTTGTCATTTCTGAGAATGAAATCGACCGGATGTTGCGAGCAGGTTCTAATTTTGAGGGCGGAAAAATCCGTATTTATGCGCTGTATCAGCAGCAAGGGGACGCGAAAGAACGAGCTGCATTTCTGAAAGCGGAATACGGTCTTGGCGGTCACAGCTATACCTTTATGGATGGCAGTCGTGGTTTTGCCGATTATAACGGAAGAGGTATTCTGCTTCGCAATTATGACCATGACCGGGAAGTGCGACTTACATGGTCGGCGGTGGATAAGCGGTTAGACCGGCTTGTGGTAAATGGTCAATATCTTACCGCACTGGAAATGGAAGAGTATCGGAAGCTGGAGCAGGAATATGGTGCACCGCTTCCTATGCCGACTGCCGCCCATGTATTTCCGCCAACACCACCGGAACACTACGATACCGGAAATGAGCATGTGGACAACTTGCTGAATACGGCTGCGGATGTCTATGCCCGGAGTGAACTGGCAGCACCCCAGCGGTTTACCGTGATGGAGACAGACGCTGGCTATGCGGTCTGGGATGATATTCAGGACGGCATTCATGTAGAGCCGGATGGTGTCAGCGAGGAGTTTACCAGCGAATGGGAGGCAGAGACCTACCGCCAGCAGCTGATTGAAAAAGTTCAGGAACGGGAAGCAAAAGACTGGCTCTATGTTGAACAGAGCAAGCAGAATTTGCAGCAGGACATTCCATTCCCAGATGTGGAATCCGAAGAAATACAGGAATCGGCTCACGCAGAGACAGATCCTCTGGTACTGGAAATGCAGGACCACGCCAGAGAACTTGCCAAAGAGTCTGGCTATGCGCCGGATGAACGGTTTGTAGTCACGATGACCGGCGAGAACTTCCCGGATTCTAAGGATGCGTTTGCCATCTGGGATTATGTCAAAGAAGAGTATTACGGATATTCAGACGGAAAAGTACAGACATTTGCCGATTATGTGAGTGCGTCAGAGGCGTTGCAGGAGATTCGCGGCAGGAATATGGAGGCTGAAAAAGAGCCTGCAACTGTGCAGCCAAAACCGGCAGCTCCGGTGCAGCCAGATTATCGTGTCGGCGATACGCTGTATCTGGACGGAAAGGCATTTACGATTGAAAAAGTCGGGCTTTTTGATGTGGAGCTTCGGGACCCGGATTCCGTGTATCCGATCTTCCGCTCGGAAAGCAAGGAGAATCTGGCAAGACTTTTGGAGCATGAGGAAAATGTTCACCTGCATAATCTGGTGGTTGATCTGAATCCCGGCAGAGAAAAGCAAAGTGAGGAACAAAAATCGGTAATTCCAGAGACAGAGCCGGAGAACACTCATGCAGAAAACTATCGTATCAACAGCTTTCACCTCGGCGAAGGCAGTCCTAAACAGAAATTCCGTGCCAACATGGATGCCATCTATACGCTGAAAACCTTGGAAAACCAGCACAGGGATGCGACACCGGAGGAACAGGAAACGCTGACCAATTATGTCGGCTGGGGCGGACTGGCAGATGCCTTTGATGCAGAGAAAACTGCCTGGGCTGGCGAATATAAGGAGCTGAAAGCAGCTCTTACGGAAGAAGAATATGCCGCAGCAAGGGCTTCGACTCTGAATGCGCATTACACCAGCCCTACCGTGATCCGTGCAATCTATGAAGCATTGGACGGTATGGGATTTGAGAAAGGCAATATTCTGGAACCGTCGATGGGTGTCGGCAACTTCTTCGGTATGCTGCCGGATTCCATGCTGGGAAGCAGGTTGTATGGTGTGGAACTGGATTCTATCACCGGGCGTATTGCGCAGAAGCTGTATCCGCAGGCAGAAATCAAGGTGGCAGGCTTTGAAACCACCGACCGCCGCGACTTCTATGATCTGGCCGTGGGCAATGTGCCTTTTGGCAACTATCGTGTCAGCGATAAGCCCTATGATAAACTCGGATTTTCTATCCACAACTATTTCTTTGCCAAGGCACTGGATCAGGTTCGTCCCGGTGGCATCGTGGCCTTTGTTACCAGCCGCTATACGATGGATTCCAAGAATCCGGATGCACGAAAGTATCTGGCGCAGCGGGCAGAACTACTGGGAGCCATCCGACTTCCTAACAACGCATTCCGTGCCAATGCCGGTACAGATGTAGTGTCGGATATCATTTTTCTGCAAAAGAGAGACCATCCCATTGATATCGAACCGGATTGGGTGCATCTGGGGCTGACATCGGAGGGAATAACCCTCAACAGCTACTTTGTTGACCACCCAGAAATGGTGCTGGGTGAGATTACAACAGAAAGTACCCAGTACGGCAAGGAAGAATGTACGGTCATTCCGATTCCGGATGAGGATCTGGGAGACCAGCTGCATGAGGCTGTGCAGCATATCGGCGGTCACTATGAAGCGCAGGAGCTGGCACCGGAGGAAGAACTGTCCTTGCAGGGCGAAACCATTCCGGCAGACCCCAATGTAAAGAACTTTTCCTATGCGGTGGTAGATGGGGATGTCTACTTCCGTGAGAATAGCATCATGCGGAAAGCTGACCTTTCTGCGACAGCCACCGGCAGGATCAAGGGCATGGTGGAGCTTCGTGCCATTGTGCAGGAACTGATCGACTACCAGCTGAACGATTACCCAGAGGACGCGATTGCCCAGAAACAGCGGGAACTGAATGTGTCCTATGACCGATTCGCCGATCAGTATGGACTTATCAATTCCCGTGCAAATGCACAGGCTTTTTCGGAAGATTCGTCTTATTATCTGCTTTGCTCTCTGGAAAACGTAGACGAAAACGGCAGGCTGGAATCCAAGGCGGATATGTTCACCAAACGGACGATTCGACCGGAACGGGCTGTTACCAGCGTAGATACTCCGGCAGAGGCTCTGGCAATCTCCATCGGAGAGCGCGGCAGAGTGGATTTGCCCTATATGTCGGAGCTTTTAGGTACACCGGGGGAATATGAAAAAATCCAGCAGGAACTGCATGGTGTCATTTTCAAAGACCCGATGACGCAGGGCGGCGAGGAAAACGGATGGGTGACGGCTGATGAATATCTGTCAGGCAATGTCCGTGAAAAGCTCCGTGTGGCAGAACTGGCTGCGGCTTCGGACTCTGCCTTTGCTGTGAACACGGAATATTTGAAGAAAGCACAGCCGAAAGACCTGGATGCGTCGGAGATTGATGTGCGCCTTGGTGCCACATGGGTCAATCGGGATTATATCCAGCAGTTTATGGAAGAAACCTTTGAACCGCCGTTTTACCTGCGCCGAAACATTGAAGTGAAATTCTCTCCCATGACGGCAGAATGGCAGATCACCGGCAAGAGTACACCGAGCCGGAATGATGTCCATGCCTATATGACCTACGGCACCAGCCGAGCCAATGCCTACCGGATTCTGGAGGATACGCTGAATCTGCGGGATATCCGTATCTACGATACGGTGGAGGATGCAGACGGCAAGCAAAAGCGGGTTCTGAATAAAAAGGAGACCACCCTCGCCCAGCAGAAACAGCAGGCCATTAAGGATGCGTTTCAGAACTGGGTGTGGAAAGACCCTTATCGCCGCGCGGAACTTGTGGAAAAGTATAACGAGCTGTTCAACAGCACTCGTCCCCGTGAGTATGATGGTTCTCATATCCGCTTTGGCGGCATGAATCCGGAAATCCGGCTGCGGGAACACCAGCAGAATGCCATTGCTCATGTGCTGTACGGCGGCAATACGCTGCTGGCCCACGAAGTGGGTGCCGGTAAGACTTTCGAGATGGCCGCTTCTGCTATGGAGGCAAAAAGGCTGGGACTGTGCCAGAAATCCATGTTTGTCGTTCCGAATCATTTGACCCTTCAGTGGGCAAACGAGTTTCTGCGTCTGTATCCGAGTGCAAAATTGCTGGTGGCAAGCAAAAAGGACTTTGAAACTGCCCGCAGAAAGAAGTTCTGCGCACGAATTGCTACTGGTGATTACGATGCAGTCATCATCGGGCAT
>OLXM01000193.1_pt1 | contig 13150 bp, 3 predicted proteins | sample 1673361 | NCBI WGS metagenome assembly OLXM01 (sample SAMEA103958109, study PRJEB25191) | human gut metagenome | biome: human-associated habitat [ENVO:00009003]; feature: intestine environment [ENVO:2100002]; material: feces | place: Germany | collected 2013/2015
TCCATACCAGCAAAACCGTCCTCCGGGTGCGGGTGCGCTGCCAAAACCTCCAGATCGGATTCAAAGCCCTTGATAAAGCCTTTGTGCTTTTCAATCTCCTCCGGGAAGTATTTGAGCAGCTGGTCCTCCAGACGATATTGCTTGCTCTGGTGGTCGGCTTTCATCAGCTTCAGGCGGGATACCTCCACATCCAAATCCATACGCTCCTTGATACGGGGATCTCCGGCACACAGAGCCTTGATCTCGGCAAAGGAAAGTGCTGTTTCGTCCACATCATCGCAGGAGCGCACCGGCGATTTAGAAGTCATGATCTGACTGATGAATTTTTGCTTATTCTCCACCGTCTGCCAGAGGTATGCGTCAAAGGTTCCTTCGGTCACATAGCGGTACACATGGACAAGAGGATTCTGGTTACCCTGGCGCTCGATACGGCCCTTGCGCTGGGCAAGGTCTCCCGGTCTCCACGGACAGTCCAGGTCATGAAGTGCCACCAGACGGTCCTGCACATTGGTGCCTGCGCCCATCTTGGCGGTGCTGCCCAAAAGGACACGCACCTGACCGGTACGGACTTTAGAGAACAGCTCCTTTTTCCGCACTTCGGTGTTGGCTTCATGGATAAAAGCGATCTGGTCGGCAGGCATCCCCTGAGCAATGAGTTTCTGACGAATATCGTCATATACCGTAAAGGTCGGTTCCTGCTCCGGCAGAGGCACGGCACCTTCCAGTGCGTGAAGCAGTGGATTATCCAGCGTTTTCGCCGCCTTGCTTGCAGTAGCTTTTGCCTGCGGTGTAGAAATGTCGCAGAACACCAGCTGGGTCAGCTTGTCAGCTTCGCCATCCCGCCAGATCTGCATGATGTTGTCCACGCACTGATTGACCTTTGTGCCAGGTTCATCCGGCAGCATCTGGTTGACGATCCTCTGGTCCAGTCCCAGCTTGCGGCCATCCGAGGTAATCTTGAGCATATTGTCCTGGGACGGGTCAACGGTTCCGCTGTGTACCAGCGATGCGCGCTCCGAAAGGGTCTTGACCATTTCCTGCTGATGTTCGGTAGGCTGCGCCACGATGTTGTGGTATTCCACCTCCGGGGTGGGCAGGTTCAGTTGGTCGGCGGTCTTGATGTCCGCCACTTCTTTGAACAGGTTCATCAGCTCCGGCAGATTAAAGAACTTGCTGAATCTCGTTCTTGCCCGGTAGCCGGTGCCTTCCGGTGCCAGCTCCAATGCTGTGACGGTCTCTCCAAATCGGGAAGCCCAGCAGTCGAAGTGGGTCATGTTCAGTTCTTGCAGGCGTTCATACTGAAGATAACGCTGCATGGTGTAAAGCTCGGTCATGGAGTTGCTGACCGGGGTGCCGGTGGCAAAAATCACGCCACGGTTTCCGGTGATCTCATCCATATAGCGGCACTTGGCAAACATATCGGAGGATTTCTGCGCGTCCGATGTGGAAAGACCAGCCACATTCCGCATTTTTGTGTATAGAAACAGGTTTTTATAGTTGTGGGCCTCGTCCACAAACAAACGGTCCACACCCAGCTGCTCGAAGGTTACCACATCGTCTTTTCGCCCTTCGGCTTGCAGCTTTTCCAGTCTGGCTTCCAGAGACTTTCTGGTACGCTCCAGCTGTTTGACGGTGAAACGCTCGCCGCCACTGGCCTGTACCTCTGCAATCCCCTCAGTGATCTCGTCGATCTGTTCATAGAGAAGCCGTTCCTGACGCTCCCGGCTGATGGGGATACGCTCAAACTGGCTGTGTCCCATGATAATGGCATCATAATCACCCGTCGCAATACGAGCGCAGAACTTCTTTCGGTTATGGGTTTCAAAGTCCTTTTTTGTGGTGACTAAGATATTGGCGGAAGGATAGAGACGCAGAAACTCCGACGCCCACTGCTCGGTCAGATGGTTTGGAACCACAAAGAGAGATTTCTGGCACAAGCCCAGGCGTTTGGCTTCCATCGAAGCAGCTACCATCTCAAAAGTTTTGCCTGCGCCTACTTCATGTGCCAACAGGGTATTTCCTCCATACAGCACATGGGCAATGGCGCTTTTCTGGTGTTCCCGCAGGGTAATGGCCGGGTTCATGCCTCCAAAAGTGATGTGGCTGCCATCATATTCACGGGGACGGGTAGAGTTCATTTCTTCGTTGTACTGGCGCACCAAAGTCTGGCGGCGCTCCGGGTCTCTCCAGATCCAGTCCCTAAAGGCTTCCCGGATCGCCTGCTGTTTTTGAGCCGCCAGGGTGGTCTCCTTGGCGTTCAGTACGCGGCGCTCTTTTCCGTCTGCGTCCTCTATGGTGTCATAGATACGGACATCCCGCAGGTTCAGGCTGTCCTCCAAAATCTTGTAGGCATTGGCACGGCTGGTTCCGTAGGTGGTATAAGCTGCCACATCGTTGTAGGATACAGAAGATTTCCCCTTGATCTGCCATTCAGCGGTAAAGGACGAATAGTTGACCCCGATACTGCGCTGGAGATAAAACGGGGTATTAAAGGTCTCATACATAAACTGCTGGATATATTCCTTGTCAATCCAGGTAGCGCCCAGACGCACCTCGATCTCCGACGCATCCAGGTCTTTGGGCTGGGCGGCGGTAAGAGCTTCCACATTGACTGCATAAACCGGGTCCTGCTGTGCGGCCCGCTGCGCCTGACGCAGTTTGCGGCGTACATTGCCAGAGAGGTATTCATCAGCAGTCACATAATGGGGCGTTCCGTCCTGCTCCAACTGTCCCGGTACACGGAAGATTACGCCTTGCAGCTCTCCGGCCAGTTCGTCGCTGGTCTTGCCAGTCAGCTCCGACATATACGCCATATCCACACAGGCTTTCTCCGCGATGGAGACAGCAAGAGCTTCACTTGCGGTATCCACGGTGTCCACCGCCTTGTGTGGCTTGATGGTGCGCTTGGTGAACATATCCGCCTTGCGTTCCAGTTTCCCGTCCTCGTCGATGACTTCCAGCGCGCAGAGCAGATAGTAGCTGGAATCATCGGCAAAGGCCAGCCGGTTCGCCCGGTCATTGATAAGACCATATTTTGCGGAAAAGCTGTCATAGAGCCGGTTCAGTTCAGCCTGTTTATCCTGGATGGCGCTGTCCGGTGTGGCGGCGTCCATTTGGAGATCAATGAGCTGCTGGACACATTCCCGCAGGCCCACCAGCCCTTTCACGCGGGCCTCGGCGGTTGAGTTCAGGTCTGGGCGCACCATGCGGCTGTTTTCACGGAAATACACAGTGCCGTCCACAACGGTGTAGGAGTAATTTTTCACATTGGGGTCGGCGGGAATGGAGGTGTCGATGGCTTCGCCCTCACCCAGCTCCGGCAGCTCAGCCTCCTGATAAGTGCCATGAATATACTTCACAGCATCATGCAGCTGGTCGGAAAGCTCCAGTCCCTCGATAGGGTTCACGGTGTAGTCCATACCATGAGCAGTGCTTACCGGCTCCTGTCTGCCCAACACCATTTCCGGGTGGTCGATAAAATACCGGTTGATGGCAAACCCGTCCTCCGTCTGTCCGGTTTGAGTCCATTCCGGCACGATGTCCAGCGGGCGGTCCCGCTTTTGGAGGAAGATGATGTCCGATACCACCTCGGCACCGGCATTCTTTTTGAACGCGTCATTCGGCAGACGGATAGCTCCCAGCAGCTCAGCACGCTGGGCAAGATAGCGGCGCACGGTGGAATCCTTGGCGTCCATGGTATATCGGGAGGTCACAAAAGCTATCACACCGCCGGGACGCACCTGATCCAGTGCTTTGGCAAAAAAATAGTTATGAATACTGAAATTCAGCTTGTTGTAGGCTTTGTCGTTGACCTGATACTGACCGAACGGCACATTGCCGATGGCAAGGTCAAAGAAGTCACGCCTGTCTGTGGTCTCAAAGCCGCCTACTGTGATGTCCGCCTTGGGATAGAGCTGCTTTGCGATGCGCCCGGAAACCGGGTCCAGCTCCACGCCGTACAAATGGCTGTTTCGCATTTTCTCCGGCAGCATACCAAAGAAATTGCCCACACCCATAGACGGCTCCAGAATATTTCCGGTCTCAAATCCCATACGGTCCACCGCTTCATAGATGGCCTGAATGACCGTAGGGCTGGTGTAATGGGCGTTGAGGGTAGAGCTTCTGGCGGCGGCATATTCCTCCGGGGTCAGCAGTTCTTTTAGCTGGGCATACTCTAAAGCCCATGCCGGTTTCTCCGGGTCAAACGCATCAGAGAGACCGCCCCAGCCCACATATCGAGAAAGAACCTCCTGCTGTTCGGGGCTTGCCTGCTGTCCGGCAGCTTCCAGCTCTTTCAGCAAACGAATCGCATTGACATTTGCCTGGAACTTGGCTTTCGGACTGCCTTCGCCCAAATGCTCATCGGTAATGCGGAAGTTTTTTGCATTGCGGCGCAGGTTAGCCTTGTATTCCTCATAAGATGCTTCCTCGGCAGCTTTGGCATTGGGGAAGGTCTGCCACTGGCCATTGACCTGAATGGAAACCGGGTGTTCGTCCAGCACTTCCTCAAAGGTTTTCTCCGGCTCTGTCACAGGCGCTGGTGGCTCCGGCTCCTCGATATGCAGTCGTTCCACCACCACATCATAAGGCAGATTGTTCTTATCGCCCGGATAGACGGCCATGGTCTCGGAATGGAAGGTCGGGGATTCGGTAGCCGGTTGGGGCTGTTCCTGTCCAAAACCGTCCTGCTGACGGGCATACATCCCGCGCAGCAAAGGCGCAACCTCATCCCAGCGGAAATACAGCATAGCCAGACGCTTTTCCTCTGCATCCATGACTTCCAGTTCTATGCCCTGTGCCGTGGTACGGTAATCGGCAATATCGCCGGTCTCCAGATTCAGTGTCTCGATCTCACCGGAATAGGCTCTGCTCAGCCAGTAGGCGATCTCGCTGTTGCTCCTGCCGGATTGCAGCAGCGTGGAAATCTGCTTTTTATCCGCTTCATCCATCAGTCCATGAGCCAATACATCCCGCAAGTCTTGTTCTGCCTTGTCCGGGTCAATAGGAAGAAACTCGGTATAGTAAGCATTGCGGCGGTCTGCCCGAAGCAGCTGCTCGAACTGTTCTTTGCGCTCTGCCCGGTAGATGGGATATACCATCCCGGTGGGCAGAAGCTGTACGGTGTCCTCCCGCAGCTCGGTGATCTGATAGGCGTCATCCTCGATATACACGGTATCGCCCACGGCATAGACCGGGGCGGCTGGGTCGTAGGAGGTTCTTTGCGGAATTGGGCGGCGAACTGCGTCATATTCCTCATCGGAAATGGAAACTTCGGAAGTCTGCTCTGTCTCGGCATCTGCGATCTGCTCTGCATCTGACATCACCTGTTGGATAAACGGGGCATTGTCCAGTTTTTCCGGGTCTGTCACCTGTCCGTTGACGATCCCTCTTTCTTCCAGAGTTTCCCGGATGGCGATTGGGTCGATGTCGTCAAAACGGTTCTGTTCTTCTTCGGTATAGAACCGGTCCTCCTGAATGAGCTGGGCAATCCGGCGCTGTACCTTCGGCCAGGGCAGCTGCGTTTCCTCCGGGCTGCCGGCACGGACAACGAACAGGCTGTTGCTGTTACTGCCGCCGTATTCCTGAGCCAGCCATGCGGCGGTATCTTTTTCTCTTTCATGGTCTTTCATATAGCGGACAACAGCGTGTTTACTCTCGATATTGCCGTTCCATGCACAAAGGACAGTATCAATATCTTCCTGAGAAAGAGGGCGCAGAAGCTCATGGAGCTTTGGATAGGTCTCGTCGATCACTTCCCGGTGTAAACGCTGACGGAACTCCGGCACATCCGAATAGAGTCGGATCAGCTCCATATCCTTAGAACCAAGAACCGCACGGCGCACAGCGGCATTGCCCTCGATGACAGCATTTTCACGGTCAGAATGCCCGCAGGCATTGCGGTATGCGGCATCCTCGGAAATAGCGGCAGTCACCACAGGCTTATACTGCTCAAACTGCTCCCGAAGGATAGGCTTTGGCGTTTCTTTCTCCACCTCCGGCTGCTGTGTTTGAATGGCATCTTCTTCGGCCAGTTCCTTTTCAGACTGGATTTTGTCATACTGCGCCTGTTCCTGTTCGGTAAGATAGCGGTCTTTCTGGACAAGTGAGGTAATGCGCTTGGCAACCTTTTCCCAGTTCAAGTGAACATCCGGGCAGTCCTGCTTTTTATAGTGCAGTCCTTTCCCATCGTGATCTTCGCCGCTGTGTGTTGCACCGGACAAGGCATGAGAGCGTCCGCCAATGCCATACTCGTCTTTGAGGAATCTCACTTTCTCCTTATCCGTATGGTTTGCCATGAAGAACGCATAGATACGGCCTTTTCCTCCGGCGAAACTGCTGCCGCCGGTCATGGCGGCGTCGATCTCATCCTCGGTAATAAAGTGCTGGACGGTTGGCACTTGGGAAAGCTCTGAAGAAAAGGTCCTGCGGGGCAGGTCAAGATCCTTCAGGTTCTCCCAGATCTCCCTCGGTCTATGATAGTGAAAACGCAACAGGTCACGGTCCTGCTGATAGGCAGTCCAGAAGGCAGCGTATTCTTCCTTGAGTGTCTGGCGGAAAGCCGGGTCACTCAACTGCTCCGTCAGGCGGCGGGTCTCCTCCGGGAAACCATTGCCTTTGATCTCTGACAGGCAGGACAAATATCCGGCTTCTCTGGCTTCTTCGCTGAAATCGTGGTACAGATGCCAGAGCTTTTCCGAGAGGAGGGAGCGTTCATAGCCTGCCGCTTCCGCAAGTTCCACATTGGAGGCAAACTGACCACTTTCCAAAAGCTCCCCGATACGCTCTGCGGCGCTCTCCCAGGAAATGACCTGGGCAGACCTGTCATAACGGGCAGACTTCCCGTGGGAAAGATGGATACCATCCTCGGCATACCATGCGCTCACACTGCCAAGGCCGTTACCGCCGTGGTACAGCGTTTTCAGTATCTCGGCAATCTCAGCGGTGGTTTTCTGCTTTTCAAAGGCTGCAACCACACGCTCCCTTTGACGGTCTGTATTGCCGCCCAAACGCAGCACATGGTCGATGTCATTTTGGGCAAAAGAAAAAGCAGAGGATGTATGCGCTACATTCTCTGCTTCATCTATGGATTGGATCTGTTCCGCTTCGGAGAGGAACAGGTTTAGAGTCAGCTGTTGATAAGCTCCGCCATCAGGATCTCCTCGGCCTGAGCTTTGCAGGTGTTCATCAGCCCCACCCACTTCATGGGATCGCTGGCTTTCAGTTCCTCGGTGGCTCCCGCTTCCTTCGCCAGCTGGGGCATCATCTGCTCCAGTCTGCTCTGGGCGGTCTCGTCGATCTCCAGAAGGTGCGGGTACAGCTTCTCGCTCAGCAGCATCTGGTTGTAGAGGATGGGACGGTGTTCCTTCAGGTAGGTTTTCCTCATCCTTCCGTACTTGCCCAAGGGTTTCTCCGGCTGCTGGCTCAGCTTCAGGTCGGGAATCAGATAGTCTCCGTTCTGGATATAGGTCATGGGATTGTTCATCTTGCTTGCTCCTTTCTTGGTTGGCTTCGCGCTCTGCATTTCGGACGGTAACGCCGATCTGCCGCAGCACCTGCTGGTTGATCTGGCTGACCGCTGTTCCCAGCGCCCCGATGGTGGACGGGGTATTGAAATCAAAGATTGCCATGAAATCTTCGTGGTCGAAGTAGCGTTCCGGCTCCAGTCCACAGCGGGACATCAAAGCGTAAGTGATGCTGACGGTGGCGGCTGCCTTGAACTGCACTCCGATGTTATACTCATCATATTCCTCCAAAAAGGAACCGTCAACGATATAGAAGAAGTCCTGCTGATGCTCCGTCCAGTATTCCTCAGCCAGTTTTCCGGCTACCTCGGTGAGCTGTCCGGCAAGGTCATCACCGGAAACATCATAGGTGCGCTCAAGCATGGCCTGCACCGAATCCAAATGGCGCTCCTCCAGCTGCCACAGCCAGGGAGTGCGGGAATGTTCACGGGTTCCGGTGTCGGAAATATCAAAAACATAGCGCAGGCGGGGCCTGTCCCCGGAATCGTCCACCAGAGCAATTCCCTTGGAGCCGCGCCTTACATACCGGCCCATCTTTTCATTCCACAAATCGTACTCTGCACAGGCGGTGGCGTCCGGACGCTGGGCGTAGATCATCAACTGCTCATGGAACGGGTACTTGTAAAGGCGGGAAGCAGTGGTGAGAAACCCTGCCCATTCCTGCCAGCTCCCCGTGAGCTGCGTTGTCACCTTCTCCGCCATCTGTGCATATAGTTCAGCTTTGGTTGGCATAGTGTTCTGTCCTCCTTTCGGTTTTGGGGTAAAAGAGGGGGTAGCATATTGCCACCCCATCCCTGCGATTATGGTGTTTACTGGTCAAAATCCGGGTACAATTCCAATTCCGCAAATTCATCATCCGTCATGGTTTGGAGCTTGCAAAGGGCGCTGTCGGTCAGCTCCCTCAGTTCCGTTTCCTCTGGCGAAAGCTCGCCGCGCATCTCACGCAGGCTGTCGATCAATCCGGTGCGGCTACCGGTATTGTAAATGCACATCAGGTTCATTTCCTCAAAAGTAAAGTTTCCCATATCAAATCTCCCTTTCCGCACTCTTTTTTGGCGCTATCTTTTTGTGTTCTGCCTTGGGCTGGCTTTTCAGCTGCTCCATGACGGACTTTTTCTTTTCCCGTTCCTCCCGATGGGCAGCGGCAGCCAAATTCATGAGGAAAATGGGCTGACCGTTGCGGGCCTGCTGTTCCAGCTCTGCCACCGTAGGCTCTTTTGCGCCATTGTTGATGATACCGTCGATCATGCCGTAATCGTCCTCCACGGCCATCTCCGCATTTTTCAGCGGATTTTCCGGCAGGAATCCGGGGATCTGGGTAAAACCAACACTGTCACAGTAATGACAGGATACCTTACCGTCCTGCTTGATCGCAACGATGTCACTGACACTCATAGAAGGACTGTGAAAATCCGCCGGCTTTTGCAGATTAAACTGCTCATATAGTTTTTCCAGCTGCTCCGGTACCGTGCCAGACTCCCTCAGCGGAGCTGTGTAAATGAGGTCATAATTGCTGCGGTCTATGGAAATATCATGGGACTTTAACCAATCCAGATTCATAAAGCGCACATTCTGCGGATCGTCACGGCTCACCTGATAGATAGCAAAGCAATCTCTGTTCTGAGCAAGAAATGCCTGTTCCCGTTCCTGCTGATGTTCCTGACGCTCCATGACCTTTTCGTGGAACTGAGGGCTTTTCTCCCATTCCTCACGGTCCACGCCAAAAAGACCGCCATGATCCATGATTTCCTGCGGGTCAAACACCATGCTCTCCGTATTGTCCTCATGCAGCACATAAACGGTCAAACCGGCGGCATCCAGTTCCAGCGCCCGTTCTCTGGTAACAGGGAACATCCCATCATAGGAGTAGCCGTATTCCTGCATATCTGGTGTGGAGACCTGCTCATCCGGCATGGGGTATTCATCCAGTGCCTGCTCCTGTGCTTCCGGCAGCTGGGAAGAAGCAGCCATCTGACTGACCTCTGCCTGCATCTGCTGGTAGGCAGCTTCCTGCAAGGTCTCAATCATGGACAACGGTGCGTATTTTACCGAGTCTCTGCCCAAATCGTTGTCATCACAAATCTGGAGAACTGCCTTCATGCGGGAAATCTCCGGCATATCCAGCTGACCACCATCCAGCTCTTTCATGGATGCGGCATCGTAAAGGGTATAGTCCCAGCCGCTGTCACAGGACTGGATATGAAGATAGGTGGCATTGTCGATCAGAAACAAAGCCTCCTGCTGATTGGCGTCCGCCCCCAGCACTTCCATTTCCGGCATTGCCGCAGCCAGTTCCTTTACCGCTTTTTGCACCAGAGGATTATCACGGTAATAGTCGATTGCCTGGATGGTGTCCAGGTCAATGGTCTGGCCGGTCAAAATCGGAAAAGGTCCTTCATAGTCGCTTCCGTCTTTCAGCTCAAAACCAATGCCCTTGATCCCGTTCATTCGCTCTGCTGGAATCTCCTGATAAATGCGGACAGCTTCCTCCAAAGACAGGTTATCGTGGTATTCTCCGAGGTTTGGAAATTCCATGCACTCTGCTACATAGTAAGTCAGATTGCTGGTTGGCTGCTCTATCGGGGCGGTTTCCGGCTCTGCCTTTGCATGAGGGTCGATTCCGCGCTCTTTGCAGATTTCCTTATAGTGGCGCTCAATGTCGGAGATCAAAGTGCCGGAGGTTTTGTTGATGGTCTCCAAACTGGCTCTCAACTCTTTCAGTTCCTTGCCCTGACTCCAACTGGCAATATAGCCAAAGCTATTTTCTCCAGTCTCGATGCCAAAATATTTGCAGACTGCATAGGAGATGCTTTCAGCCTCCACTTCTTCCGTGTGACGGTTTTTGATTGCCTGTTTTTCTGCGGTTGCATCTTCCTCAACTGCAAGACGCCATTCAAACTGATTTTCGTCCACATAGCGCCAATCCATATCAGAAGCAAACTGTTCGGCTTCTTTTTCTGTGGCAAAATCCAACTTGAAATCATGTTTGGTTCCACCTTCACTCTCCTGCACAACCTTCCATGACGGTAGCATTTCATATTTTTTAGGGTCATGGAGCTTGCTGTGGGCAATCTCATGAACCGTGGCCGAAACTGTCTGCACCTCACTCATGCCCTGACGAATGGCAATTTTCTGATGATCAGCAGAAAAATAGCCGTCCGTATCAGCAGCCATTGCTTCAAAAGTAATCGGCACCGGTGCGCTGCGGCGCAGGGCCTCCATGAATGCCTCATAATTTGGCACATTGCCGGAAAGGGATGATGCAAGCTCCGGCAAAGGTTTCCCGTCGGTCTGGCTCACATCAAAGACCTTGACCGGACGAAACATGGGGATCTCGATTTCTTTTTCCTCTGTAACGATCTTTCCGTCTTTATCCAAAATCGGAGCCTTGGTATCCGGGTCCAGCTTCTGCTCCTCGATTTTCTTCTTATACGGTGTCGGGGCAATGATGGTAATGCCATGCTCGCCCTTTTTTACATGACGCTCAAACTGGTCTTTCCACTTATTGTATCCGGCTACCAATGTGGCGTCCGGCTTCTGCATATAGATGAGCATGGTGTTGTTTACCGAATAGCGGTGGAAGCGGGACATGACGGACAGATAGCGCATATACTTTTCACTCTCAAACAGTTCTTTGATGCCCTGCTCGATGCCATCTGTGATTTCCCTTAGCCGTTCTCGGTTGGTGGGTTTATTCTCAGCCATGATTTTCAATCTCCTTTCCAAGTGTGTGATTTCTGCTGTGTGTTCTGCAATCCATGCCTTTTGTTCTTCTTCACTTTCATAAAGAAAAAGGTCCAGCAGGTACTCTACATAGGCTTTCTTCTGGATTGCTTCCACAAAACGGGGGTGCGGTTCTTCCTCCGGTGTCCTGGGAGAACGGTCGGCTTCCCATTTTTTCAGCAGATAGTAGTAATCGGACAGTACGCGATAACAGCGCTGTCGATCCTCCCGAAACTTCTGTGCCTCGGTTTTTTGCCGGACATATCTCCTGCGGGGCGGGGCCTGACTGTCATAGATCAGGCCAAAGTCCTGTGCCAGTTTCTCCGCCGCTTCTTTTGGGGAGAGGTTAAAGAGCTTTGCGGTAAAGTCGATCACATCCCCATCTGCACCGCAGCCAAAGCAGTGGAACCGCTGGTCTACCTTCATGCTGGGGTTCTTATCATCGTGAAAGGGACAGCAGGCCATACCATTTCGTTTGACCTCGATCCCATAAAACGCTGCCGCTTCTCTGGTGCTGACCGACTGCTTGACCGCTTCAAATACATTCTCTGCCATGTGCCTTTAACTGCCGGACTTTTTCACAGGGGGCTGGTATCCGGCGGCTTTCGCACGCTCACTGGCAGCTTTGCGACGCTCGGCGCTGTATGGCTCCCGGACTGATACACACCGCTTGGGGACGGTAAAGTTATGGGCGTCCTTTCGGGTGATCTGGTCGGGGTGCTTTTTTGCCAGCAGTTCCAGCTTCTCCATCAGACGGGGATCGTGGGTATAGACCTCAGCCATTGGTTCTGCCTGGTTATAGAGGAGAATGGTTTCCCGTTCCACTAAAGAGAGCTTCATCGGCTGCCTCCTTTCCACTGGTCAAATTCCAGCTTGAAGCTGGCATACTGTCCATCGTCCTCCAAAACCACAGTGGCATCGTAGGTCTTGCCGGTTTTCTCCGAATATAGCCCCGTCACACGGACACAGCCATCGTTCAGCAGCGCAGACACCACAGCCTTGGTCGGCTGTTTTTTCTTGGCAGCCCACCATTTGTTGTTTTTCCAGATTGCAAATTTGCAAGAATCATTCTGACAGAAGAAGCCTTTTTGCAGTTCTGCAACTTCACCGCCGCAGCGAGGGCATTTGCCCACCACCTCACGGGGCGGAGTGAACAGGTACTCGGTTCCCTTGATGACCTGATAAGTTCCCACCAAGTCTTTCAGCATGGTGCTGATCCCGTCCAGAAACCCCTCTGGGGCAAGCTGCCCGCGCTCGATCTCGCCCAGGCGATACTCCCACTCGGCAGTCAGAAGCGGCGATTGCAGTTGTTCCGGCAGGACCGTGATAAGGGATACTGCATCGTGGGAAGGAAGAAGCTGTACCGTTTTCCTGCTCTTTTTTCGTTCCAGAAAACCGGCAGATACCAGCTTTTCCAAAATACCGGCACGGGTGGCCGGTGTCCCCAGACCTTTTCGCTCGGCTTCCTCCGGCATATTCTCTTTTCCGGCAGTCTCCATTGCGGACAACAAGGTATCCTCCGTAAAGTGCTGAGGTGGACTGCTTTTACCTTCTTTGACGATTGCCGCAGCAACCGAAAGGGTCTGTCCTTCGGTCAGCTCCGGCAGAGCTTTCTCTGCGCCCTCTTTTTTCGGCTCTGCATCCTTCATTTTGGCACGGTAAGCGTCCTCCAGTGCTTTCCATCCGGGGTGCTTCACCGTTTTTCCTTTGGCGGTAAACTCTCCACCGGCACACGCTGCAATCACAACAGTTTCCGAATAGATATGGGGCTGGGCTACGGCGCACAGCAGACGCAGGGCCACCAGCTCCAGCACCGCTTTTTCTCCCGCAGGAAGGGCAGAAAGGTCTGCATCCTTGAGATTTCTGGTAGGGATTACTGCGTGGTGGTCAGTTACTTTCTTATC